>Ga0306925_10000045_pt1 | contig 56835 bp, 52 predicted proteins | sample flu12Cox44000176_FD_203755 | JGI IMG/M metagenome (GOLD analysis project Ga0306925, IMG submission 203755) | Lab enrichment of tropical soil microbial communities from Luquillo Experimental Forest, Puerto Rico - flux8day.12C.oxic.44.000.176 (v2)... | ecosystem: Environmental > Terrestrial >... | reverse complement strand
TGAAGACGTGATTGTTGTCGAGAAGAGCACGCGATGAACCAGCGCATCACCCGCATTATCGTCGTCGTGCTGCTCATCGCGGTCGGCGCCTATATCGCGCAGCCCTACATCGACCGCCTGCTCTATTCGGCCTCGACCCCGCGCACAGTCGAGGCGCGCGGCAGCCTCTCCGACCTGGAGCACTCGACCATTGAGCTGTTCGAGCATGTGTCGCCCTCGGTGGTTCAGGTGGTGGGCACCACGAGCGGCGGGCTTGAGGCCGCGCAGTCGGAGGGCGAAGGCGTGCCGGCGCAGACCGGTACCGGCTTCATCTGGGACAAGGCGGGGCACATCGTGACCAACAATCACGTGGTGCAAGGCACCGAAGAGCTTGCGGTGCGGCTTGCCTCGGGCCAGGTGCTGCGCGCACGGCTGGTCGGCACAGCGCCCAACTACGACCTCGCGGTGATCCGGGTGGACCAGACGCGGGATCTTCCGCCGCCGATCGCCATCGGCACCTCCGATGACCTCAAGGTGGGCCAATCGGTGTTTGCCATCGGTAATCCATTCGGCCTTGATCAGTCGCTCACCATGGGAATCATCAGCGCGCTCAAGCGCCATCTGCCGACCAGCGCCGGTCGCGAGATCGCCAACGTGATCCAGACCGACGCCGCCATCAACCCGGGTAATTCAGGCGGCCCTCTGCTTGATTCGGCGGGCCGGGTGATCGGCGTCAACACGGCCATCCTCTCGCCATCGGGCACCAGCGCGGGCATCGGCTTTGCGATCCCCATCGACGTGGTCAATCGGGTGGTGCCCGAGATCATCGGCAAGGGCTATGTGCCGACTCCAGGGATAGGAATCGTCGCGGCGAACGAGGCGGCCGCAACGCGCGCCGGTGTGGAAGGAGTTGCCGTGGTGGCCACGACCCCGGGCTCGCCGGCCGAGCGCGCCGGGCTCAAGGGCGCCGAAGCAAGCGGAGGCCGAATCGCCGACGTGATCGTGGCGGCCGGCGGCAAGCCGGTCCACAGGCTGCCGGACCTGACCGACGAGCTCGAGCGCATCGGCGTGGGCAAGCGCGTGACGCTGCAGGTCACCCGTAACGGGCAGGAGCGATCGGTCGAGGTTGAGGTGGTGGACATCGGCCACAAACGCTAGAACGTGCATTCCGGCGAACAGCCGTTGCAAGCACCGAAAGGCCAACCGTGATCGATCTTTACACCTGGACCACCCCGAACGGCCGCAAGGCCTCCATCATGCTGGAGGAGATCGGCCTGCCGTATACCACGCATGCCGTCGACATCAGCAAGGACGAGCAGTTCAAGCCGGAGTTTCTCAAGATCAGCCCCAACAATCGCATTCCGGCCATCGTCGACCGCGACACCGGGATCAGCCTGATGGAGTCGGGCGCGATCATGATCTATCTCGCGGACAAGACAGGCAAGCTGCTGCCGAAGGAGGGCGAGCCACGCTACCGCGTGCTGGAATGGCTGATGTGGCAGATGGGCGGGCCGGGACCGATGTTCGGGCAGGTCCACCATTTCGTGAAATACAACAAGGGCAAGGCGCCCTACGCCGAGGAGCGCTATCTCAAGGAGGCGCATCGCCTGTATGGCGTGCTCGACCGGCGGCTCGCAGACCGCGAGTTTGTAGCCGGCGACTATTCCATCGCCGACATCGCAATCTGGCCATGGGTCTCGCGCTTCGAATGGCAAACGGTCGACCTCAACAAATACCCCGCGGTCAAGCGCTGGTATGTAGCAATTGCGCAGCGGCCGGCCGTGCAGAAGGGCTACAAGGTGCCGAAGGATGTCGGAGGCGTTCCAATTCCGTAGGGTATTGGTAGGCGTCCTCATCTGCGCCCTGTCAGGGTTGCCGCTGATCGTCGCCGCACAGCCGGCACAGAGCATTGGTCGCTGCGGGTATTTCGTGCCGCAACCAAGACGTGGATGACCGGGACAAGCCCGGTCATGACGATCTCTGATTCCATTCGACCGAACCCCGCTTTGGTAACCGGTTATCTCGGTACTCAGGAAAACCATAACACCAAGAGCCGACTCGAAGCAGCTAATTGATCAGCTGGCGCGCAAAACTTGAGCACACCATCGACAGACCGAGCCAAGGGCATCGAAATCCCTTGGGTTGGCGCAAGGCTTGCAGCTAGGATCGGGTCGCGCGGTCTCGCCCCGTCGATCACGCGCCGGCCCGGAGCAAGGGATGACGATTGCGTTCGATGAAATGACCGGCGCAGACGGGGCGATACGGCCTTCCTACAGCGAGCTGGCCCGCTGGCTCGCCCAGATCCCACCCGACATACTCGATTTCCGGCGGCGGGAGGCAGAGGTTCTGTTCCGGCGCATCGGCATCACCTTCGCGGTCTATGGGGAGGCGGACGCACAGGAGCGGCTCATCCCATTCGATGTTCTGCCCCGCATCCTCGCCGCGACCGAATGGGATATCCTGCGCGCAGGACTCGAGCAGCGTGCCAATGCGCTCAACCACTTCGTGCGGGATGTTTACGGCCGGCGCGAGATCCTCAAAGCCGGCATCGTTCCGGAAGATCTCGTGTTCCAGAATCCCGTGTTCAGACCGGAGATGAACGGTCAGAGGGTGCCGCACGATATATATGTCCACATCGCCGGCATCGATGTGATTCGTATCGACCCGCAGACCTTCTACGTGCTCGAGGATAATGCCCGGACCCCCTCCGGCGTCTCGTACATGCTCGAGAACCGGGAGATCATGCTGCGCTTGTTTCCGGAATTGTTTGCTCGCCACCGTATCGCGCCCGTCGAGAACTATCCCGACGAATTGCTGGCAACGCTGAATTCCGTGGCACCGGGCAGCACCGGCACGGAACCGACCGTTGTCCTGCTCACTCCCGGTGTCTACAACTCCGCCTATTACGAGCATTCGTTCCTGGCCGACAAACTAGGCGTCGAGCTCGTCGAGGGCCGCGATCTGTTCGTCATGGACGAGCTCGTCTATATGCGCACGACAGAAGGGCCCAAGCGGGTCGATGTCATCTACCGACGCATCGACGACGACTTCCTCGACCCTCTCGTCTTCAGAGCAGATTCCGCGCTCGGCGTGCCGGGGCTGATGTCGGCATACCAGGCGGGAAACGTAACGCTTGCGAACGCGGTCGGCACCGGCATTGCCGATGACAAGGCGGTCTACAGCTATATGCCGGCAATCGTCGAATTCTACCTCGGCGCGGAGCCGATCCTGAAGAACGTTCCGACCTGGCGTTGTCGAGAACCTGAACATGCCGCCTACGTGCTCGATCACCTCGACGAACTGGTCGTCAAGGAGGTGCACGGCTCGGGCGGCTACGGCATGCTGATCGGGCCGAAGGCCGACAAGCAAACGATCGCGACCTTCGGCGCCAAGCTGAAATCGAACCCCAAGAACTTCGTCGCGCAGCCGACACTCGCGCTCTCAACCTGCCCGACCTGCGTCGAGGAGGGCGTGGCACCGCGCCACGTCGACCTGCGTCCTTTTGTGCTTACGGGGCGCGACCGCATTCGCATCGTCCCCGGCGGCCTCACCCGCGTCGCTTTGACCAAGGGTTCGCTGGTTGTCAATTCCAGCCAGGGAGGCGGAACCAAGGACACCTGGGTGCTGGATCGATGAGTCTATTCGTGATTTTTCGCTGACATGCTGTCCAGAACAGCCGATAATCTCTACTGGCTGGCGCGATACGTAGAGCGCGCCGAATACCTCGCCCGCATCCTCGAGGTTACTCAGCGACTGACCACCTTGCCGCTCTCGTACGCCGGTTCGTCGAACGAGTGGGAATCGGCGCTTGCCACGGCCGGCTGCGCTCATGCGTTTTCTGTCGCCTACCCCGACGCGAATGAGGAAAACGTCACCGACTTTCTCTGCTTTTCAAGCGCCAATCCGTCTTCCATTCGCAATTGCTTCGAGATTGCGCGCAGCAATGCGCGCGCTGTGCGGACCGCTCTGACCGTGGAAATGTGGGATGCCATCAACGGCACCTGGCTGGAGCTTAAGCGCTTTGGAAACGGCGCCACTTCACGCGAGGAGTTCATGCGCTTCCTGCGCTGGGTACAGGAAAGCTCGCTGCGCTTCGACGGCTCCGCCTACCGCACAATGCTGCGCAACGATGCCTACTGGTTCTCCCGGCTCGGCGTATACATGGAGCGCGCCGACAACACGGCGCGCATTCTTGACGTGAAATATCATATGTTGCTGCCTGCGCACGAACGGGTTGGCGGACCGCTCGACTACTTCCAATGGGCGGCTATTCTAAGGTCGGTCTCGGGGCTCACCGCCTATCATTGGGTCTACCGGGAGAACGTGAAGCCATGGCTCATAGCGGACTTGCTCATCCTGCGCGATGAGCTGCCGCGCTCGCTCGCAAGCTGTTACCAGAATCTCGTGCTCTATCTCGATCATATAGCGCGCGCATATGGTCGGCAGGGCCCGGCCCAACGCCAGGCCCGTGCTGTACGAGCCCGTATTGAGAACAGCCGAATGGAGGAAATCTTTCAGACCGGCCTGCATGAATTCATAAGCGAGTTCATCTCGGACAATAACCGTCTGGGTGTTGCTATCGGCGAGCAGTATCTGACTTGATCTTCGTCCTCTGCTATGCGCCTCTGCATCTCGCATCTGACCCGCTACCATTATGACGCGCCGACGACGAGCATCAGCCAGCTGCTGCGGCTCACTCCACGGAACAATGAGAGCCAATATGTCGCGCACTGGCGCATCGACGTCTCGACCGACTGCTGGCTGCATCAGCACGAGGATGCGTTCGGAAATATCACGCATGCATTCACTGCGGAAGGCTCGTTTCGAGAGCTCGCGGTGATGGCGGAGGGCGAAGTCGAGACGCGGGACACTCAGGGCATCCTGCGCGGCGCCGTCGAGCGGTTCCCGCCGAGCCTTTACCTGCGCGATACGGCATTGACGAGCGCGGATGCGAATATCGCCGATTTTGCGGCCGCCTGTCGCGACGCAACCGGAGACGATGCGCTCAAGGCCTTGCATCTGATGCTGGAGCGCCTGAACGAGGAAATGACGTTCGATACTGACCCCACCCATGCTGCGACGACCGCGGCGGAAGCTTTCGCGCTCAAGCGCGGAGTGTGCCAGGATATCACCCATATCTTCATAGCGGCGGCGCGCAATCTCCACATTCCCGCGCGATATGTCGGCGGCTATTTTTTTCGCGGTGACGGCATTACCGAGCAAAAGGCTGGTCATGCCTGGGCGGAGGCGTGCGTGCCTGAGCTTGGCTGGGTTGCTTTCGACGCGGCGAATGGCATTTGCGGCACCGATGCGCATGTGCGGGTCGCGGCGGGACTCGATTATCTCGGCGCAGCCCCGCTGCGTGGTGCGCATTATGGAGGTCGCGGCGAAGCGCTGTCGGTGCAAGTCCGCGTCACCCAGGCGGCGCACCAAGCGCAGAATTGAGCCCGCATTGCCCATGCGGCAGCTACGCGGTTATAAATCCGAGCCAGGCTCCCGAGGTGGTACCTCTGCATGACTTACTGTTGTGGTATTCTGGTTCGAGATGGCCTCGTGATGTTTGCAGATACCCGCACCAACGCCGGGGTCGATAACATCTCCACTTTCCGCAAGCTGCACATATTCACCCAGCCCGGCCAACGCATCATGGCGATCGCATCAGCCGGGAATCTCTCGATCAGCCAATCCGTGGTCAGCATGCTGAGGGAAGGTTGGGAAAACCCCGATACCGGGGAGACTGAGACGCTGATGAATGCGCCCACGCTGTTCCAGGCAGCCCTACGGGTGGGGCGCACGATCCGGCAGATTCACCATGTCGAGGGCGGCGCGCTGGAGGAGGCGGAGGTGAAGTTCGACGTCTCTTTCCTGCTCGGCGGCCAGATCAAGGGCGAGCGCCCGCGGCTGTTCATGCTGTACTCCGCCGGCAATTTCATCGAGTGCACGCAGGATACCCCCTACCTGCAGATCGGGGAGCACAAATACGGAAAGCCTGTGCTCGATCGCGCCATTACATACGACATCGATCTTTACGATGCGCTCAAGGTCGGGCTCGTTTCGGTGGATTCCACCATGCGCTCAAATCTCAGCGTCGGTTTGCCGCTCGATGTTCTCATTGCCCGACGCGATGCTTGTGACGCCGAGCTCAACTACCGCATCGAGCCCGGCGAGCCCTATTTCCACGATCTGCGGGAGCGCTGGTCGGCGGCCTTGCGCGCAGCCCATGCGGGGATACCGCGTCCGCCGTACAAAAATGTGCGCTGAATGTCCCGCCCCGACATTGGATGTGAAGTCATCTCAGAAGGAAGGAGCCTGCCATGGCCGGGTTGCAAAAAGTCGCCGTGGTGACCGGTGCCGGAACGGGCGTCGGCAAAGCCGTCGCGCTGGCGTTAATGCGAGAGGGATACGCCGCGGCGCTGGCGGGCCGCCGAACCGAGAAGCTCAAGGAGACCGCAAGCGAGGGAGGCTCGACCGGCGCCAAGAGCATCATCGTTCCAACCGACGTGAGCGATCCTCAATCGGTCAAATCGCTGTTCGCCAGGACCAAGGAAGCTTTTGGCAGGCTGGACCTTCTGTTCAACAACGCCGGAATTGGCGCGCCTGCGGTACCGCTCGAGGAGTTGCCCTATGAGACATGGCAAAAGGTCGTTGCGACCAATTTGACCGGAATGTTCCTGTGCACGCAGGAAGCGATCAACATCATGAAGGCACAGGACCCGCGCGGCGGACGCATCATCAATAACGGGTCGATATCCGCGCATGCCCCACGCCCGCGCTCGGTTGCCTACACCGCCACCAAGCACGCGGTGACCGGGCTCACGAAATCGACCTCGCTGGATTGCCGGAGCTACAACATCGCCTGCGGGCAGATCGACATCGGCAATGCCGCAACCCCCCTCACCGAGCGGATGGTGCAGGGGCAAGGCGTCATGCAGGCCGATGGTCGAATGGCCATGGAACCTCGCATGCAGGCCGATGAAGTCGGCCGGGCGGTCGTCTACATGGCCAGTCTGCCGCTCGACACCAATGTGCTGTTCATGACCGTGATGGCCAACCTGATGCCATTCGTAGGCCGGGGATGAGGTGGCGCAGGGCAGGCCGGAGGCTCAACGCTTTCCTAGTTGAGCGTCTCATCCGGCTCCGGCTACTTTGACGGTCGTCCCTGCCTTCACCACTGCCAAGGTCTTCACGTCGCCGACCGCCCGCGCGAAAATATTGCACGGGCTGGCGAGACGCGTTTCGTCCCCGCGGCTGATCGGGGTGCGGCCGTAGCCGAGCGCGATGCAGTGACCTTCCGGCCAATACGCAATCTCACCCGGGGTGACCACCGCGCGCGCATCGCTCTCGGCGGGCATCTTGACCGGCACTTCGAAATAAACCTCCTCGCCCCAGGTAAGCGTCGAGGATGAGATCGGCAGCGCTGCCGCGATCGCGCGCGCCGTGGGCGTGTCGAGGAGCTCGGCCTCAAGCGTAAGCATTGCGAAATCAAACCGAATACGCGACATTTTTTTCTCCTCCAGTACCCGCTGGCCGCGCATAATATCGCGGCCGGCACGAAACGGCGCTGCTGGGCGCTGATCCTTTCAATAAGTTGCCACGAACCGCTCCTCCATGCAGAACTTGCAGTCACTGCTGGGCATCTTCGTCCTGCTGGCGCTCGCCTGGAGCGTGAGCGAGGATCGCCGATCGGTGGCGTGGAAGCACGCCGCCGCCGCGCTTTTGGCGACCTTTGTCACCGCCGTGGTGATGCTCAAGACGCCGGGTGCCGCGCGGCTGTTCGGGGCCGTCAATGATGCGGTCGATGCCATCGCGGCCGCAACGCGTGCCGGCACATCCTTCGTGTTCGGCTACCTCGGCGGAGGGCCCCTTCCCTTCGAGCTGAAGGCACCCGGCGCAGAGTTCGTGCTGGCGCTGCAGTCGCTTCCGATCGTAATGGTCATGAGCGTGCTCACGACGCTCCTGTTTTACTGGCGCATTCTGCCCCCCATAGTGCGCGGCTTCTCCTGGCTGCTCGAGCGCACGCTCAATGTCGGCGGGGCGGTCGGGCTCTCGACCGCGGCGAACATTTTTCTTGGCATGGTCGAGGCCCCGTTGTTCATCCGGCCTTACCTCGCAAGCCTCACGCGCAGCGAGCTGTTCATGGTGATGACCGGCGGAATGGCCGGAATCGCAGGCAGCGTGCTGGTGCTTTACGCAACCATCCTCGGACCGGTCGTTCCCAATGCGGCTGCGCATTTCGTCATCGCCTCGGTGCTGGGCGCTCCGGCAGCCATTCTTGTGAGCCAGCTCATGGTGCCGGACCGCAGCGAGAAGCATACCGGCCGTCCATCGATCGAGATCGGGCAGATCGCGTCGAGCACCATGGATGCGATCGTCAAAGGGACCGCCGTCGGGCTCGAGCTGCTGCTCAATATCTGCGCGATGCTCATCGTGATGGTGGCCCTGGTGCATCTCGCCGATTCGATCATCGGCACGCTTCCGAGCGTTGGCGGGGCACCTGTCACACTCGAGCGCATGCTGGGCGCCGCGATGGCGCCGGTGTGCTGGCTCATGGGCGTTCCGTGGGAGCAAGCCGCAACCGCCGGCAGCCTCATGGGGATGAAGACGATCCTCAACGAGTTCATCGCCTATATCGAGCTTTCCAAGCTGCCCCCCGACGCGCTCGACGCGCGCTCGCGCCTGATCATGCTTTATGCGCTGTGCGGCTTTGCCAATTTCGGCTCGCTCGGGATCATGATCGCGGGCCTTTCCACCCTGGCGCCGGAACGGCGGGGGGACGTGGTCTCCCTCGGCCTCAAATCAATCGTCTCGGGGACGCTCGCGACCTGCCTTATTGGTGCGATGGTCGGCGTCCTGACGGGGTAGTGGAATTTGTTTTGTCAAAATACTCGGTTAACGCGCAGTATGCAGAAAAGACAACCTTGGCGCGCGCCTGGGTAGCAAAGGTAGCATCCTTCGCGCAGGCGTCCGGCCTGACCGCCGTATCAAAATCAGTGCAGCCGGAACTCGCCGTTGACGGCACGGATTTCCGCAGGCCGGATCAGCCGCGAATGCGCAACCGTCACCGAATGCAGCGGTCCTTCCAGAGTTTCGAGCCAGAAGGCCAGAAACTTGTTGAGCATCGGAAACTTCGGGCAGAGATCGTAGTCCTGCCATACGAAAGTTTGCAGGAGCGATGGATGATCTGGTAACCGATAGAGGATTTGTGCCGTCGTCAGACCGTATCCTTCGAGCTGGCGCCGAAAGTCTTTGGATGCCATGTGTGTGCCCTCCGATTCCCGGGCATGAGTTTGCGTTGTCACCTCCCACACACACAAGCACAAAAATTAGAATTTGTTCCCAGTATCAAGGCGTTAGCAGCAATTGGACAGGAGTGCTGACAGAACCGGTCCCTCCTGCGCATTAAGCATATCTGGCAAATGAAGACGGGCGACCCAGTAAAAGCTGTTGGCACTCGCTTTCATGGAGTGCTAGTTTTTTTCCCGCCGCCTCTTGTGGGTTGAAATTTAACCCCTTATGTCGGCCTTGGAACCGTCGGCAAACCCTCTTTGTCGACATCCAGCTCGAAGAACAATCACCAATCCTGGCAGTAATTTAGGAGGACACTATGAAGTTTCGTCCGCTTCACGACCGCATTGTCGTCAAGCGCATTGACGCCGAGGAGAAGACCGCCGGCGGCATCATCATACCGGATACGGCCAAGGAAAAGCCCTCCCAAGGGGAAGTGCTCGCCGTGGGTCCCGGAGGACGCGACGAGGCAGGCAAGCTCATCCCAATCGATGTGCGCGTCGGAGACCGCGTCCTTTTCGGCAAGTGGTCCGGCACCGAGGTCAAGATCGACGGCGACGAACTCCTGATCATGAAGGAGAGCGACATCATGGGCGTCATCGAGGAAGGCGCCGCCAAGAGAAAAGCGGCCTGACGGACCGCATTCGGCTGAGCTGACAACATTCGGAGAAAGCAACTATGGCTGCAAAGGAAGTCAAATTCTCGGTCGATGCCCGCGACAAGATGCTGCGCGGCGTCGACATTCTCAACAACGCGGTAAAAGTGACCCTCGGCCCCAAAGGCCGCAATGTCGTGCTCGACAAGTCGTTCGGCGCGCCCCGCATCACCAAGGACGGCGTCACCGTCGCCAAGGAGATCGAGCTCGAGGACAAGTTCGAGAACATGGGCGCCCAGATGGTGCGTGAGGTCGCCTCCAAGACCTCCGACATAGCGGGTGACGGCACCACGACCGCGACCGTGCTCGCCGCCCACATCGTGAAGGAAGGCGCGAAGGCCGTCGCGGCCGGCATGAACCCCATGGATCTCAAGCGCGGCATCGACCTCGCCGTCGACGCAATCGTGGAGGACCTGAAAAAGAACTCGAAGAAGGTCACCTCCAACGAGGAGATTGCCCAGGTCGGCACCATCTCGGCCAACGGCGACGTGGAGATCGGCCGCTTCCTCGCCGAGGCCATGAAGAAGGTCGGCAACGAAGGCGTGATCACCGTCGAAGAGGCAAAGTCGCTCGAGACCGAGCTTGACGTGGTCGAGGGCATGCAGTTCGACCGCGGCTACATCTCACCCTATTTCGTGACCAACGCCGACAAGATGCGGGTCGAGATGGAGGATCCCTACATCCTTATCAACGAGAAGAAGCTCTCGGGCCTCCAGGAGCTCCTCCCGCTGCTGGAATCTGTGGTGCAGACCGGAAAGCCGCTTCTGATCATTGCCGAGGACGTCGAGGGCGAGGCGCTGGCCACGCTGGTGGTCAACAAGCTGCGCGGCGGCCTCAAGGTCGCAGCCGTCAAGGCGCCGGGCTTCGGCGATCGCCGCAAGGCGATGTTGCAGGACATCGCAGTCCTCACCGGCGGTCAGGCGATCTCCGAGGATCTCGGCATCAAGCTCGAGAACGTCGCTTTGAACATGCTCGGCCGAGCCAAGAAGGTGACCATCGACAAGGAGAACACCACCATCGTCGGCGGCGCCGGCAAGAAGTCCGATATCGAGGGCCGCATTGCCCAGATCAAGGCGCAGATCGAGGAGACCACGTCCGACTACGACCGCGAGAAGCTGCAGGAGCGGCTCGCCAAGCTCGCGGGCGGCGTCGCCGTAATCCGCGTCGGCGGGGCGACCGAGGTGGAGGTCAAGGAGCGCAAGGATCGCGTGGATGACGCCATGCATGCGACCCGCGCCGCCGTCGAGGAGGGCATCCTGCCGGGTGGCGGCGTTGCCTTGCTGCGGGCAACCGATGCCCTCAAGAAGGTGCGGACCACGAACGACGACCAGAAGACCGGCGTCGAGATCGTGCGCAAGGCGCTCTCCTGGCCGGCGCGCCAGATCGTCATCAATGCCGGCGACGACGGCTCGGTCGTGGTCGGAAAGATCCTGGAGAAGGACCAGTACGCCTACGGCTACGACGCCCAGACCGGCGACTACGTCAACCTGGTCTCCAAGGGCATCATCGATCCCACCAAGGTCGTGCGCACTGCGCTTCAGGATGCCAGCTCGGTGGCGGGCCTCCTGATCACCACCGAGGCCATGGTCGCCGAAGTGCCGAAGAAGCAGCCGCCCCCCATGCCGCCCGGAGGCGGCGGTGGAATGGGCGGGATGGATTTCTGATCATCCTGCTGTTGCGTGGTACCGGAAGGCCCGGGCGCATACCCGGGCCTTTCGCTTATTTCAGTCTTAAGACACGCGTCGCGCTGCCAGCACCGCATTCAGGCCGCCGAAGGCAAAGGAATTCGACAGCGCCGCGCGCATCGACAGGGGCCGCGCTTCGTTCGGCACGTAGTCGAGATCGCATGCCGGATCGGGTCCAAGATAATTGATGGTCGGCGGCGCGACGGCCTCGCGCAGGGACATCAGGGTTGCCACCAGCTCAAGCGCGCCGGCCGCACCCAAGGCGTGACCGACCATGGATTTATTCGAGGAGATCGCAAGCCTGGCAGCGTGCCGGCCGAAGGCACGCTTGATAGCGATCGTCTCAACCCGGTCGTTCGAGGCGGTGCCGGTGCCGTGGGCATTGACGTATTGAATGTCCTGCGGCGCGAGGCGGGCATCTGCGAGCGCGCTCTCGATCGCCCGCACCATGCCGCCCGCGTCGGGACTGGTGAGGTCGTGTGCGTCCGAGGTCATGCCGAATCCGACGATCTCGCCGAGAATTGAGGCCGAGCGCCTGCGCGCATGCTCCAGGCTTTCCAGCACCACTACCGCCGCGCCCTCCCCGATCACCAGCCCCTTTCTGGCGCGGGAGAACGGCCGGCAGGTATCGGGCGCCATCACACGCATGGCTTCCCAGCCTTTCATGGTCCCGAAGGTGATGCAGGCGTCCGCGCCTCCCGTAACGGCGCAGGTGGCCGCGCCGGACCGCACCAGATGAAACGCCATCCCGATGGCGTGGGTTGCCGATGCGCACGCGCTTGCAACCGCGAACGCCGGACCGCGCAAACCGCAGTGCATGGCGACCTGGCTCGCCGGCGCGTTTACCATCAGCTTGGGAATTGTCAGCGGGTGCAACCGCATCGCGCCTTCGCCATAAAGGCGCTTGTAGTTGTCGTCCTGGGTGTTCTGCCCTCCGACACCGGTCCCGATAATGGTTGCGGTTTTCTCCGACAGCCCGTCAGTGAAGGAAATTCCGCAATGCGCCACCGCCTCGCGGGCGGCAACCACCGCGAATTGCGCCACGCGATCGAGCATTGCGGCTTGACGCTTGTCGAAATGCTTGCACGGATCGAAGCTCTTGACCTCCGCAACCATCTTTTGGGTCAGCTGGTCCGCGGGGACGAGCGTTGCCTCCGCTATCCCGCAGATGCCGCGTACCAGGTTCGACCAGTAGGATGCGGCGGTTTGCCCGATCGCAGAGACGACGCCCCAGCCGGTGACAACGACGCGATGGGTCATCTATGATTTTCCGCCCACCGATCTCTTGATGGCGTCGACATCGCCGCGGCTCCGAGCATCGTGCGCGCCGCCAAACTATCCATCAATCTTTTTTCCTGCTGCGGCCCGCTTGCGCAGCATAACCGTGGCGCGGAGGAATTCGCGGTGCGGCAACGCCGGGCTTCCAAACCATTTCTCGCCTGCGGGCACATTCGTTGCCACGCCGCTCTTGGCCCCGATCATCGCCCCCTCGCCGATCGTGAGATGGTCGGCAATTCCGACCTGGCCCGCGAGGACGACATTGTCGCCCAGAACCACGCTGCCTGAGAGCCCGCACTGGGCGACAATGATGCAATTGCGCCCGACCATGACGTTATGTCCAATCTGGACGAGGTTGTCGATCTTGGTTCCTTCCCCGATGACGGTATCGCCGCTGGCGCCGCGGTCTATGGCGGTGCCGGCGCCGATTTCCACATTGTCCTGAATGATCACCCGGCCGAGCTGCGGAACCTTGGTGTGCCCGGCTGCTCCCATCTGATAGCGAAATCCGTCCTGACCAATCCGGCAACCGGGATGCAGGATCACGTTGTCGCCGATGAGCGCATGGGTGACCGAGGCGCCGGTCCCGATAACGCAGTTTCTGCCGATTTGCACGTCGGGGCCGATCGCTGCAGTGGCGCAAATCACGGTTCCGGATCCGATCGCCGCTCGCGGCCCGATCACCGCGCCCGGATCAATGCTGACCTCGCTCTCGATCCGGGCCGAGTGATGGACGATCGCGCCCGGCGCCGCCCCCGCCGCTCCAAACAAAGAGGTTGGTCGCAACGCATCGGGATAGAGTCGGCGCGCCACGGCAACGAAGGCAGAATAGGGCTCCTGCGTGCACAGGATATTGAGGCGACCGGGGGCCTGGATTGCAAAGCGTTCCGTGGTCAGGCAGGCGCCGGCACCGGTCGAAGTCAGGGCATCCACATATTTTGCGTTGTCCAGAAAGGCGAGATCGCGCGGACCGGCGCGGTCGAGGGGGGCAATGTTGGTGATTGTGTGATCGAGCCGAGCCCCCGAGCGGGCATTGGCCCCCGTGAGCTCGGCAATCTCGCACACCGTGAGCCCCGCTGGCGATTTGAAGAATAACGGCTCGGACATGCGGCCCTTTCGCGAGGCGCAATAGGAAAGCGAGCATGGATGATAGCAAATCTGCGTCCGGCAAAAAATTATCGGGAGGGCCGGCTGGTCGCGAACCGCGCACAGGCCTCCTCCACGGCGTCCCGGGCGCGGTCGCATTCGGATGGACTGAGGTCCCGGGCGCGGTCACGCCGGAGACCGTGGTTCGGATATTGAAACGGCATTGGATCGCGCAGCTTGAACGTCAACGACCACGAGCAGAGGCGCGCGTACATCCGGCGTCGCCTGCTGGATCGTGGTCGTCTCTGCGATGCAGCACACGGTCAGCCGCACCGCTTGGGTGCGCTAACGTCGGGCAGCAAAAAAGGTTCCAAGCCGGCCCGCTACTCCGCCGGCACCACGGCCCGCGCCCTCTCCTTCTCGACATCATTGACGAGAAACGCGATCACGGCGGTTGCAAAGACGAAGCCGAGCGCGATGCCCGCGCTGGTGGCGAGAACAAGGCCGAAGCCTCCGCGGCCGTAGAGGATGGCGATCACGGAAACGGCTGCTCCCGAGACCAGAAAGGTGAGGAAGTAGCGCACGGCGTAGACGCGCCCGCGCCAGGCATCCGCGGTGTAGCGGGCGATCACAAGGTCATTGACGGTGATCTGCGCATAGATTGCCGCCATCGCCATCGCGAGCGTCAGGATGAGCAGCTTTCCGCTCGCCTGGGCAGCCCAGAGGATGCTCAGGAACTGCAGGCAGGCAATCACGGCAAACAAGAGATGGAGCGGGAATTTCTCCACCAGGCGGCCGACGGCGATCTGCGCGATGGCCCCGCACAAGAACACCGCGCTTGCTACTCCGCCTACCCAGATGATCGGCAGATCGGCCCCCAACCCTTCGTCCACGATCTTCGGCAGCGCGATCGAGATCACGTTGAACACGAGGCCCGCGCACATGGCGATCACGATGAAGAGGCCGAAGATGGTTGCTGCCAGCCAGGTGGCGAGCGGAACATCGGCGACGCTCGCGCGGCCGGCAACCTTGTGTCCGTCGCGCGGAACCAGCCGGAGATAGACGAAGGTCGTGATGAGGCAAATCGTCCCCGGTACCAGGAACGCCGCGCGCCAGCCGAGCGTGGCAATCAACGCCGCCGTCATGCCCGCTGCGAGCGCCACGCCGAGATTGCCGCAGACCCCGTTGAAGGCGAGCGAGCGGCCGCGTGCGCTTGCCTGCTCGATCAGCATCGCGGTGCCCACCGGATGGTATATGGCGGCGAAAACCCCGAGCGCGAACAGCGCACAAGCGAGCGCAATCAGGTTGGGCGCAATTCCCGCCGCCAGCAGCGAAAGGCCGCAACCGGCATAGAACAGCGCCATCATGTCGCGACGGCTCCAGCGATCGCCGAGCCAGCCGGCCGGCAGCGAGAATACCCCGAAGGCAATGAAGGAGGCGGTGCCAAGTGCGATCAGCTCGGCGTAGCTGCGCCCGTAGACCACTTCGAGGCTGATCACCACGGTCGGAAAAATCAGCATGACGTAATGATCGAGCGCATGCGCCCAATTGATGAAGGCGATGGAGCGCCTGGCCTGGCGCTGATCGGACGGGAGCATCTGCGGCATGGTTGGCTGAGGATAAGGATTGGCTTGAGCGCGGTCTCTATAGCGTGACCGCCGCCGGCTGATCCATGCCGGAATTGCGGAGCATGCCTGCAATTCCAGCGTCCACCCGAAATGGGTGGCCGCAATGCCGTAGCCCGGATTGAGCGCTGGCGAAATATGGGGCTGGCACCAAGCGGCAATGCTGACCCGGGTTTCGCTGACGCTCAACGCGGGCTACGGTTTGGGGTTCGTCCCGGATGAGCCAGCAGCAGGACGCTTTCACCCTTTGGCGTCACAGGCCCAGGCGCGGATCACGCAGTCCTTCCCGCCGAACTCGTAGCACTGCCGCAGGGCCCTGTTCTGGGCTTGGCCGAGCCGCGCCGCCACTGCGTAGCCATGCGGCCCGCAGGAGTTCTTCCCGTCAATCGCAAAAGCCCCGCACGCGCGGCTCAGCGCCACCACTTTGCATCCCCCGGAGCATTTGCCGAGCGCCGAGCGGGCGGCCGCTGCTTCGCGGGCAAAGTCGTACGCAAATCCGTAGGCGCCGCACGTTCCAATCGCGAGCGCCCCGGCGGCTCGCCCGATTCCGGTGCCGCCCAGCAAAACGATTGCAGCCGCAAGCGTGCCCGCCGCCACCCTGCCCCAGCCCTTCATGAAAGCCGCTCCCCCGAGGATCAGCCAAGGGTTAACGCAGAGCGGTTTCCATTTTGTGAATGGATTTACTGCTGGGGTGTCCTGTTGCACGCCTGCTGGCAAAGCAGCTGCTGGCTGGTGCAAGCGAGAGCGCAGGGCGAGGAGCCCGCGGTATTCGGGGCGGCCGACGAAGTGATCGATGGCGTAGGCGTTGCGAAGGGGGGGCCGACCAGGACGCAGGCGTTCTGGCAAGTCATGACCTGGGTATTGCAGCCCACCAGACAGGCGGTCGACGTCTGCGATTGGATCAACGGCGTCGGCACCAGCGGGACCGGCTGGACCTGCTGCTGTCCCTGCTGGGCACGCGCGGTTGAGCTGCCAATCACAGCGAGTAGAACGCAAACTTGCAATACGTACCGCATTCGAGGGCTCCGCTGATCCTCGTCACCTTTATCGCTCGAACATGGTCGGATTTAAGTCTCCGGCAGAGGCGGATAGAGGTGGCGGGCGCCATTGAAGTCCTCGACCTCGTATCGGCATGCGCCGGCGCGAGCCAGATAGCTCGGTCCTATCGGCGACTTGCCATGGCCGCCGGGGATGTCGAGGACGTAGGTCGGCTGGCAAAGCCCGGAAAGCCGGCCGCGCAGGGAGCGCATCAGGGCCTGGCCTTGCTCGATGGAAGTGCGCCAGTGGGCGGTGCCCGGCGCGAGGTCGCCATGGTGAAGGTAATAAGGCTTCACGCGGCATTCGACCAGGCCGCGCATGAGCTCGCCTAGACTTTTCGCCTCGTCATTGATGCCGCGCAACAACACGGTTTGGCTCAACATGGGAATGCCCGCGTCGATCAATCGCGCGCAGGCGGCACGCGTCTTTGGCCCCAGCTCACGCGCATGGTTGACGTGCAGCACCACGTAGGTTGCCTTGCCGGCTCGCCGGAGTGCGCGCGCGAGCGTGCCCGTCACACGCCCCGGCGCGACCGTCGGGACGCGGGTATGCACACGGATGATCTTCACATGTGCGATCATGGCAAGCGCATCGATGATCGCCGCCAGACGCCGGACCGAGAGCATCAGCGGATCGCCGCCGGTCAGGATCACTTCCCAGACTTCCTCGTGAGCGCGGATATAGCCGATGGCAGCATCGATCTGGGCGCGCGAGAGCGCCCGCGCGCGACCCACCACTTCGCGCCGGAAGCAGAAGCGGCAATAGGCCGCGCAGACATGGACGGGCTTGAGCAGGACGCGGTCGGGATAACGATGCACGATGCCCGGCAGCGGGCTGTGCGCATCGTCCCCGATCGGGTCGCCGTTCTCCCCCGCCGCAATGTCGAGCTCCGCCGGGTCGGGGATGAATTGGCGCGCGATGGGATCGCGCGGATCGGCGGGATCGATGAGGTCGACAAGCTCGGCGGTGAGGGAAAGCGCATAACGATCTGCGATCTCGCTGATGGCGCCGAGGCGCTCAAGCGGAACAAGCCCCGCAGCGACCAGGTCGCCGGGACGTGACAATGTCTTGCGCGCGGAACTCATGGGACCACCCTGCCTGCCGGCCGTAACCCGAAGCGGCCGATAAAGGGTTTCGCCGAAGGCCTGGCGCCGGTCAATCACCGTGCGCCCGGCCGGTTCTTGCAGCCGCGCGAAAATCAGTGTTGGTATGCGCCGCCATTGCCGGACCACAGACAAAGGAGCGAGGACGCAATGAAAAACTATCTCGATGGGGGGGAGGCGATCCTCGAAGCGTTCCGCAGGCTCAAGATCGATTACATCATGTCCTCGCCGGGCTCGGAATGGTCGCCGGTCTGGGAGGCGCTGGCGCGCCAGAAGCTCGACGGCAAGGCTGGCCCGGCATTCATCGAATCCTGGCACGAGACGCTCGCCGTCAACATGGCGACCGGCTACACGCTGATCACCGGCCGGCCGCAGGCCGTGCTGCTGCACGCGGGGGTCGGCATGCTGCAGGGAAGCATGGGCGTTCACGGCGCGCTGCAGAACGAAGTGCCGATGGTGGTCTTGTCGGGTGAATCGCAGACGCTGGGCGAGGATCCCGATCTCGACATCGAGCAGCAATGGTATGGCGGCCTCACCGTCGGAGGCATCGAGCGCTTTGTCGAACCGGTGGCAAAGTGGGCGCGCGCGGTGACCAGCCCCCATACGCTGTACGAAAGCGTGATCCGCGCCGGCGAGATGGCGCAGCGCGTGCCGAAGGGGCCGATCTATTTGAACGTGGCGCTCGAGCACATGCTGCACGACTGGACTCCGCCTATTGCCGCACGCGAGGTGCCGGCCGCCCCGGTCGTGCAACCGGGCGTGCAGGACATCGAGAAAGTTGCCGGCCTCCTGCGAGATTCCCGCAGTCCGGTGATTGTGGCCGAGACGTCAGGGCGCGACCCGGAGGCATTCTCCGCGCTCGTCGCGCTCGCCGATCTGCTCGCCATCCCGGTCGTCAATGGGCGCGCCAATTCCTACGCAAATTTCCCGACCGATCATCCGCTCTACCTGGGGATGGGCAACTACAAGACAGTGGAGCAAGCCGATCTCGTCCTGCTGGTCGGCGGGCGCGCGCCCTGGTATCCGCCGCAGCGCCGCCCGACCAGCGGCAAGATCGTCGCCATCGCCGACAACCCGCTCAAGGGCCATATGGTCTACCAGAATCTCCACATCGATTTTTATCTCGAAGGCGACACGGCACGGTCGTTGCGGCTGCTCACGAATGCCCTGCAGGGTGGCGGCGGCGACGCCGGCGCGATCGATGCGCGGCGCAAGCGCGTTGCGCGCGACCATGAGAGCCATGTCGCCGCGCTGCGCGCCGAGCGAGAGAAGGCAGGCAACGGCGGCGCCATCGATCCGCTCTCGCTCATGCGCGCGCTCGGCGAGGTCATGCCGGCCGACACCATCTATGTGGACGAAACCATCACGCATTCGACGCTGCTGCGCCAGCATCTGCCGCAAACGACGGCGCAGAGCTTTTTCCGCGGATCCGGGGGACTGGGCCAGGGGATAGGCACCGCGCTTGGGATCAAGCTCGCGGCACGCAAGCGGCCGGTGGCGCTGCTGATCGGCGACGGCTCGTTCCTCTACAATCCGATCATTCAGGCGCTCGGCGCATCGAAGCGGCACGAGCTGCCCATCGTCATCGTTGTCCTCAACAACAGGAAATACGAGGCGATGCGAAAGGGCCATGTCCATCACTATCCCGACGGCGCCTCGGCCAGCAGGAATCTGCATTATGGCGTCGCGATCGATGGTCCCGACTATGACCAGCTCGGCGGCCATTTCGGCTTCCACGGCAAGCGGGTGGAGAAGGCGGCCGAGCTCAAAGGCGCGCTGCAAAGCGCCCTTGCCGCCACCAAAGAGGGCAGGACTTCGATCCTCAACGCGGTGCTGACCCAATAAAGTTGCTGCAGACTCAATCAGGCCAACCGCCTGCTCGATGGGCTCTCCGGCGTAACCGGCCGGCGCTTGCATGATCTGAGCCGGGCCTGTGTGTCTGGAATGGACCGGCAGGCTTGTCGCCCGTCAGAGCCCAATCGATACAATTGGCTTTCCTTCCTGATGATTTAACAGTCTGCGGGGTAAGACGAAGACAAACAGGCAACATGCGGCAGAAGCCACCGCGAACAGTTTGACGAGGTCAAAAAGCGTCATCGACAGACGCTCTACCAACAGTGCCGCCAAAACGTCGCCGATGGCGTCTCCTGCGTTTGAAGCGCTCATAAGCAGCGCAAACCCAAACGCGGCGGAAGGAACCAAGGTTGATATAACCGCGCTCTGCATGAACGCCAATGTGCCTATTCCGAAGACAAAGCCACCCAAAAGCTCAACAATGAGTGCGGCAGGCACCGATGTATAAAAAAGGTAAGCGAGGATTCCAACAGAAGGACCCAGTGTTCCCAGAATGAGGAGCCCTTTCACCGGCAATTTTCGGCACAAGTACTGATAGAAAATGGAGGCCAGCAAGCCGCCAATACCTCCGACAGCCGTAAGGGATCCGATCTGGACATCAGAGAGAGTGAGCACATTCTTCTGATAGAAATATAAAGGTGTTCCGAATGACTGCGGAATGTTTGAAACGAGCGACAAAATTGCAACCAGCCACATAGCGCGTGAATTCAATGCCAACCTGAGATCGCGAAAAAGCGGCCTGGCCTTGACAACTTTGCGTTCCTCTTGAACAGGCTCTGCGACGCACCCGGCTACAATGGGCGCGGTCATGGCGGCAATCGCGGCGCCAATCATGGCCGCCGTGCCAAATGGGAGCCCAGCCAGATATCCTGCCAGGGGACCTGCAACCAGAACGCATGCATCCTCAACAAATATGCGGCAAGAGACCAGTCGTCCTTCCGCTCCTAAAAGCTTACCTTTCTCGACAAGAAACCCTCCCAATGCAGTGCTTCCAATGACCAGCATGAACTGCATCGCCACTACCGTAACCAGCAACAAAGAATAGGAATGAGAAACGATCCCGAGGAGAAGCCAAAGTGCAGATACTGCGAGCGTGCTGACAATCAGGTAGTGGCGCCGACGAGTTCCGAACAAGGCAACACTGTCGACAAGAAGACCAGCTAACGGCTTCACGTACCAGGCAAGTGCACCGATGCCAAACAGCATTGCCATCTGTGATTGGGAAACATGCAACTCATCCTTGAGCAAATGACGTATCGGCAGGTCCAGGAGATCGGGTTGCGCCAGGGAAGTAGAAATAGTTCCCGTTGCGATGATCAGCATCGATAAGCGCATTGAAGGATGATCGTTTCTTATGGGTCATCGCAAAAGCCCAGCAAGATCGAGATAGTGCAGAGCAGCCACATATTTATGTGTGGTGCTCTGGCTCAAGAAGGCGTCCACAGCACCTGGTCGATGCGCGTGGCGCCGGTCGCGAGCATGACCAGCCGGTCGAGGCCGAGCGCCACTCCGCTTGCGGGCGGCATCAGCGCGAGCGCGGCGAGAAAGTCCTCGTCGATCGGATAGCGCTCGCCGTAGATGCGGTTCTTCTCGGCCATTTGCTGCTCGAGCAGCGACCGCTGCTCGCGCATCTCGGTGAGCTCCGCGCAGCCGTTTGCAAGCTCGACCCCGCAGGCGTAGAGCTCGAAGCGCTCGGCAAGGCGCGGGTCGCGCGAGCTCGGCCGGGCAAGCGGTGACATTACCGCCGGATACTCGTAGAGCATGACAGGCCGCTCGATCCCGAGATGCGGCTCGATACGCTCGGAGAGCACGCGGCTGAAAATATCGCCCCAGACGTCGTCGGCGGCGACGCGCACGCCGGCGTTGCGCGCAGCCGCAGCAAACGAGGCTGTCGGCTGCGGCGGCAGCTGTGCGCGAAGGTCTATCCCGGCATGACGCCGAAAGGCCTCCGCCACCGTGAGCCGCTCGGGCTCGGCGAACGGGTCGAGCGCACGCTCCCGGAATGAAAGCTGTCGGGTGCCTGCAATCCTTGCCGCAAGAGCCAGAATCTGCGCGCAATCATCCATCAGCACCTCATAGGGCGCATTCGTGCGATACCACTCGACGAGGGTGAACTCGGGATGATGCAGGGCGCCGCACTCGCGATTGCGGAACGAGCGGGCGAACTCGACAATGCGACCCTCGCGCCCGGCAAGAAGCTTCTTGCAGGCGAATTCCGGAGAGGTGCGCAGATAACGCCGCTCACGCGCGCCTGACGGCCGCACGAGCTCGGTCGCAAAAGCGTGAATATGGGTCTCGTTGCCGGGAGAGACCGTCAGTATCGCGCTCTCGATCTCGATGAAGCCGCGCGCGGCGAAGAACGCGCGCAGGGCAGCAGTGATGCGGGCACGTGCAAGCAAGAATGGGCGCCGCTCCGTGTGGCTGACAAACGGCGCTGGCATGAAAGGCTTCCCCGCGGGTCTCCCCCTCAGTCCCCACCGAAGCGCGGAAATTGCTGGCGAATGGTGACAGGATCAGTATGGTGCGGCGCGATCGATCCGCAGGGCCACCTGCTGCTGCCCGATAACCGAGGAATACCGACCGTGAAAGTCATCGCCAGCTCGCTCCGCAAGGGTAATATCGTGGAACTCGACGGCAAGCTCTACGTCGTGCTCAACGCCGAGAGCTTCCATCCCGGCAAGGGCACTCCGACCACGCAAGTGGACATGCGCCGAATCAGCGACGGGGTAAAGGTCGCGCAGCGCTACAAGACCACCGAGCAGGTCGAACGCGCTTACGTGGAGGATCGCGAGCACCAATATCTTTATCAGGACGGCGACGGCTTTCATTTCATGAATACCGAGACCTATGATCAGGTGACCTTGCCGGCCGACATCATCGGCGATCAGGCAGCCTACCTGCAGCCGGAAATGAAAGTGACGCTTTCCGTGCACGAGGGCATTCCGGTATCGATCGCGCTCCCGCAGAAAGCGATCCTCGAAGTCGTGGACACCGAGCCGACGGTCAAGGGCCAGACAGCCGCCTCTTCATACAAGCCGGCTCTCCTCTCAAACGGGGTGCGCACCATGGTTCCTCCCTTCGTGGGAACGGGCACCAAGATTGTGGTGATGACTGCGGACGGCTCCTACGTTGAGCGCGCGAAGGACTGACGCCGCATTGCCCTTTGCCTGTTGTCGCCACCGGATCCCTGTCGGCGCCGGGAGCCGAGCCGCGGCTTCGGAGCAGCCATCGGCCGCAAAGCCGACAGAAACGCCTGTAGAATCAGCCTCCGGGACCAAGACCAATCCTGGATAGCGCGCGATGAGCAATTGGGCGAACACCACCCCCTTGTCACGACGGGCGTGCCTGCCGCTTGTGGCAGGAGCAATGGCAGCGTGGAGCGCTTGGGCGTCGGCGCAGGGCGGCAGCTACGCATTCGATCGTTGGGTCGCAGCGTTTCGCGCCCGCGCCCAGGCGCACGGGGTATCGGAAGCCACCTATACGCGGGTGATGACCGGCATCAAGCCGGATACCTCGGTCTTGGCGCTCATGCAGTCGCAGCCCGAATTCGAAGAGCAGGTCTGGCAATACCTCAACCGCCGCGTCTCGGACTACCGCATAACCGTCGGGAAGGAGAAGGCGAAGGAGTATGCAGCGCTGTTTGCCCGCGTCGAGAAGGATTACGGCGTTGACCCCTCGATCATGCTGGCAATCTGGGGAATTGAGTCTGCATACGGCGATCCGGACGTGCAGAAGAACCACATGCGCCCGGTCATCCCGGCACTCGCGGCACTGGCTTGGGACGCCCCGCGCCGGCGAGCCTATTTTGAGCAGGAGCTGCTCAATGCGTTGATCATTATCGATCGCGGCTGGAGCACGCCCGGCGAGATGCGGGGATCCTGGGCGGGCGCCATGGGTCACACCCAGTGGATGCCCGAGGTGTGGCTGCACATGGGCGTTGATTACGACGGCGACGGGCGCATTTCACCCTTCGGCAAGCCTGACGATGCCATCGCGGGCACCGCGCAATTTCTCCTCAAGCGCGGCAACTATCGGCACGGCGAGCATTGGGGCTACGAGGTCCGCGGCGCAGCCGGCGGCGAGGGCACCTCGCGAACCTACGCAGCCTGGCAAGACGCGGGCGTGATGCGCGCCGACGGCCAGCCCTTCCCGCAACCGAATGCAGGCGCGAAGCTGTGGGTTCCAGCCCCTGGCGGCCCCGCCTTCCTGCTCGGACAGAATTTCCGCGCGGTGCGTTCCTACAATCCTTCCAACAACTACACGCTCGCAATCGTGCATCTTGCGGATCGCATCCGTGGCGCAGGACCCTTCGTGCAGCCCTTCCCGGGCGCCGAGCAGCGCATACCGACCCTCTCCGAAGTCAAGGAAATCCAGCGGCGCCTCTCCGATCTGGGGTTCAACACCGGCGGCGCCGACGGCCGCGTGGGCAATGATACCATGCTCGCAATTCGCAACTTTCAACACAGGGTCGGTATGGAGCCGGCCGACGGCTATGCCGGCTTGAAGCTTCTGGCGCGGTTGCGTCAGGGCCTGTGATCCGGTTCTATGGGCCCTTCGCGGCCTTCATAGAACCCGAGGATCATCCCGTGACGACTGCAACAGCCAAAGCGGCGCCTGCAACAACCAAGCGCTCCGCCGGCACGGCGCACCCGTCGCTGCGCGCGCTCGAGCGACCGGCCAATCTCACTCCCACCAACGCGCCGGGCTTCGGCAGCGACGTGGTCGCTGATACGCTGCGCGCCCTGGAAATTCCCTACATCGCGCTTAATCCCGGCGCGAGCTACCGCGGGCTGCACGATTCGATCGTGAATTTTCTCGGCAACGAGACGCCGCAGATGCTGCTTTGCCTGCACGAGGAAAGCGCGGTGGCGATCGCGCACGGCTACGCCAAGGTGACCGGCCGGGCGATGGCCGCGGCCGTGCATTCCAATGTGGGCCTGTTCCACGCCACCATGGCGATCTTCAACGCCTGGTGCGACCGCGCGCCGGTGATCGTGCTCGGGGCGACCGGGCCGGTGGATGCGGCCAAGCGCCGGCCGTGGATCGACTGGATTCACACCGCGCGCGACCAGGGCGCGATCGTGCGCAACTACACCAAGTGGGACGACCAGCCGGCCTCGCCTGCGGCCGCCCGCGAAGCGCTGATCCGCGCGACCTGGATGGCCAATACCGCACCGATGGGTCCGGTCTACATCAATCTCGACGCGGAGATGCAGGAAGCAAAGCTCGCCGAGCCGCTTGCTCCGATCGATGCCGCGCGCTTCATGCCGCAGGCCAATCCGACGGTCTCCACGCAGCTGATCGGCGAAGCAGCCGCCGTGCTGCGCGCCGCGAAGCATTCGGTCATTCTCATGGGCCGGGTGTCGCGCAGTGTCGAGGCCTGGAACGAGCGAATAGCGCTTGCCGAAGCGCTCAATGCCAAGGTGATCAGCGATCTCAAGATCGGATGCGGATTTCCAACCGATCATCCGGCGCACGCGGGCGCACCCGGCTCGAATGCGATGGTGCCCGAGGCGATCGAGACAATCAAAGCCGCGGACGTCATCCTCGCGCTCGACTGGGTCGATCTCGCCGGCGCCCTGCGGGGCGCATTCGGGCGCGACGCTCCCAAGGCCAGGATCATCAATGTGACTGCCGACTTTCAGATCCACAACGGCTGGAGCATGGATTACGAGATGCTTCCGCCGGTCGACTTTCTGCTTGCCACGACACCGGATCATGCAGTGCCCGCGCTGCTGGCGGCGCTCGAGGTCAAGGCACACAAGCCGGCCGCAGCGACAACCAGGACGGAAAAATACGAGCCCTCCAGCGGCCCGTTGCGGGTCGACGATCTTGCGCGTTCCCTCAAGGCTGCAGTCGGCAGCCGTGCAGTGACGATCACCCACCTGCCGCTGTCCTGGAACGGCGCCACCTGGCCGTTCCGCCATCCGCTCGATTACATCGGCTCGGAGGGCGGCGGCGGCATCGGCGGCGGCCCCGGCGTTTCCGTCGGCGCCGCGCTCGCGCTCAAGGGCTCGGGACGCCTGCCCATTGCCATCTGCGGCGACGGCGACTTCTGCATGGGGGTGACCGCGATCTGGACGGCGGTGCATTACCGCATCCCGCTCCTGTTCGTCGTCTGCAACAACCGCTCGTTCTTCAACGACGAGCTGCACCAGGAGCGCGTGGCGCGCATCCGCAACCGCCCGCCCGAGAACCGCTGGATCGGCCAGCGCATCTCGGATCCCGACATCGATTGCGCGGCGCTCGGGCGCGCGCAGGGCGCGCTCGGCTTTGCTCCCGTGCTCAAGACCGGCGATCTCGTGCCGACCTTTGAAAAGGCGATCGCCGCGGTGGAGCAAGGTCAGGTGGCGGTGGTCGATGTGCGGGTCGAGCCGGGCTATTCGGCCGTATCGACCGCGGCGATGCTGCGTGGAACGGAGAAATAGATAGTGCGCGAAAGATCGGTTACGTCCGCTGCCGGCGAGAGGAGACATTACAGCGCGCGAGAGCCTTTCGGGTTTTGACCCGATTCGGTCATGTGCAGCTTAAAAATGGTGCGGCGCAAACTGCCCATTTCGTCGCATATCATGGGTCGCAAATTCATGGTTTGATTGACCCCCGAATGGGGGCTAGTCGATGCGGCGACGCGATTTCATTGCAGCGGTTGCTGGGTCAGGGGCGGCGTGGCCATTTGCGGCGCGCGCGCAACAGCTGGATAGGGTGCAGCTAGTCAGCGTGCTGATGGGGCCTGCCGAGAACGACCCCTTAGGAGAGACCCGCACCGTTCCTATCGTGTTCGTGCGAGTGTCCGATCCGGTCGACGGCCCCCGGTGGCGGATCGGATTACTTGCGTTTCGCCGAGGCTGCCGCCTCATCGATGGGCATAGAGGTGAAGGCGGCCCGCGTGCATGACGTTGCGGAGATTGAGCGCGCGATTGTAGCGGTCGCCGGTGACGCGAACGGCGGCCTCATCAATTTACCGGACGTCTTCCTTGCGGCCCATCGGGAGTCGACCATCGAACTGACAGCGCGCCACTGAGTGCCGACGATCTATCAATATCGTTATTTTGTAGCGAGTGGTGGTCTGATGTCCTACGGGATTGACGTGATCGACCAGTACACCAGAGCAGCGGAGTATATCGATCGCATTCTCAAGGGCGCAAAGCCGGCCAACCTTCCAGTACAGTCGCCAACCAAGTACGAGCTGGTGATTAACCTCAAGACCGCAGAGGCACTTGGCCTTGAAATCCCTCGCGATCTGCTGCTTGTCGCCGACGAGGTCATCGAGTGAAACGACGCGAGTTCATCGCGCTGCTCGGCAGCGCAGCCACGGCGTGGCCGCTAACCGCGCGTGCGCAGCAGCGGTCCATACCAGTGATCGGGTATCTCGGCGGCACAACGTTTGAAATGACTCGCGGATACATTGCCGCATTTCACCGAGGCTTAGCGGATACAGGATTTATCGAGGGTAGCAACGTAACGATTGAGTATCGATGGGCAGAGGGACGCAATGAGCGCCTGTCTTCACTGGCGGCGGATTTAGTTGGCCGGAGCGTGAATATTATCGTGGTGGGAGGTAGCACGCCAGGAGCGCTGGCCGCAAAGGCGGCGACTCAAACAACTCCAATTGTTTTTTTGGTCGGGACTGACCCAGTGAAAGTTGGTCTCGTCTCGAGCCTCGCAAAGCCCGGAGGCAATATCACTGGCATTACGAACGCCAATGTGGAGCTGATCGCAAAATGCTTTGAGCTGATGCATGGCTTGGTACCTCCAGACGCCATGATCGCCGTACTGGTCAACCAGGGCAACATCCCGCAAGCCGCAACTGAGAGGAGGATTATTCAGGATGCGGCGCGTGCCCTTGCTGCACGCATGATGATTCAGGAAGCAAGTAATCCCAGCGAGATCGAATCGGCCTTCACGGCGCTTGTTCGTGAACGGGCGAGCGCACTCGTGGTCAGCGGAGAAGTTTTCTTTTTGACGCAGCGCGACCACCTGGTCAAACTTGCAACCCAGCACGCAATCCCGACCATTTACGCATACCGTGATTACGTGACCGCAGGCGGATTGATGAGCTACGGCGGTAACCTCAGGGATATGTACCGTCAGATCGGAGTCTATACTGGCCGTATCCTCAAGGGCGAAAAGACGGCTGAGCTCCCGGTTGAACAGATCACAAAAGTCGAGTTGCTGATAAATCTAAAAACCGCGAAAACGCTCGGCATCGAAATACCAATGTCAATGCTGATGCGGGTCGATGATGTAATCGAATAACCGGTTATTTGCTGCACCTGCTCACAGCCGGTTATGGCATCTTAGCCTCACGCGCTCACGTTGCGCGCAATCATCGTCCATGCTCGAAGCGGAAGCAGCCCATGCCCATGCGCGATTGGCGGCGACATGCATTTCATATTGGGCTGAAAGGAAGGCCGATAGCCGTCCTCAAGGACGCCATCCAACGGCCTGGACAGAGAGCGAACGCCATCCGCTTCGAAAAATCAGATCGCGAAGCTTTCGTGGGTGGAAGGATGGAACAGCTCCTCCGGCGTAAGCAGCCGCGAGGAGAGACCCTCGGCGTGGTGGTGACGCAGGAATGCTTGCAGGACATTCCGATTGGCAGCAAGCCCGTAGGACCAGAAATCATTCCCCATGAATTCGCGCGCGGCTCGCAGCTGCTCGTCGACAAAGGGCAGCGTGACCTTGGTCGCTGAAGTGTCCTCGAGCGCAGCAAGGCACATTGCCTTCGACTGCTCAAACGCCTTGAGCACCGCCGCCGGCAGCCAGGGATGCTTTTCGACGAGGTCGCGGCGAATGCCGGCGATATGCATGATCGGGAAGATTCCCGTTCGCCTGAAATAGTCCCGGCCGGCGGCGACGGGATCGGCGAACAGCCAGCCGATGTGGGGATTGCGCCTGCCGGCGAAGCTCGGCGGGCGCGGTGCGATGAAGCCGTCGATATCGCCGCGCTCCAGCAGCTCGGAGATGGTCGCATCGGCGGGGGCGTCCTCCATGCGCACGCCGGCCGGCAGCTTGATGGCAATCTTCTCCGGCCGGCCGGGATGCTCGATCCCTCCGCGCACCCAGATCGGGTCCGACGGCATCACGTCATGCTCGTCCTTGAGGATGATGCGCGCCCATACGCAGGCGGTGAGCTGATATTCCGGTAGCCCCACGCGCCTGCCCTTGAGATCCTCGGGGGATTTGATGCGGTCACTGCGCACATAGATCGAGTTGTGGCGGAAGGCACGCGACAGGAAGGCGGGCACGCCAATGTAAGGACAGTTGCCCTGCGCGGTCTTGACTGTGAAGCTCGACATCGACAGCTCGCAGATGTCGAAATCCTCACCTCGAAAAGCGCGGAAGAAGATTTCCTCCGGCGGCAGATTCATGAAAATCGGATCAACGCCGTCGATCCGCACGGCTCCGTCCATCAGCGGGCGGACCCGATCATAGTTGCCGACAGCCACGGACAGCTTTAGCTTCGACATCAGCCGAACCTTACTACAAAACAGGTCAGGACGGCAGAGCTCATCCGATCATCGGTAGCCGAAGAATGCCTCAGCCGACAGTCTTGCGGGTTGCTCCATCAACCGGAGCACGATAAAGCAAGCGGTGGAGCAGGCCATGCTTAAGGTTGAAAGTGAGCGCGAGGATGACGGCCGCTGGATTGCCGAAGTGCCGGCGTTGCCGGGCGTTCTGACCTACGGCGAGACGGAAGCCCAGGCCCGCGCCAGAGTGCCCGGATCGAGAACTGCGAACCGCTGCCGCGAGAGATCGCCAATGTTTTTGAAGCTGCATGAGCCGCTGGCCGGCGGTAAAGGCCCAGCGCATGCTCGCAGCGCTCCTGAGGATTGGCTGGTCCATCAAACGACAGACCGTAGAACTCTGCAGCGGCCGGGATACACGGACTATGTCTTCGCCTTCCATGAACGCGACGAGATTGGCCCGCGCATGCTGGCACGCATTGCAAGGCATACTGGTTTGAGACCGGAAGATCTCTGAACGGGCCAGGCTCAGCCCAGCTTCCCCACTTCCGCTTCCAGCAGCGTCCAGCATTTCGAGCCGAGCTTCTCCTTCCAGGTGGCATAGACGGGAGCAAGACGCGCCCGGAACGCGGCCTGGTCGATCTCATTGAAGGCGATGCCGCGCGCCGAAAACACCTCGCGCAGCCCGGCATTGAGGTTCTCCTGCTCCCCGCGCTGGCGGGCCACATGGATGGCGGCGTTCCTCTCGATCACTGCCTTGATGTCGTCGGGAAGCCGCTGCCAGGTGGCAAGATGCGCCATCAGGTTGAAACCCGACCACATGTGATTGGTCATGCTGACATATTTTATCATCTCGTCGAGCCTGTATCCTTCCATGATGGCGAGCGGATTCTCCTGCGCCTCAACCCTGCCTGTCTTGAGCGCATTGTAGATTTGATTGGCAGGGGTGGTGACCGGTTGCGCCCCGAATGCCGCGAATGTGTCGAAGATCATCTGGCCCGGCGGCACCCGGATTTTCATCCCGATGAGATCGTCGGGCTGCAGGATGGGCCGCGTCACGGTCGTCACCTGCCGCATGCCGTTGTCGAACCCGGCCACTGCGAAGAGATGTATGCCCTTTGTCGCCATCTCCTGCCCGATATAGCTGCCGAAAGGACCATCGATCGCCTTGTGAGCATCGCGCGCGGATGCAAACGCAAACGGCACCTGCTGCGCCTCGGCCACCGGCACCACCGTGCCGATGATGCCGCCCATGAGCGTGAAGAACTGGATCTCGCCCGCCAGCAGCCTCTGGAACGCTTCCGGATCGCCGCCGGGGAGCTTGTTGTTCTCGGCATGGACCGTGACGACGACGCGGCCGTTCGTCTCGTTGCGTACCGCATCCCACATCGCGACGAGATTGCGGTTGAGCGTGCCGCCGGCAGGCTGGTTGTGATACTGCACGAAGGTGTGCTCGGCCGCTTGCAGGGGATGGACGATGCTCGATCCCACCGCGGTTGCGCCGGCGATGAGTGAGCGACGCGACAGTCTGGCTGCCATGACACCGGGCTCCTATCAGTGAACGCCGAGGTGCAGCTCTGCCGGCGCCAAATCCATGAGCCGCAATTGCACACGTTCGGTACCGTTCCAATGGTCCAGCGACAATGTCCCGGCCACGTGCACGCACTGGCCGCGGCTCGCGGCAAGGGCGGCTCCCAGCGGCTGGCCGGCGGCACGGAAGGCAATGGCGCCGACGGTCGCGCCGTCGGCCGCGCGCAGCCGCACGCGCGTATGGGCCTGCCCTACATCCTCGACATAAAGGAGCGTATGGGCGGGCAGCACGATCACGGGCTCCGGGTTGCCCGCGCCAAAAGGACCGGCGCGCGCCATCATCGCCACGAAGTCGTTGCCAGCTCCCGCGGCGGTGATGGCGCCATCGATCAGGAGCACATCGTCGCGGCGCGCCGCTTCGACTGCGCCGGAGAGGGTGGAATCAAGGTACGCGCGAAACGCGCTCAACGCCTCCCTGCGCAAGGTAACGCCCGCCGCCATGGCATGACCGCCTCCCTTGATGAGAAGACCCTCGCGCACGGCGCGTCGCACCGCCGCCCCAAGATCGATACCTGCAATGGAGCGCCCCGAACCGGTGCCGGTGCCCCCCGGCTCGAGCGCAATCGCAAAGGCGGGCCGGCCAAACCGTTCCCTAAGCCGTGCCGCGACCAACCCCACCACGCCTGGATGCCAGCCGGCGGCGGCAGTCACGATGATCGCGTCCTTCTCCTGCGCACCGAGCGCAGCCATGGCCTCGGCCTCAGCTTCGGCGAGCGTTGCGACCTCGATGGCCTGGCGCTCGCGGTTGAGCCGGTCGAGCTCGCCGGCAAGCCGCATGCACTCGGCGGCATCGTCGGCCATGAGCAGATCGACGCCGAGCGTGGCGCGCCCGATGCGACCGCCCGCATTGATACGCGGTCCCAACAGGAAACCGAGGTGCCATGGTTGCGGCGGGCCGCCAAGCCGTGCAACATCCATGAGCGCGGTAAGCCCCGCGGACTGGCGCCGGCGCAGCGCAAGCAGGCCCTTGGCGACGAAAGCACGGTTGAGGCCCCTGAGCGGCACCACGTCGGCCACCGTTCCGAGCGCAACAAGATCGAGAAAGCACAGAAGGTCGGGCTCCGGCCGCTCCAATGTCCAGAATTCTCGTCGCCTGAGCTCGCGGTTGAGCGCAACGACGACCATGAAAACGAGGCCCACGGCGGCGAGCTGGCCAAGCCCTGAGAGATCGTCGAGCCGGTTGGGATTGACCAGCGCAAGCGCGGCCGGCAGCTGCTCGTCGGCCTGATGGTGGTCGATGACAATGACGTCGAGCCTGAGCTTGCCGGCTTCCAGAAGCGGCGCATGGCTGCTCGTGCCGCAATCGACGGCAACGAGCAGGGTTGCGCCCTGCCCGGCAAGCATGCGGATGGCATCCGCGTTAGGTCCATAGCCTTCGAACAGCCGATCCGGGATGTGGATGATGGGACGAAGTCCGCAATGGGAAAGGTAGCGCCCCAGCAGCGCTGCCGAAGTCGCCCCGTCGACGTCGTAGTCGCCGAAGATTGCGATGCGTTCTCCGCGCTTGACCGCGTCCGCAAGCCGCGCCGCAGCGGCGCTCATATCGGAAAGCACCTCCGGGTCCGGCATCAGCGAGCGTACGGTGGGGTCAAGGAAGGCGGCAACGTCGTCCGCCTCCACATCGCGCCCGGCAAGAATGCGCGCCACCAGATCGGGCATACCATGGCGTTGCGCGATTGCAAGCGCACGTGCCGCGCCGCGCTCGTCCAGCCGGTCGCGCCAGGCGCGGCCGAGCGCGGAACGCTCGACCCCCAGGAACGGGCGCCGGCTGGAGATCGGCGGAAGCGGCAGGGCAATGTTCATGGTCGGCCGCGAATCGCACCCGAAAAGCGGATGATCCGCCACACCAGCCGCCTAATCCAAATGGAATTTCTCGAGCTGCCGATGCTCCGCCTTTATCCACCGCACCGTGCCGGTGATCGAGCGCATGACCACCGTCTCGGTGAGAATGACACCATCGCGAAATCGCACGCCCTTGAGCAGGGCTCCGTCCGTGACGCCGGTCGCACCGAACAGGCAGTCGCCCTTCACCAGGTCACGGATATCGTACTTCTTGCGCGGATCGGCGATGCCCATGTCCGCCGCGCGCCGGCGCTTCTCTTCGGTGTCCAGCACCAGGCGGCACTGCATCTGGCCGCCGATGCAGCGCAGCGCGGCCGCCGCGAGCACCCCCTCGGGAGCACCCCCAATGCCCATATAAATATCGATGCCGGTATCGGCGGGATCGGCTGTATGAATGACGCCGGCGACATCACCGTCGGTGATCAGCCGCACCGCAGCCCCCGCCTTGCGTACTCCTGCGATGAGATCGGCATGGCGCGGACGATCCAGAATGAGGGCGGTGATCGCATCCGGCGCCACCCCCTTGGCGGCCGCGAGCTTGCGGATGTTCTCCTCGGCCGGCGCATCGAGATCAACCACGCCGGCGGGATAGCCGGGGCCGATTGCAATCTTTTCCATGTAGACGTCGGGCGCATTGAGAAGCGTGCCGCCTTCCGCCATGGCCATGGTGGCGATGGCTCCGGGCATGCTCTTTGCGCAGAGCGTGGTGCCTTCGAGCGGATCGACGGCGATGTCGACCTTCGGCCCGTGCTTGTTGCCGACAGTCTCCCCGATGAACAGCATCGGAGCCTCGTCGCGCTCGCCTTCTCCGATCACGACGGTGCCGTCGATCGGCAGCTTGTTGAGCTCGCGGCGCATGGCGTCAACCGCCGCCTGGTCGGCGGCCTTCTCGTTGCCGCGTCCGCTCCATCGCGCCGCCGACACCGCCGCGCGCTCGGTCACCCGCACGATCTCCAGCGAGAGAACACGCTCGAGCGCGAGATCGGGCTGAATGGTTATGGACGACGCCGCTCCGCCTTGAGTGCTCATTGTCCCTCTCCCTGCGTCGACCGCTTTGGTCTTGCACACCGGCCCCCACGGATGCGGCTACGGTGCAACAAAAACATATCAATTCTTTTCGATGCGAATCACTTGGGGTTTGCCCAGGATCACCTTGTCGCGCCCGACGGCGGCGAGCGCTTTGCGCACGGCGTCCTCGGTAGTCGCATAGGTGATCAGGACGACCGGCACGGGCTCCCCCGACCGGCCAGGCGATTTGCCCCCCTGCGGCGGGCCGCTACGGTGCCGCTGCACAATCGATTCCAGCGAGATGTTCTGCTGCGCGAGACGCCTGGCTATGCTCGCGGCCGTGCCCGGCTTGTCCACGGCGAGCAGGCGGATGTAGTAGCCGCCCTCATGACGCTGCATGGGCGCCTTCTTGCTGGAAACGAGGGCGGATGAAGGCCGCCCGAACGGCGCGGTGCGCACCCCGCGCGCGATATCCCCGATGTCGGAAACCACGGCGGAGGCGGTCGCAACGCCGCCCGCGCCGGGACCCACGAGCGTAAGCGGCGCCATGGCATCGGCATCGATGGTGACGGCGTTGGTCACGCCCATGACCTGCGCAATCGCGGAATCTTTCGGGACCATGGTGGGGTGCACGCGCTGCTCGATCCCGGAATCGGTCTTGACTGCAACACCCAGGAGCTTGACGCGATAGCCAAGCTCGTCGGCCCAGGCGAGGTCCTCGGGCGCGATCGACGAAATGCCTTCCACGTAGACCGCGCTTTCGTCGGCCTTGGTGCCGAAGGCGAGGGTTGCCAAAATAGCGAGCTTCTGCGCGGTATCGTGGCCCTCGACATCGAATGTCGGGTCAGCCTCGGCATAGCCAAGCCGTTGCGCCTCGGCCAGGCACTCGGCGAAGGCCATCTTCTCCTGCTCCATGCGCGTCAGGATATAGTTGCACGTGCCGTTGAGGATTCCGTAGACGCGGGCCAGTGAATTTCCGGCAAGCCCTTCGCGAATCGTTTTCACGATGGGAATGGCGCCGCCGACCGCAGCTTCGAAATTGAGCGCCACGTGGTTCCTTTCGGCAATTCCCGCAAGCCTCACGCCGTGCCGCGCAAGCAGCGCCTTGTTGGCGGTGACCACCGACTTCCTCGCCGCCAGCGCCGCCGCAACCGCGGCCCTGGCCGGATCGCCCTCCCCGCCCATCAGCTCAACGAAGACGTCGATCTCGGCATCGCTTGCGAGGCTCACCGGGTCGGTCACCCAGCGCAACCGCTTGAGATCGAGGTCTCGTCGCTTGCCGCGCGAGCGCGCGCTCACGGCGACGACTTCGATGCTCCGCCCGCAGCGCGCGGCGAGCGCCTCGCGTTGCTGCTCGATGAGCCTGACGACGGACGCCCCGACAATGCCCAAACCGGCAATACCGATTTTCAGCGGGGCAACCATGAGAGCTCTAATCGTCGACCCGCATGAGAGCGGTGCGGCTAGCGCCGCTTGGCGAGGGGAAGGACGTTGTGCAACTTTTCCGGGCCGGTTTCAAGAAAGCGCCGGATATTGCGCGCGGCCTGACGGATGCGCTGCTCGTTCTCGACAAGCGCGATGCGCACAAATCCCTCGCCATGCTCGCCGAACCCTATGCCGGGCGCGACTGCGACCTCGGCCTTTTCCACCAGCAGGGTCGCAAATTCCACGCTGCCGAGCTCCCGGAAGGTTTCGGGAATGGGCGTCCAGGCGAACATGGACGCGCGCGGCGGCGGGACCTCCCAGCCCGCGCGGCCGAAGGACTCCACCAGCACGTCGCGGCGGCGCTTGTAGGTCTCCCGCATCTCGCGAATGCAGTCGTCGGGGCCGTTGAGCGCCGCGGTGGCCGCCACCTGGATTGGGGTGAAGGCGCCGTAATCGAGGTACGATTTGACGCGCCCCAGCGCGGCAATGATGCGCTCATTGCCGACGGCGAAGCCGATGCGCCAGCCGGGCATCGAATAGGTCTTCGACATCGAGGTGAACTCAACCGCGACGTCGATTGCTCCCGACACCTGCAGCAGCGAAGGCGGCGGGTCGTCCTCGAAAAAGACTTCGGCATAGGCGAGATCGGAAAGCACAAAGACGCCGTGCTTCTTCGCAAACGGAATCAAATCTTTGTAGAATTCCAGATCGGCCACATAAGCGGTCGGATTCGACGGGTAGCAGACAATCACGGCAATCGGTTTCGGAATCGAATGGACGATGGCGCGCTCGAGGGCTGCGAAAAAGGCGGGCGTCGGCTCGGACGGCACCGCGCGGATCACGCCACCTGCCATCAGGAACCCGAAAGCATGGATCGGATAGCTTGGGTTCGGCACCAGGATCACGTCGCCCGGCGCCGTGATCGCCTGCGCGACATTGGCGAAGCCTTCTTTCGAGCCGAGCGTGGCGACGATCTGCGTCTCCGGATTGAGCTTGACGCCGAACCGACGCGCGTAATAGGCGGCCTGCGCACGCCGCAAACCGGCAATGCCGCGCGAGGATGAATAACGGTCGGTGCGCGGCTTGCCGACCGTTTCCTTGAGCTTCTCGATGACGTGGGCCGGCGCGGGCAGGTCCGGATTGCCCATGCCAAGATCGATGATGTCGGCACCGGCATTGCGCGCGATCGCCTTCGCCCGATTGACCTCCTCAAAGACGTAGGGCGGCAGACGGCGAATGCGATGGAATTCCTCCATTGATCCCACTCCCTTGCCTCATTGGTTGCCGGCACTGCCGGCGGGCTTGTCGGCACCGGCGGCCGGCTTGTCGTCACTGCCAACAGGCTTGGCGGCATTCGCGGCGGGCTTGGCAGCGCTTCTGGGAGGCTTGGCGGCACTGGCGACCGGCTTGGCAGCGCTCGCGGCCGGCTTGCCGTTCGGGGCGTTCGGGGCGTTCGGGGCGTTCGGCGTCGGCACGCGAGTGCGCGCGGCAATCAATTCGTCTTCAATCTTATGCTGCTCCTCGCTGGTCAGCACCTTGTCGTCGCGCGGGGAAGGCATGTCATTCACGGCGGGATAGGCGGACGGTGTACCGGGACGAGGCGGAGTTGCGTCGGGCAAGCCGCCGATGGCGGTTGGCACGTGATCGGCGACAGTCGCTCCTGCGCAACCCGCAATGGCGGCCGCGGTTGCCAGCAGCAGCGCCGGCAGTGCGGCCCTTGCGAAACACTGCGGTGACTGCCGTCTCGACCTCATGCCGTGCTGCCTCGACGCCCGTCGGTTCTACCGCCCATCAAGCCCGTGCCCGGCATCATGACGCGTGCCGGTCTCCTCGCGCCCGAAACCTTTCGGCTGCAGCCGCTCGAGCCGCCGCATTCCCCGCCTGTCGAAATCATTGCCAATTCAATTGATTACCCATTGGCGGCGGCAGTATGTCAATATACCCAATATGACGAAAGCAAGGTTGCGCCGTTTGGACAGGCGATGGGGCCCCTTCACGCCGGTGCAATCCTCATGCGAAGCTGCAGACGGGGATTGCGACGTTCACGCGCCCCGCCCATCTGAATTGCCGGGCCACGCCAGCCCTGCGCCTGAACTCAAGATCGAGGCGTAACCGTGGGAGACCCGGTCCAAGTCGGCTCCGCCGACGTTGAGGAGTTCGCGCACAACGCCGCCCGCATGCTGGAGGAAGGCGGCCGGGCGCTTGCCGCCTATCTCAAGCCGCGCGAGGAGGGCCGCGTCGACGACCAGTATGCGGAAGTCACCGACGTGGTCAAAACGCTCGGCCAGGTCGCCGACTATTGGCTGCGCGATCCGCAGCGCGCCCTCGAGCTGCAAACGAGCCTGGGCAAGGCTTACCTCGACCTGTGGGGCAATGCGGTCAAACGCATGGCGGGCGAGCCGGTAGCTCCGCTCGCGACCCCCGATCCGCGTGACAAGCGCTTCTCCGATCCGGAATGGTCGAACAATCAGTTTTTCGATTTCCTCAAGCAGGCCTATCTGCTCACGGTAGACTGGGCGCAGCGACTGGTGCATGACGCGCAGGGGCTGGACCCGCATACCCAGCACAAGGCCGAGTTCTATGTACGGCAGATCGCAAATGCGATCTCGCCCTCCAATTTCGTTCTGACCAATCCCGAAATACTGCGCGAGACAATGAGCTCGCATGCCGGCAATCTCGTGCGCGGGATGCACATGCTGGCTGAGGACATTGCAGCCGGGCGGGGGGAGCTGCGCATCCGGCAGTCCGACGCCCAGACGTTCGAGGTGGGCCGCAATCTTGCGCTCACGCCGGGCAAGGTGATTTTCGAGAACCCGTTGATGCAGCTCATCCAGTACGCGCCCTCGAGCGAGACGGTGCTCAAGCCTCCGCTCCTGATCGTTCCGCCCTGGATCAACAAGTTTTACATCCTCGATCTCACGCCGGAGAAGTCGTTCATCGGATGGTGCGTCGCGCAGGGGCTCACCGTTTTTGTGATCTCCTGGGTCAATCCCGATGAGAAGCTCGCCCAGAAGAGCTTCGAAGACTATATGCGGGAAGGCCCGCTGGCGGCGCTCGACGTGATCGAGAAGATCACGGGCGAGCGCGAGGTCAACAGCCTGGGCTATTGCGTCGGCGGCACGCTGCTGGCCACGACTCTCGCCTATCTCGCAAAGCTGGGCGATGACCGCATCCGTTCCGCAACGCTGTTGACCGCGCAGGTGGACTTTACCCACGCTGGCGATCTCAAGGTCTTCGTCGACGAGGAGCAGATCGCGGCACGCGAGCGGGAAATGGGCGAGCGCGGATATCTGCAAGGCAGCAAGATGGCCACCGCCTTCAATCTCCTGCGCTCAAACGATCTGATCTGGCCGTACGTGATCAACAATTACCTCAAAGGCAAGGAACCGGCGCCGTTCGATCTGCTCTATTGGAACTCGGATGCCACACGGATGCCGGCGGCGAACCACTCCTTCTATCTGCGCAACTGCTATCTCGACAACCGGCTCGCCAGGGGCAAGATGGTCATCGGCGGCGCGCCACTCGACCTCAACGACGTCAAGATCCCGATCTACAATCTCGCAACCCGCGAGGATCACATCGCTCCGGCGAGATCGGTGCTGCTGGGCTCCCGGTTCTTCGGCGGACCGGTTCGCTTCGTACTGGCCGGATCCGGCCACATTGCCGGCGTAGTCAATCCTCCGCAGAAGATCAAGTACCAGCATTGGATCGGGCCCAAGCCGAGCGGTGACGATCTCGAACGCTGGCTGTCGCAGGCCACCGAGCATCCGGGCTCCTGGTGGCCGGACTGGCTCGGTTGGCTCAAGCAACAGGAAGCGGCCGAGGTGCCGGCCCGGCAACCCGGCGGCGGAGTGCTCACCCCGATCGAGGACGCGCCGGGCAGATACGTAAAGGCCAGAGACTAGCCGCTCGCCATCTGGTAGAGATTGAGAGCAAAACCTCGCAACAAGACGTAGACATCACCACAGCGGAGAACTGCAATGCGTTTGACGATGTTGCTGTCAGGGTTGGCCATATCGATGCTCTGCGCAAACCCGACGCCCGCGCAGGATCTCTCGGGAGCGCTCAAAAAGATCAAGGAGACCGGCGCCATCACGCTGGGTCACCGAGAATCATCCGTGCCTTTCTCCTATTATGACGACAAGCAGCAGGTCGTCGGCTATGCCATGGAGCTCTGCCACCGCATCGTCGACGCGGTCAAGAGCGAGCTCAAGCTCGCCAAGCTCGAGGTGAATCTCAATCCGGTAACCTCGGCTACGCGCATCCCGCTGATCGCGAACGGCACCGTCGATCTCGAGTGCGGCTCGACCACCAACAATGTCGAGCGCGAGAAGCAGGTCTCCTTTACCATCACCCATTTCGTCACCGCCAACCGGTTCGTTTCCAAGAAGGCGGGCAACCTCAAGACGGTCGAGGATCTGCGCGGCAAGACGATAGTCTCCACATCGGGCACCACCAACATCAAGCAGATCACCGAGATCAACGGGCAAAAAGGGCTCAATCTCAACATCCTCGCGGCGAAAGACCACGCCGAGGCATTCCTTATGGTCGAGACCGGCCGGGCGGCCGCGTTCGTGATGGACGACATTCTGCTCTACAGCCTGGTGGCTGGCTCAAAGGCGCCGGGCGATTATGTGATTTCCGCCGACGCGCTGTCGGTCGAGCCCTACGGCATCATGCTTCCGCGCGGTGACGCGTCGTTCAAGAAGGTTGTCGATGAGGAGATGATCTCGACCTACCGCAGCGGCGCGATCAACGCGATCTACGACAAGTGGTTCCTCAAGCCGATCCCGCCCAAAGGCATCAATCTCAACGTTCCGATGAGCGCCTCGTTCAAGAAGGTGATCGCGAGCCCGACCGACAGCGGCGACCCGGCGGTCTACTGATCAGGAGTCAGTGATCAGTCATCAGTAATCAGAAAATATCCGATTACTGACAGCTGATCACTGATCACTGGAATGCATTACAACTGGAACTGGGGCATCTTTTTCGAGACGTCCCCGGACGGCGTTCACACATATCTCACCACGCTGCTCATGGGCACCGGGTGGACGCTGGCGACTGCCCTTGCTGCATGGGCGCTCGCGTTGACGCTTGGATCGCTGGTGGGCGTCATTCGCACCACGCCCTATCCGCGGCTGGTCGGGCTCGGCCAGGCCTATGTCGAGCTGTTCCGCAACATTCCGCTCCTGGTGCAGATGTTCCTCTGGTACTTCGTGCTGCCCGAGCTGTTGCCGGCTGCCGCCGGTGACTGGCTCAAGCAGCTTCCGGATGCATCCTTTTATACCGCCGTGGTGGCGCTCGGATTCTACACTTCCGCGCGCGTCGCCGAGCAGGTGCGCGCCGGCATCCTGAGCCTCGCCCGCGGCCAGCGCTGGGCGGCGCTTGCGCTCGGGCTCACATTGCCGCAGGCCTACCTCTACGTGCTCCTGCCGATGGCCTTTCGCATCATCCTGCCGCCGCTGACATCGGAATTTCTCAACATCATCAAGAACAGCGCGGTCGCGCTGACCATCGGATTGATGGAGCTCACCGCGCGCGCGCGCGCCATGCAGGAAATGTCGTTCCAGGTATTCGAGGCCTTCACCGCGGCGACCGTCATCTACATCGTGATCAACATCGCCGTGACCTTCGGCATGCGCTGGGTCGAGCGCCGCGCCGCCGTCCCCGGCCTGATCGGCGCGGCGGCGCCGGCCGCCGCTCACTGAGACGCGCGATGTTCTCGAATTTCGACTTCGACGTCATCATCCGCTCGCTGCCGTACCTGTTCTACGACGGCATGACGTTCACGCTCACGCTGACCGCGCTGGCGACGGCGGGCGGCGTGGTATGGGGGACGCTGCTTGCGCTCATGCGGCTTTCCGGCATGCCGCCGCTTTCGCTGCCGGCCGCCGGCTACGTCAACCTGATGCGCTCGGTGCCGCTCGTGCTGATGATCTTCTGGTTCTATTTTCTGGTGCCCTTCATCGGCCAGTGGGTGACCGGCGCGTCGCGCCCCATCCAGGTCGGGGCGTTCGCGTCCTCGCTGGTCACCTTCACGCTGTTCGAGGCGGCCTATTTCTGCGAGATCATGCGCGCCGGCATCCAGTCGATCCCGCGCGGGCAGGTCGCTGCCGCGCAGGCGCTGGGCATGAACTATGTCCAGACCATGGGCTATATCGTCCTGCCGCAGGCCTTCCGCAACATGCTCCCCGTGCTGCTGACCCAGACCATCATCCTGTTCCAGGACACCTCGCTCGTCTATGTGCTCTCGATCACCGACTTCCTGGGCGCCGCCTCGAAGGTCGCGCAGCGCGACGGACGCCTGGTCGAAATGTACCTGTTCGCGGCGCTCGTCTATTTCATCATCTCCTTTGCGGCCTCGTTGCTCGTGCGCCGGCTGCAGAGCCGCATCGCCATCATCCGCTGAAGCATGTCCCGCAAAAGTGGGAACCGGTTTTGCGAAATAGGACATGCTCAAACAAACAGACTGCGGGATTGACCGATGATCACGCTTGAGCACGTCAGCAAGTGGTACCAGAGCTTCCAGGTGCTCAAGGACTGCTCGACCGAAGTCGCCAAGGGCGAGGTCGTGGTGGTGTGCGGTCCGTCGGGCTCGGGCAAGTCCACCCTGATCAAATGCGTCAACGGCCTCGAGCCGTTCCAGGAGGGCAGCATCAGCGTGGCCGACGTCGCGGTCGGCGACCGCAAGACCGACCTGCCGAAGCTGCGCGCCCGCATCGGCATGGTGTTCCAGCATTTCGAGCTGTTTCCGCATCTCACCGTGATGGCCAACCTGGTGCTGGCGCAGGTCAAGGTGCTCGGCCGCGGCCGGGCGGAGAGCGAACAGCGCGGCATGAAGCTGCTCGAGCGCGTGGGCCTGCGCGAGCATGCCGCCAAGTTCCCCGGCCAGCTCTCGGGCGGCCAGCAGCAGCGCGTCGCCATCGCGCGCGCGCTGGCCATGGACCCGATCGCCATGCTGTTCGACGAGCCTACCTCGGCGCTCGACCCCGAGATGATCAACGAGGTGCTCGATGTCATGGTCGCGCTTGCGCGCGACGGCATGACCATGATGGTGGTGACGCACGAGATGGGGTTTGCGCGCAAGGTCGCCCACCGCGTGGTCTTCATGGACGAGGGCCGCATTGTCGAGGACGCGCCCACGGCCGAGTTCTTCCAGAAGCCGCGCAGCGAGCGCGCGCAGACTTTTCTATCCAAGATTTTGCAGCATTGAGGGGAGCATGCGCCCCTCGACTCTACCGGAGCGATTTCATGTCAAGAAGTATCAAGGTCTCTGAGTTCAGAAGGAAATGCTGCGCTATCCTCGACAGCGTGGCAAGAACCCGAGACGAGGTGGTGATTACGAAGCACGGCAAACCAATCGCAAGACTTTTGCCGCACAGTGGCGCAAGACGCAAAGAAGGCAGACCCAAGGCTCAGGGTCTTCTCAAAGACCGACTATTCATCACGGGAGACATCATCTCGCCTATCGACGTCGAATGGGATGCGATGAAGTGATCCGGTGGGGCTCGGTCGCTGCGCCAGGGCGGGTTTGAAACCCGCCCCTGCGATGCCGGACATTCCGTCACGGAAACAGCGCGACCTGATCGATCCCCAGCGTCTCGGGAAATCCGAACATCAGGTTCATGTTCTGCACCGCCTGGCCGGAGGCACCCTTGGTGAGGTTGTCGAGTGCCGAGCCGACGATGGCGCGCCCCGCAATGCGGTCCGCCGCAACGCCGATGAAGGTGAGGTTGGAGCCGCGCACGTGGCGGGTCTGCGGCATCTCGCCAAACGGGAGCACGTGCACGAACGGCTCGCCGGCGTAGGCTTTCGCCAGAACGGCATGCAGCTGCGGCGGCGACGCATCCCTGCTGCGCACATAGATGGTGGACAGGATGCCCCGGTTGATCGGCATAAGGTGGGGCGTAAAGGTGACGACGACGTCGCGCCCCGCCGCCCGGGAAAATTCCTGATCGAGCTCCGCCATGTGCCGATGCTGGCCGACGCCGTAGGCGTGAATGCCCTCCGCCACTTCGGCGAACAGCATCTCCTCCTTCGGCCCCCTGCCCGCTCCGGTCATCCCGGACTTGGCATCGATGACGATCTCGTCGGGATCGATGGCGTGCCCGCGCAGCAGCGGAATGAGCGCAAGCTGGGCGCAGGTCGTGTAGCAGCCGGGATTGGCAACGAGCCGCGCCGTCCTGATCTCGTCGCGATAGCGCTCGACCAGGCCGTAGACGGCTTCCTTCTGGAGCTCCGGCGCGTGATGCGCGTGACCATACCAGCGCGCATAGGCCGCCACATCGGACAGGCGGAAATCCGCCGAAAGATCGACCACCCGCGTCCGCGGCGCCGCCTCGAGCAGAGCCTTGATCACCTTCTGGGTGGTGCCGTGCGGCAGCGCGCAGAACGCGAGATCGAGCGAAAGCGCTTTCCAGTCGATCCCCTCAAGGCTCTGCAATTTCGGCAGGTGATAGGGAGAGAATTGCGGAAATACGTTGCGCATCTCCTGGCCGGCGCGGCGATCGGCCGTGAGCAGCACGATCTCGACATACGGGTGACGCAGCAACAGCCGCAGCAGCTCGGCGCCGGTATAACCGGATGCTCCGAGCACGGCGGTCCTGATCTTTGTTTGATTTGCATGGGTCATCGGATTGCGCGGCGCTATAGCGGCCCCCTTGCCGGGGGTCAAGAAAACGACCCCGCAAACAGCCCGCAATCCGTTTCATCGTGCAGCTTGAGCCGCTAAAACCCCGGCATGGGGATATCCGATCTGCGGGCCGATGAGTCGGCGCCATTCGCGAATGCGGCAAGTGAGGAAACCGCCGCGCGCGGCGTGATGCCGGCAATCTTCGCGGCCGCCATCGTGGTCAGCGCGGCGCTCCTGTTTCTGGTGCAGCCGATGTTCACCAAGCTGGTGCTGCCGCGTTTCGGCGGGGCGCCATCGGTCTGGTCGGTGGCAATCGTGTTCTTTCAATGCACGCTGCTTGCCGGGTACGCCTATTCTCATTGGCTCATGCGCGCTGCGCCTTCCCGCATTGCTGTCGCCATCCATGTCCTGTTGACGATCGCCGCGTGCTTCTGGCTTCCCCTCGCGATCGCCGAGCGATGGGCGCAGCCGCCGGCGGGCGGCGAGGCCATTGCGCTCTTTGCCCTGTTTGCAGCCTCGCTGGGACCGCCCTTCGTTGCGCTTGCCGCCGGCGGTCCGCTGCTGCAGGCCTGGTTCGCGCGCACGGATCACCCGGCGGCGGCAAATCCGTATTTTCTCTACGCGCTCAGCAATGCCGGAAGCTTCCTTGCCCTGGTGTCGTATCCGACCGTGATCGAGCCGTTCGTGCGGCTTTCCGATCAGGCGCGCTACTGGTCGGTTGCATTTTATGCGCTGATCGGGCTCATCGCGGCCTGTGGCCTTGTGCTGTGGCGCGCGCAGGCGCGCTCCCCCATCGCGCTTGACGATACGGCGGCGCCCCCGGCTTGGCGGGATGCGGCGCGTTGGGCGGCGCTCGCTGCCGTTCCTTCCGGCCTGCTGGTGGCGGTGACGGCGCATATCTCGACCGACGTCGCCGCGGTGCCGCTGCTTTGGGTAGTGCCGCTTGCGCTTTATCTTCTGAGCTTCATCATCGTGTTTGCCCGCCGGCAGGTCATTCCGCACCGGCTGGTCGTTGCCGTCCAGCCGTTCTTCGTCATCTGCCTCGCGGCCGTGATCGTCTTCGAGCCCGTGAAGACCATTCTGTGGCTGGTGGCAGCGCACGCTGCGGTGTTCTTCGTCTGCGCGCTGATGTGCCACGGTGAGGTCGCGCGCACGCGGCCGTCGGGCCGCTTCCTCACCGGCTTCTATCTCAGCGTCGCGGCAGGTGGCGCCCTCGGTGGCCTTGCCGCAGGCGTGATCGCGCCGCATGTGTTCAGCTGGGTGGCGGAATACCCGCTGCTGCTTGCGCTTGCGGTCCTCTGCCGGCCGGCGGTGGCGATGCCGGGAAGGCAATATGCGCTCGTCGCGGCGCTCGCGGCGGCCGGTAGCCTGCTGATCGTTTCCGGATTCTTTCCCGCGCTGCTCGACGAGACCATGTTCAATCGTGCAGCCGCAGCGTTGCTGGTGGCGTGCGTGCCGCTTTCTCTCGTGCCGCCGGCCTGCGCGGCGGTTATTGCATCCGTGCTGCTGGCCAACCATGGCCTGTTCCAGCCCCCCGGCAGCGTCTCGGTGCGCAGCTTCTTTGGGGTAGCCAAGGTCGTGGAAAGCCCGGATCACCGCTTCCGCATCCTGCAGCACGGAACCACCATGCATGGGGCGCAGCGCATCGACGTTGACGGCGCGCGGCAGCCGCCGGAAAGGCCGGAACCGCTGCTCTACTACTGGGACGGCTCCGCCATTGCGCAGACCTTCAACGCCGCGCAGGCGCAAAGCGCGGCGCCGCTGCGCTACGCCGTGATCGGGCTCGGCACAGGCTCGCTGGCCTGCCGCGCGCGTGCGCACGAGCACGTCGATTTTTACGAGATCGACCCCGCCATTGTGCGCATTGCGCGTGATCCGGCGCTGTTCACGTTCCTGTCGGCGTGCGGCGCGGATGCGCGCATCATGCTGGGCGACGCGCGGCGCATGCTCGCGCAGGCATCCGATGCCGCCTACGACCTGATCGTCGTCGACGCCTTCTCCTCCGATGCCATCCCGGTCCATCTGCTCACCCGCGAGGCGATGGCGATCTACCTGCAGAAGCTGCGCCCGCACGGCACGATCGTCATGCACATATCAAACCGGCACCTCGAGCTTGCCTCGGTGGTTGCCGGCATCGCGGCGGCAAATGGCCTGGTCACGCTGGTCAGCGACCGGCCTGATCCCGATGAGACTGCCAATCCCTACAAATTCTCCGGCACCGTCGCCGCGGTGGTGCGCAACCGGGAAGACTTCGCGGAGCTCGTGCAATCCGGCGACTGGGAGTTCACGCCGCCGGATCCCGCGCAATGGGTGTGGACCGATGATTACTGCAACATCCTGGGCGCCGTCCTGCGCCAGCTGCGCGAGTGACGCGCGCCAGCGCTTGCCACGGCACCGCACGGACGACCGGGTCCGCCCACCCCTCATGCACGCGCACGAACTCAACCACTTGATGCGCGTGTCCTTCGATGGTTTCAGACATTTCGGAGCGGCGGCGGAATTGTGCTTTGGGACTAGTAACTTGCAGCAATTGCCGCGTGCAACCATATGGGGCATGCAATCTCTGCTCTTGCAGAATTTTCCGCACCACGATGTGGCCATGCCCGTGGCATAGTTGGACATCTGATTCGGGATTTTCTCTTCGCAGCGCAGGCAGGAATGGCCAGGATCGCCAAGGCAGTCGCCCGCACATCCCCGCTCAAGGGGGGAACAGACCTTTTTTCCGATCTGCCGGAAGCGGCCCCGCGCCGGCCGGCCGGCAAGAGTGCACGCGCGGCCGCGCGCGTGCGGACCGGGGAATCCGGTTATACCGCCCACGACATCGAGGTGCTCGAGGGGCTCGAGCCCGTGCGCCGGCGCCCCGGCATGTATATCGGCGGGACGGACGAGAAGGCGCTGCATCATCTGTTCGCCGAGGTAATCGACAATTCCATGGACGAGGCGCTTGCCGGCCATGCCTCGTTCATCGAGGTGGTCATGGAAGCCGACGGCTTCGTCACGGTCACCGACAACGGGCGCGGCATCCCGGTTGATCCGCATCCGAAGTTTCCGAAGAAATCGGCGCTCGAAGTGATCATGTGCACCCTGCACGCGGGCGGAAAATTCGACTCCAAGGTGTACGAGACATCGGGCGGCCTGCACGGGGTGGGCGTTTCGGTCGCCAATGCGCTCTCCGAGCGCATGGAGGTCGAGGTCGCGCGCGAGCAGACGCTCTTCCGGATGGCGTTCGAGCGCGGCAAGCCGAAGGGCAAGCTGGAAAAGCTCGGCCGCGTGTCCAACCGGCGCGGCACCAAGGTGCGCTTCCGGCCCGATCCGGACATCTTCGGAGCCAACGCGCGCTTCAAGCCGGAGCGCGTGTTCAAGATGACGCGCTCGAAGGCGTATCTGTTCGGCGGCGTCGAGATTCGATGGTCGTGCGCGAAAGAGCTGTTGCGCGCCACCGCCGACGTGCCGGAGGAGGCGACCTTTCACTTCGCGGACGGCCTCAAGGATTACCTGTCGGCGGCGATCAATGGCGCGGCCCTGATCCATCCCGACATCTTCACCGGCAGCGCAGGCAAGATCGGCGCCCATGGCGGCGCGCAATGGGCGGTCGCCTGGACGGCGGACCGCGACGGCTTTCTCTCATCGTACTGCAACACCATCCCCACCCCGGACGGCGGGACGCACGAAGCCGGACTGCGCGGCGCGCTGCTCAAAGGCATCAAGGACCACGCCGAACGCGTGGGACAGGGAAAGCGCGCCGCGGCGGTGACCGGCGATGACGTCATGACCGGCGCGGCCTGCATGGTCTCGGTGTTCCTGCGCGAGCCGGAATTTCAGGGACAGACCAAGGACCGCCTCGCCACCGCGGAGGCAAGCCGCATCGTGGAGAGCGCGATCAGGGATCCATTCGACCACTGGCTCGCCGGCAACCACGTGCAGGCCAACAAGCTGCTCGACTTCGTGATCGAACGCGCCGACGAGCGCATCCGCCGGCGCCAGGAGAAGGAGATCGCGCGCAAGACCGCGGTGCGCAAGCTGCGCCTTCCCGGCAAGCTCGCCGACTGCACCAATACGGCCGCGCAAGGCTCGGAGATCTTCATCGTCGAAGGCGATTCCGCCGGCGGCTCGGCCAAGCAGGCGCGCGACCGCGCCTCGCAGGCGGTGCTGCCGTTGCGCGGCAAGATTCTCAACGTCGCCTCCGCCGGCCGCGACAAGCTTGCCCAGAATCAGCAGCTCGCGGATCTCGTGCAGGCGCTGGGAGCCGGCACCGGGGCGCACTATCGCGCGGAGGACCTGCGCTACGACAAGGTGATCATCATGACCGACGCCGATGTCGACGGCGCCCATATCGCATCGCTCCTGATCACCTTCTTCTATCGCCAGATGCCCAAGCTGATCGACGACGGCCATCTCTATCTTGCCGTACCCCCGCTCTACCGGCTCAGTCACGGCGGCAAAATCTTCTACGCGCGCGACGACAAGCACCGCGACGAGCTGATCAGACGAGAGTTCCACGCCAACGCCAAGGTCGAGATCGGCCGCTTCAAGGGACTGGGCGAGATGCTGGCGAGCCAGCTCAAGGAAACCACCATGGACCCGAAGAGGCGCACGCTGCTGCGCGTGATCGTGCTGGACGATGCGCGCAAGCGGACCGACGGTGCGGTCGAGCAGCTCATGGGCAACAAGCCGGAAGGCCGCTTCGCGTTCATCCAGGAGCGCGCGGAATTCGCCGACGAGGAGATGCTGGACGTGTGAAGGAGGCGGGAGCGGCCCTTGCCGCCGTCATTCCTCGAACTTGAGGTTGGCGGCGCTTGCAATCTCGCTGAACCGCTTGATGTCGGCGTCGATCAGGCGGCGGAACTCGTCGCCCGCGGCGCCGCCGGGATCGACCGCCATCGCCTTGAGCTTCTCGCGCACGCCGGCATCGGCCAGCGTGCGCCGCAGCTCGGCCTCCAGCTTGCCGCGCACCGCAGCCGGCGTGCCGGCGAGCACGAACACCCCGCTCCATAATCCGACATCGACGGCGGGAAGCCCGACCTCGGCCATGCTCGGCACGTCCGGCAGCTCGGACGAGCGCACCGCGCCGGTGACCGCGAGCGCACGGATCTTGCGGCCCAGCACCAGCGGGACCGTCGGCGGGCCGTCGGCGATGGCGAACAGGGTCTGCCCGCCGGCAATGCTGAGCATCATCTCATTGCTGCTCTTGTAGGGGATCGCCTGCGCCGGCATGCCGGTTTTGAGCTTGAACAGCTCGGTGGTGAGGGTGAAGGCGGGGGATGAGGTCGCGTAGTTCGAGCTCTGCGGATGTGCCTTTCCCCAGGCGACCAAGTCCTGCACGGACTTGATGGAGTCGTTCATGGGCCCGGCCAGGATCAGCGGAAACGAGGCGATCATGGCGATCGGCGCAAATGTCCGGGTCGGATGGTACGGCAGCGTCGGATAGATGGCCGATGCAATCGCCATCTGGCCGGTTGCGCCGACCACCAGGGTGTAGCCGTCGGCGCCCTGCACCATGGCGTATTCGACCGCCAGCCGGCCGCCCGCACCGGGCCTGTTCTCGATGACCACCGGCTGGCCCATGTTCTCCGAAAGCTTCTGCCCGATCAGGCGCGCGAAGAGATCGTTCCCTCCGCCGGCGGCGAAGCCGACGATCATGCGCACGGGCCGGCTGGGGTAACTCGCCGCGTCCTCACCCCATGCCGGGGCGGTTCCCGATGCTGCGGGCAGCGCCAGCGCAGTCGCCAGGATCGCTCGTCTGGAAAGCAGCATGGGGTTTCCTCCGTCGGCGTTATATGGCATTCGGCGTCCCCGCCGCCGCAGGCGCGCTGAAGCTCTAGCCGAATAAACACTAGCCGAGCAAATTGCGACAATGGCTTCCGCGATCGAGCACAGCGCCGTTCCCGCAAAGGACCTTTTCGGTCATCCGCGGGGGCTCACCTTTCTGTTCGCAACCGAGATGTGGGAGCGCTTCTCCTACTATGGCATGCGCGCGCTGCTCGTCCTCTACATGACGCACGCTCTGCTGCTGCCGGGCCACACCGACAACGTGTTCGGGCTTGGCGCGCTCAGGCACATGCTCGAATCGCTCACCGGCCCGCTCGGCCCGCAGCCGCTCTCCTCCCACATCTATGGGCTCTACACCGGGCTCGTCTATCTCACGCCGCTGCTCGGCGGCTTTCTCGCCGACCGCCTGCTCGGCCAGCATCGCACCATCCTGCTCGGCGCAACGCTGATGGCGATCGGCCATTTCATGATGGCATTCGAGCCGCTGTTTCTGATCGCGCTCACGATGCTGATTCTCGGCAACGGCGCGTTCAAACCCAACATCTCCGCGCAGGTCGGCGGGCTTTATGGGCCGGGGGACCCACGCCGCGACCGCGCCTATTCGATCTTCTATGTCGGCATCAATTTGGGCGCGTTAATCGCCCCACTCGTTTGCGGAACGCTGGGCGAGGAATTGGGCTGGCATTATGGCTTTGCGGCAGCCGGCATCGGCATGACCATCGCCCTTGTGGTCTACCTCTTCGCCCTGCCGGTGCTGCCGGCGAACGAGTTGCACAGGACAAAACCCGTAATCGTCGAGCAAAAGCCGATCGCTCGCAAGGAATTGCTCGGCATCCTCGCCCTGATCGCGCTGTTCGTGCCGACCGCGTTGTTCTGGGCAACGTATGAGCAGCAGGGCAATACCATCGTGCTGTGGGCCGACGACCATACCAATCGCTATGTCGACCTTCTGTTCTGGCGAGGCGATATTCCGGTCACCTGGTTCCAGGCCTTCAATCCCTTCCTGATCATCGCCTTCACTCCTTTTGTAGTCGGGCTGTGGGCGCGGCAGGCAAGACGCGGCACCGAGCCTTCGACCGTCACCAAGATGGCGCTCGGCTGCTTCGGCGTCGCGCTTGCCAACCTGATCATGGTGGGGGCCGCCTGGGTTGCCGCCGGCGACGAGGCGAGCTGGCTGTGGCTGCTCGGCTATTTCGTCGTCATCACCATCGGCGAGCTCTACATCTCCCCGATCGGGCTCTCGCTGGTCTCCAAGCTCGCGCCGGCGCACATGATCTCGATGCTGATGGGGGTGTGGCTGGCAACCAGCTTTGCCGGCAATTTCGTTGCCGGCTGGCTCGGCAGCTTCTGGAGCAGCATGGACAAGATCATCTTCTTCCTGATGATCGCGGGTATCGCCACAGTTGCCGGCGCAATGATCCTGGCGTTCGACCGGCCGCTGCGGGGGGTGATCGACCGGGAGGCGCCATGAGCCCCGCGGTCGCGTCCCCCGCGCGCAGCTTCGGACACGTCGAGACCTGGATCTTCGATCTCGACAACACGCTCTATCCGCATCACGTCAATCTCTGGCAGCAGGTGGACGAGCGCATTCGCGACTACATCGCAGAGTTCCTCGAGGTCACCCATGAGGAGGCATTCCGGCTGCAGAAGGACTATTACCGGCGCTACGGCACTTCGATGCGGGGACTGATGACAGTGCATGGCATGCAACCTGACGACTTCCTCGATTTCGTGCACCAGATCGATCATTCGCCGCTCGAGCCCAACCCGGCGCTGGGCGAGGCGATCGAGCGCCTTGCGGGCCGCAAGCTGATTCTGACCAACGGCACGCGCCGCCACGCCGACGCGGTGCTCGCCCGCCTCGAGCTCGACCGCCATTTCGATGGCGTGTTCGACATCATCGCGGCCGAGCTCGAGCCGAAGCCTTCGCCCGCGACCTATGACCGCTTTCTCAGGACGCACGATGTCGATGCCGGCAAAGCCGCCATGTTCGAGGATCTTGCCCGCAACCTCGCGGTGCCGCATGCGCTCGGCATGACCACGGTGCTGGTGGTGCCCGAGCACTCGCGCGAAGTTTTCCGCGAAGGCTGGGAGCTCGAAGGCCGCGACGCCCCGCATGTCGATCACGTCACCGACGATCTGGTTTCCTTCCTGCGCGATTTGGGTCACAAACAAAGGGCGCGAGGGCAGCCGCAAGCTTGACTTCTGCTGTCCTATTCTCGACAAAACCTCCGCACGTAATGCTGGAACTTCGTCGATGTCGCATGCCGAGCTTGCGAAAATTATCGATGATGCCTTCGAGAAGCGGGACGGTGTCGGGCCTGCCACCAAAGGAGCGCTGCGCGAGGCGGTCGAGGCGGCGCTCGCCCTTCTCGATCGCGGCGAGGCGCGCGTCGCGCAGAGGGGAACGAACGGCCATTGGCAGGTGAACCAGTGGCTCAAGAAAGCGGTGCTGCTGTCGTTCCGGCTGCGCGACATGAGCATGATTGCCGGCGGCCCGGGCGATGCCGCGTGGTGGGACAAGGTCGACTCGAAATTTTCGGGCTGGGACGATGCCCGGTTCCGGGCGGCAGGGTTCCGCGCCGTGCCCAACTGCATCGTGCGCCATTCGGCCTACATCGCCCCCGGCGTGGTGCTCATGCCAAGCTTCGTCAACCTCGGCGCTTACGTGGACTCTGGAACCATGGTCGACACCTGGGCGACGGTAGGTTCCTGCGCGCAGATCGGCAAGAACTGCCACATTTCCGGCGGCGCGGGCATCGGCGGCGTGCTCGAGCCGCTGCAGGCCGGACCGGTGGTCATCGAGGACAACTGCTTCATCGGCGCGCGCTCCGAGGTCGCCGAGGGCGTCATTGTGCGCGAGGGCTCGGTGCTCTCGATGGGCGTCTTCATCGGCGCCTCGACCCGCATTATTGATCGCGAGAGCGGGGAAACCTTCCAGGGAGAAGTGCCGCCCTATTCCGTCGTCGTGCCGGGCTCGATGCCGGACAAGCCTCGCAAATCCGGTGCCAATACCGGGGCAAACCCGAACCTCTATTGCGCGGTGATCGTCAAACGCGTCGATGAGAAGACCCGGTCAAAGACCTCGATCAATGAGCTGTTGCGGGATTAAGTCCCCGGACGCATCGCATAATCCGAAGGAGATTCCATGTCAGAGGCAATGCGCGCAGCAACGAGGCCGGGCGCCGAGCCGCAAGGCGGGCTTTCCCGTGACGCCCGCGCCATGATGCTCTACGAAGCCAACAAGAAGACGGCGTTGGTCGCCTACATACTCTGGTTCTTCCTGGGGCTGCTCGGAGGCCACAATTTCTATCTGGGGCGCACCGGCGTCGCCGTTGCGCAGCTCATTCTGACCATTACCGTCGTCGGCATGGCAATTACCGTCTTCTGGGTGCTCGTCGACGCGTTCCTAATTCCGGGCTGGGTGAGAAATCAGAATAACATGCTGGCGCTTCAGCTCGGCGCATAGCGCAAACACCCATCCGCGGCCGCCATGGATCCCGTTACGCTCGCCTGCGATCTCGTGCGCTGCCCCTCGGTGACACCGCGCGAGGCGGGCGCGCTCGCGCTGATTGAAACGGTGCTCAAGGGCGCCGGCTTCGAGGTCCACCGCGTCACCTTCGCACAGCCCGGGACATTGCCAGTCGAAAACCTCTATGGCCGCATCGGCAGCACGGGTCCGCATCTTGTGTTCGCCGGCCACACCGACGTGGTGCCTCCCGGCGAAGAGGCGAAATGGACCCATCCGCCTTTTGCAGGCGAGGTCATGGACGGCACGCTCTACGGTCGCGGCGCGGTCGACATGAAGGGCGCGATTGCCTGCGCCATTGCCGCCGCGCTCGAGCATCTTGCGGCGCACGGCAGAAAATCCAGGGGATCGATCTCCTTCCTGGTCACCGGAGACGAGGAATCCATCGCCGTCAACGGAACGGTGAAGCTGCTCGCATGGGCGCGCGAGCGCGGCCAGCGCTTCGATCACTGCATCCTGGGCGAGCCGAGCAATGCGGATACGGTCGGCGATACCATCAAGATCGGCCGCCGCGGCTCGCTCAACGGCGTCCTGGTCATCACCGGCAAGCAGGGCCACGTCGCCTATCCCGAGCGCGCCGACAATCCGGTGCGCGGCCTCGTCACCCTCATGAGCGCGCTGCAGGCCGCCGCGCTTGACCACGGCAGCGCGCATTTCGGTCCTTCCAATCTGGAGTTCACCTCCATCGACATCGGCAATGCGGTCGTCAATCTCATCCCGGGCGAGGCGCGGGCGCGCTTCAACATCCGTTTCAACGATTGTCACAGCCAGATTTCGCTCAAGACGCTGATCGAGCGGCTGGCGGCCGCCGCGGCGGGCGAGCGGGTGCGCTGGCACATCGAGTGGGAGCCCTCGAATGCCGACTCCTTCCTGCTCGAGCCAGGTCCCTTCGTCGATCTGGTGTCGGGTGCGATCAAGGAAGCGACCGGGCAGGTGCCGAAGCTTTCCACCAGCGGCGGCACCTCAGATGCCCGCTTCATCAAGGACTATTGCCCGGTCATCGAGTTCGGTCTGGTCGGGCAGACCATGCATCAGGTCGACGAGCGCACGGCGCTTGCAGATCTCGCCACGCTGACCGCGATCTATCGCAAGGTTCTCGACCGGTATTTCAGCTAGCCGGATAATCGACCTTGACGAGGTAAAGTCCGTCGGCGGGCGCGACGGGCGCGCAGGCGGCGCGATCCCGCCGGTAGAGCGCGAGCGAGATGTCGTCGGCACTCCATTTGCCCTCACCGACAAGCGCCAGCGCGCCCACCATGGAACGCACCTGCGTGTGCAGGAAGGAGCGCGCCGAGGCGGCGACATGGATGTCGTCCTTGCTTCGGCTCACATCGAGCCGGTCCAGCGTCTTGACCGGCGACTTGGCCTGGCATTCGGCGTGACGAAAGGTGGTAAAGTCATGGCGGCCGACAAGGCGCTGCGCCGCCGCGTGCATGGCGGCGCTGTTGAGCGGTTTGGCAATGCGCCAGGCGCGGCCGCGCTCGAATGTGAGATCGGCGCGGCGATTGATGATGCGATAGAGGTAATGGCGCTTGATCGCCGAGAAACGGGCGTCAAACGCTTCGTCCACCTGTTCTGCCGCGATCACGGCGATCGGATGCGGACGAAGGTGCGCGTTGAAGGCATCGCGTACGGTGTCCTCGCTCCAGTCCTTCGACAGATCCAGATGGCAGACCTGGCCGAGCGCATGCACGCCGGCGTCGGTTCGCCCAGCGCCCTGTACGCTGACCCTTTCACCGCAGAAGCGCTGCGCTGCCTCCATCAGCAACCCCTGCACGCTCGGCCCGTTGTCCTGGACTTGCCAGCCGACGAAAGGCCGCCCGTCATATTCCACGGTGAGCTTGTAGCGGGGCATGACGCGAGCTAGCTCAACTGAAATCCGGGAAGAAGCGGAGTGCCGCGCAAAAATTCCTGAGCCTTCATCGCCTGGCGGCCGGCGCGTTGCAATTCGAGGATCCGAACCGAACCCTCGCCGCAGGCAATCGTGAGATCATTGTCGATCACGGTGCCGGGCGCTCCCGACCCCCCGCCCCTGGTCGAGCGCAGCACCCTGATGCGTCCGCCCATTGCGGCCTCCCCCTGCCCCGTCCATTGGAAGAAGGCGCCGGGAGCGGGGGACAGCCCGCGAATGTGATTGTGCACGTCGCGCCAGGGCCGCGCCCATGAAATGCGCGTCTCGGACTTCTCGATCTTGTTCGCATAGATCACGCCGGCCTGCGGCTGTGCCGTGAGCGTGAGCGAGGAGCGCTCGAGCGCGCCGAGCGCCCGCACCATCAGATCCGCGCCGAGAAGAGAGAGTCGGTCGTGCAGGTCTCCCGCGGTCGCGTCAGGTCCGATCGGCACACGCTCGGCCATGGCAATGGGACCGGTATCGAGACCTTCGTCCATCTTCATGACCATGACGCCGGTCTCGCCGTCTCCGGCCATGACGGCGCGGTGTATAGGAGCGGCCCCGCGCCAGCGCGGCAGCAACGAGGCATGCAGATTGAAGGCGCCCAGCGAAAATGCCTCGAGGATTTCCCCCGGCAGGATGAGCCCGTAGGCAACAACGACGGCAACATCGGCGCCGTGCTCGCGTATGACGGCTTGTGCCTGCGACGATCGCAACGTGGCGGGAGTGAGCACCGGCAATCCGAACTGGCGGGCCTGGCGTTCGACCGGGCTGGCAATGAGGCCGAGGCCGCGCCGGCCTGCCGGCGTAGGCGCGCGCGTATAGACCGCTGCGACCTCATGCCCGCGGCCGACAATCTCGACCAGCGTCGGCACTGCGAACTCCGGCGTCCCCATAAAGACGATGCGCAGCGACATCCAGTCACCCGGCGCGCTTGGCGGCCTTGGTGAACTTCTTGATGATCATGTCGCGCTTGAGCTTGGAGAGGTGATCGATGAACAGAATGCCGTTGAGATGGTCGATCTCGTGCTGCAGGCAGGTCGCCATCAGGCCGTTCGCCTCGACCTCGCGCGGCGCTCCTTTAAGATCGAGAAAGGTCACCCTGACTTGCGCCGGCCGCTCGACGTCGTTGTAGGTTTCCGGGATGGAGAGGCAGCCCTCCTCGTAAGTTGCCGTCTCGTCGGATGACCAGACGATCTCCGGATTGATGAAGACCTGCGGGTTCCTGGGCTCCTCCTTCTTGGCGAGATCCATGGTCACGACGCGCTTGGCGGTGCCGATCTGCACGGCGGCGAGCCCGATGCCGGGCGCGTCGTACATGGTCTCGAACATGTCCTCGACCAGCTTGCAAATGCCGGCGTCGATCTTCTTCACCGGCTCGGAAACCTTCCGCAGCCGCTTGTCCGGCAGGATCAGGATTTCACGCAGCGCCATGGCGGCGATGTAAGCGGTCGCGCAAAAACGGTCAATGCAGCAGGTTTCCCGGCCGCGGCCAGCCGCGGCCCAGGCCGCAAGCTGAGCGGTTGATTTAATGTTCTGTTTTTGTTCTAATGGGCGAATCACGTAAAGTGGCAGCCATGATCGACGGTCTCCTTGCCCAACCTAGCGCGCTCCTCCTGCTGGCAGCTGCCGGCGTGCTGGCATGCGTTCTCGCGATCGGAATCACGCAACTGCTGCGCCGGCGCGACCGCCAGGCGGCCGACCACCAGATGATCGAGCTTGCACGGCTGCAGGCGGAAACCTCCGTGCGCATCGATGCCATGCGCGATCTTGTGGCCGGCCGGCAAGCCGATCTCGCCCGCGCCGTGAACGAGCGGCTCGATTCGGTATCCCATCATCTCAATCAGTCGATGACGACAAGCCGCCAGCACACAGTCGAGAGCCTGCAGAAGCTCAACGAACGGCTGGCGGTGATCGACCACGCGCAGAGAAACATCACCGACCTTGCTTCGCAGATGTCTTCGCTGCACAGCGTGCTCGCCAACAAGCAGCAGCGCGGCGCCTTCGGGCAGGGCCGTCTGGAAATCATTGTGCGGGACGGTCTGCCCAAGGATTGTTACGAATTCCAGTTCACGCTTTCAAACAAGAGCCGTC
>Ga0306925_10000043_pt1 | contig 57453 bp, 53 predicted proteins | sample flu12Cox44000176_FD_203755 | JGI IMG/M metagenome (GOLD analysis project Ga0306925, IMG submission 203755) | Lab enrichment of tropical soil microbial communities from Luquillo Experimental Forest, Puerto Rico - flux8day.12C.oxic.44.000.176 (v2)... | ecosystem: Environmental > Terrestrial >... | reverse complement strand
CCGACATCATCGATACCAAACGCTCCTTGCGCCTGGAAATCATGATCGTCGTGCTGATCGTGTTCGAGATCATCATTACGGCATACCAGATTTTCGGCCGGTAATTTTCCGTTATGTGATCGCTTCCGACTGACCGCAGCAACAGTAAATGCCGGTAAGATTTTTCGAAGGTCTGCGCCCGTTCAGCTGGAAGGGCGCCATGCGCGACGCCCTGGCGGGGGTCACGCTCGCCTCGATGAACACGCCGCAGGTGCTCGGCTATACGCGCATCGCCGGCACGCCCGTGGTCACCGGGCTCTACGCAGTGCTGCTGCCGCTCGTCGTGTTTACGGTTTTCGGTTCCTCCCGGCACCTGGTGGTATCGGCCGACTCCGCGACCGCGGCGATCTTCTCGAGTTCGATCGTGCAGATGGCGGCGCTCGCGAGCGACAAGTACATGGCGCTGGTCGGCATGACCGCGCTGCTCACCGCCGGATTTCTGCTCCTCGCGCGCATCTTGAAGCTCGGCTTTCTCGCCGACTTTCTCTCGCGCACGGTGCTGGTCGGTTTTCTCACCGGCGTCGGAATTCAGGTCGCGGTCGCAATGCTCGGCGACATGTTCGGCATCGCGGTCGAGTCGCGCCGCACTTTGGTGCAGGGCTGGGAGGTTTTGCAGGGCCTGCCGCGGCTGAATATTGCGACGCTGTGCCTTTCCGCGCTCGTCGCGGGCAGCATTCTGATCGGCGATCGCATTGCGCCGCGCTTGCCGGTTTCGCTGATGGCGGTCGTAGCGACGATCGCGGCCAGCGCTGCGTTCGGTTTCGCCGAGCGGGGTATCGCGGTCATCGGTCCTATTCCCGGCGGACTGCCGCCGATCGGATTACCCAAGGTGACGTGGGACGAAGTGCTGGCCCTGCTACCGGTTGCCGCGTCGTGCTTCGTGATGATCGTGGCGCAAAGCGCCGCAACCGCGCGCGCATTCGCGCTGCGCTATCGCGAGCGGGTCGACGAGGATGCCGACATCCTCGGATTGTCCGCCGCCAACGCCGCCGCCGCTGTGAGCGGAGCCTTCGTGGTCAACGGCAGCCCCACGCAAACCGCGATGGCGGATCGCGCCGGCGCGCGCACCCAGCTGGCACAACTTGTATTCGCGGGCATCGTGCTGGTGGTGCTGCTGGCGCTGACCGAGCCGTTGCAGTATCTGCCGCGCGGCGTCCTGGCGGCGATCGTGTTCACCATCGCGGTCGGAATGGTCGACACGGCTGGCCTGCGCGACATCCGCCGCGAGAGCCCGGGCGAGTTCTATCTGGCCATCGGCACTGCTGCGGTGGTCGTGGCGATCGGGGTCGAGGAAGGCATCCTGGTGGCGATCGTCCTGTCGCTTTTGCGACATGTTCGCCATAGCTATCTGCCGCACACGACGGTGCTCGTGCCGGATGTGGCCGGCCATTGGACGCTGGTACCCGCGAAGCCCGGTGCGCAGACCGAGCCGGGCCTTATCATCTATCGTTTTGGCGCGGATCTGTTCTACGCCAACGATCATCGCTTCACGGGCGAAGTGCGCGCGCTTGTTTCCTCTGCACCGGCGCCGGTCCGCTGGTTCATCGTCGAGGCGGGTGCGATCACGAATATCGATTACTCCGCCGCGCGGTCGATCCGCGAACTGCTCGATGATCTGGCGCGCCGAAACGTTACCATGAGCTTCGCGCGCGTCAGTCCCTCTCTGCGGTCCGACATGGATCGGCATGGGATCACCGCCGCGATCGGCGAAGCGTGGATTTTCACGACGTTGCACGAAGCCATCTCCGCCGCGCGCAGTGGTGCGCGCAAGGGGACTCCGCCGGCCCATTAAGCCGGAGCGCGTTCACACACCCGTCGCAGAACTGTCAGGCCTCTGTCAGACGACGCGGGCAGCTTGCAGCGCACTGATTCGACGGCGGAGGCCCGATGGCCGTCACCACGTGCGCCGGCGCGTCGCTGACGCGGCGCCGGTTCCTCATGACTGCGGCTGCGGCGAGCGCGGTCACCAGCGGTATCGCCAAGCCTGCGTTCAGCCACGCAACGGATCGGCCCATCATCACCCATGGCATCCAGTCGGGCGACGTGTCGTGCGACTCCGCGGTCGTGTGGGCGCGCGCCGACCGGCCCGCGCGCATGCAGGTGGAGATCGCCACCAGCGACAGTTTCGAAACAATCCGCAGCGGCGCCTTTGTCGATGCCTTGCTGGAAACCGATTTCACGGCGAAAGCGCTGATCGAAGACTTACCCGCTGGCCAGGACATCTTCTATCGCATCCGCTTTGCAGACCATTCTTTCCCGATGACGCTCAGCGAGCCGCGGATCGGGCGCTTCCGAACCGCGCCGAACGAGCGGCGCTCGGTCTCATTCGTGTGGTCGGGCGATACCGGCAACTGGGGCATCGATGAGGCGCGCGGCGGCATGCGCACGTATGCGACCATGCTGCGCAACCGACCCGACTTCTTCATCCATTCCGGCGATCACATCTACGCGGACTGCACCATCCCCGCGCAGCGCAAGCTGCCGAACGGCGAAATCTGGCACAACATCGTCACCGAGGAGAAGTCGCGAGTGGCGCAGAACCTCGCCGACTTCCGCGGCAACTACAAATACAGTCTCTTGGACAAAAACCTGGTGCGGTTCAATGCAGAAGTGCCGATGTTCGCCCAGTGGGACGATCACGAGGTCACCAACGACTGGTGTCCGGGCGAGCCGCTGCGCTGGCATCGCTACGCCGACAAGAGCATCCTGCGGCTCGCCGCGAACGGCTGCCGCGCCTTCCACGAATTCATGCCGATGCGCGAGACCTTGGCGGAGGCAGGCCGGGTCTATCGCAAGATCCCCTATGGCCCGCTGCTCGACGTGTTCATGCTCGACATGCGCTCGTACCGCACACCCAACCGCGCGGACGGCGGTGAGGCCGCGATTCTCGGGCAAACGCAGCTCGCTTGGCTCAAGCGCGAATTGCTGCGCTCGCAAGCGACCTGGAAAGTGATCGCCGCCGATCTTTCGATCGGCGTCGTCAGCGACGACGCGGTCGCGCTGGGCGACGGCCCGCCGCAAAGCCGCGAGATCGAGATCGCCGATCTGCTTTCCTTCATCAAGCATGCCGGCGTTCGCAACACGGTGTGGCTCACCGCTGACATGCACTACACCGCCGCGCATTATTACGATCCGAACCGGGCGGTGTTTCAGGACTTCGAGCCGTTCTGGGAATTCATCTCCGGCCCGCTCCACGCCGGTACCTGGCATCCAGAGCCGCTCGACAACACGTTCGGTCCGCGCGCGGTGTTCCAGAAAGGCTGCAGCGCGGACCAGAGCGACGATCTCGCGCCGTGCTTCGGGCTGCAGTTCTTCGGACATGTGGCAATCGACGGCGCGAGCGAGGTGATGACGGTCACCCTCAAGGACGTCGCCGACCGCAACCTCTGGGCGGTCGCGATCGCGCCCCGGCAGGGCCATTGGACGCGCCGCTTCCCAGCGGCCCGCGGCTGACGTGGATCTCTCTACCGCTCATTCCCGCGCAAGCGGGAATCCAGAAGGGTAAGATTCGCCTATGTGGCCCTGGGTCCCCGCTTTCGCGGGGACGAGCGGACTTTGGATGCCGATCGGCTGGCTGCGCGGTTAGGCTGCAACATAACTGTCACATTGAGAGGCTAGGTCCGCTCCATCGAACGGTGGAGGACCTTGGCATGCCTCGATTTGCCGCTGCGGCAGTTGCAATTTTCGTTTTGTTTTTCGCGCTGTCGGCCCAGGCGCAAACGGTTTATCCGATCGATCGCGCAGAAATTCTCGCTGGCGCCCGGTTCGATTTCAAAGTCGAGTTTCCCGGGCTCGCCGATCCCGCCGCCATCAAAGTGACGTTGAACGGGGAAGATTACGCCAAAACCTTTGGCAAGGCCGCGGCGTTCGTCGAGCGCGAGGACGGCAAGGAGCAGTCCGCGCTGATTCTGCACGACGTCGTGCTCGCGCAGCCCGGCACCTACCGGGTGCTGGTGAGCAACGGCACGACCCGACGTGAACTCACCTGGACGGTTTACGGCACGGGCCCGCGCAAGGCGAAGAATGTCGTCTTGTTGATCGGCGACGGCATGTCGCCGGCGCACCGCGTCGCGGCGCGGCTTCTTGCGAAGGGCATCGCCGAAGGCAAGGCGCGCGGCAAGCTCGCGATGGATGACATGCCACAGATGGCGCTGGTTGCCACGGCTGGCAGCGATTCGGTCATCACCGATTCCGCCAATTCGGCGAGCGCCTATGCCACCGGCCACAAGTCTGCGGTCAACGCGATGGGAGTGTATGCCGACCGCACTATCGACCCGCTCGACGATCCGAAGGTCGAGAACATCACCAGCCTGGTGCAGCGCCGCCTCGGCATGGCTGTGGGCATCGTCACCAACACCGAAATCGAGGATGCAACACCCGCGGCGATGGTCGCGCATGTGCGCCGCCGCGCCGAATACGATCGCATCGTCGAGCAGTTCTTCGCCGCCAAGCCTGACGTGCTGATGGGTGGCGGTCTCGCGAATTTCCTGCCGAAGTCGGCGCACGGCTCAAAGCGTAAGGACGAAACCGACTTCCTCGAAAAATTCCGCGCATCAGGTTACGCGGTTGCGCTGACTGGTCCGGAAATGAACGCGCTCGCCGCCGCGCCAGAAACGAAGCGACTGCTTGGCCTGTTCACGCTCGGTAACATGGACGGCGCGCTCGACCGCAAATTCCTCAAGCGCGGGACGGTGCCGAAATTTCCCGAGCAGCCGGACTTGACCGAGCAGGTGCGTGCGGCGCTCAACGTGCTTGCCAGGAACGAGGCCGGCTTCTTCCTCATGGTGGAGTCCGGCATGATCGACAAGTACACGCATCTGCTCGACATGGAGCGGGCGGTCTACGACACCATCATGCTCGATAATGTGGTCAGGCTGGTGCGCGATTGGTCCGAGCCGCGCGGCGACACGCTTATTCTGGTGGTCGCCGATCACAATCATCCGATCGGTCTGGTCGGCACGATCGACGATGACATGAGCAAGGATGCGGTCGCGCCGTTGCGCGAGCGCGTGCGCGTCTACGAGCGGGCTGGGTTTCCCAACTATCCGGCGCCCGACGCCGACGGTTATCCCGAGCGCGTCGACGTGAGCCGGCGGCCTGCCTTGTTTTCGGCGAGCCTTCCCGATCATTACGAAACGCTGCGCCCAAAACTCGACGGGCCGAACGATCCGACCGCGCCCGGCACGCAGGAAGGCACCTTCGTCGCCAACGAGCGCTACAAGAGCGTGCCCGGCGCTGCGCTGCGGCTCGGCAACCTGCCGGCCATGATCAATGCCGACGTACATTCCGGGGAAGATGTGATTCTTACCGCCACCGGCCCGGGCAGCGAGCGCGTGCACGGGCAAATGGAAAACACGGAGGTGTTCCGCATCATTGCCGAGGCGCTCGGCCTGGGTCAGGCGCGGGCAGCCGGGTCGCAATGATGGCTGATGCTATTGGGGACAATGATTGACTTGTTATGGCCGGGCTCGTCCCGGCCATCACGTCTTGAATTGCCCAACAAAGACGTGGATGCGCTGCAGGAACGGGAGGAGCTCTCCGGTGTTGAGTCCGCAGTACGAAGCAGGACGATCAAGGAGAAATGCCATGATGAAGCCTGCCGTCAGCAGGAGAGTTTTCAATCGCGCGTCCGTCATTTCTTTGTTGGCCGCTGTGGCTTCGACGTCTCGTGACGACGCGGCATCCGCCCAGCAGCGAGCACCCGTAGGCGCTCCGACGCGGCGCGATGTCATCAAGCAGGAACTTCCCAGTGAGCCAGCGCGTGATCTCATCCTTGTCGAGGTGATATACCCGCCGGGAACAGGCTCCCCGCCACACCTCCACGCCAATGGCGTCATGGCATTTGTCGTTTCCGGCGCGGTCGCCTCGAAGGTTGGCGACGGACCCGAACAGACGTTCCACGCGGGAGATGCCTGGTGGGAGCCTCCCGGCGCGATCCATCGGGTCTCGCGCAATGCAAGCCCTACTGAGCCGGCGACATTGCTGGCGATCTACATTGCGTCCAAAGGAGCGACGGCAGCCGATCTGATGAAGCCGCTCTGAGAAGCGGACGACAGATACGCGCTTCGCCGCTTTCGCTGCGTCGCGAATTGCCACCGAGGGCGAGGCCGTGTCGTCGCAGCTTTGCGTCTGGAGTCGCCATCATGAGGATATTCTTAGCCGGCGCGACCGGCGCCATCGGCAAACGATTGGTGCCGCTGCTGCTCGAGGCACGGCACCATGTCACCGGTACGACCCGCTCGGCGGCCAAAGCTGACGCGCTCTGCGCCGCGGGCGTCGAGCCGGCGGTTGTCGATATCTTCGATGCGCCGGCGCTCTCCCGAGCAGTTTCCGCCGCTCGCCCCGACGTTGTGATGCATCAGCTGACTGATCTTCCGCCCGGGCTTGATCCCAGCCGAATGAACGAAGGAACGCGACGCAACGCCCGGATGCGCAGCGAGGGAACCCGAAACCTCGTCACCGCGATGCTTGAAGCGAGCGTGTATCGGCTCATCGCACAAAGTATCGCGTGGATGTACGCGCCCGGGCCGCAACCGCATTCCGAAGGCGATCCGCTCGATATCTACGCGACGGGCACGCGCGCGATCACCGTCGCAGGAGTCGTGACGCTGGAGCGGCTCACCGTTTCGTCTCCGCCAATCGAAGGCGTCGTGCTTCGCTACGGACATCTCTACGGGCCGAACACCGGAGCCGACGGCCCCGGCGAGCCGCCGTCGTTGCATGTTGAAGCGGCCGCCTCGGCGGCGTCGCTTGCGATCGAGAGGGCGCGTCGCGGCATCTACAACATCGCCGAACCGAGCGGATACCTATCGACAGAGAAAGCAAGCCGCGAGTTGGGTTTTGACCCGGGCTTTCGGTTGAAACCCCGCCCTTGAATGGCTCTGCGCGTCCGATTGCGGCAACTCAATTGCTGCCACGCGAGGTCGGATTCGCCTCGGCTTCGTCCAGTACGACCAGTTCCGCGCCCTCGATCGCATAACGGGCGAAGCGGAAATCGCGAATGTTCATGAGCCGATTGCCCGCCCATTCGAGGAGAACGAAATAGCTTGGTTGCGCTCCCGGGTTGGCCGGATCGCGCACCAGCACCGCCGGGCGTCGATCGACCAATCCCAGAACGAAAAGCCAATCTTCGCGCTGCGCGTATCTCGTGAAGTAATTTCCCACGTCGCCGCGGCCGCGCGCGCGCAACCTGCTGACAAGCTCGAGCCGTACCTCCTCGGCAAGCATGTCGCGCACCGTATCGAAGTCGCGCGCATTGAATCGGTCGATATAAGCGGTGAGAAGCGCGCGCTGGGGCTCCGCCAGGATCGGAAGCGGCAAATCCTCGGGCTCCTGCGCCAGCTCGCGCAGGCGGGCGCGTCCGCGATGCAGCGCCGCTTTGATCGCCGCGACGCTGAGATTAACTATGCTGGCGATCTCGTCGAGTGAGTAACCGAGCACGTCCATGAGGACGACGGTGCTGCGCTGCGCCACCGGCAGGCGCATGAAGGTGCGCAGGCTGGCGGCGACGATTTGGCGATCCTCGGCACCGGATGCGGGATCGACAGCCATGTCCAGATCCTCATCGGAGTGGGCGGCGTTCTCGCGGGCGCGGCGCCGCAGAAAATCCAGCGCCGCATTGTGGGCGATGCGAAACAGCCAGCCCTCCATGTGGGCGATTGCTCCGGCACCGGGATAGGCCTCGATTGCTTTCGCCAGCGCCTCCTGGACCACGTCCTCGCCGTCGATCACCGATCCGGTCATACGGGCGCAATAGCGATGCAGCTTGGGGCGCAAGTCGCTTAGCAGCCGATCGAAAGCGGCGCGTGGATCGGCCGCGCCGGCGATGGATATGTTCATCGAACCTCCGCTGCGATCGCCGCGATCCTGGGTTCACTTTCTACCCAGACGATTGGGGCGGCGCGAAGGATTCGGCTGGAAAAATTTTCTTTTTGCGAATCCTTCGGCCGCTGCCGTTCGTCTTGGCGGCACGGGTCGGGCGTTAATGCCGATCATACCGACCGCGCTCCGACAGGAGGAGAAGCAAAATGCAGACGAACATCATGATCGCTCTCGCAGCCGCGATCATTGCCTTTGCCAGCTGTGCGCATGCCGGAAACGGCAATCGCGACGACGAGCGCACCGCCAAGCCCGCGCAATATTGCGTTCCGCAGTATGACACTTCGGGCGCGCAACGAGCTCCGTACTGCCGAGACCAGACGGGCGGGCGTATGAGGGCCCGGTCGCGCAGCACCTTCCAACCTTGACAAATAAAACATTGTAGTTAATTAACCATAAGGTTAACTACGATGCAAGCGTTTCTCGGGCGACTGGCGCGCGGGCAGGGGAACGGGAGTTTGCAATCATGAATGAGTCACACGAAACGGCGAGCAAGGCCTGGGTGCTCGCGCTCACCTCGCTGGCGTCGTTGATGGTTGCGCTCGATGCGCTGGTCGTCACCACCGCGTTGAGCACGATCCGGCTCGAGCTCGGCGCTTCGCTTGAGGCGCTGCAGTGGACCATGAACGCCTACAATCTGAGTTTCGCGGTGCTGTTGCTCACCGGCGCTGCGCTCGGCGACCGGTACGGCCGCCGGCGCCTGTTCGTCGCCGGCCTCATCCTGTTCGTGGTGGCATCGGCGGCCTGCGCATTGGCGCGCAGCGCCGGCGCGTTGATCGCGGCGCGCGCCGTGCAAGGAGCCGGTGCGGCGCTGGTGATGCCGCTGGCGATGGCGCTGTTGAGCGCGGCCTTCCCGCCTCAGGAGCGCGGCAGGGCGCTTGGGATGTTCAGTGGCTTGACTGGACTTGCCCTGATCGCGGGTCCCGTGGTGGGCGGCGCGGTCGCCGAAGGCATCGCCTGGCAGTGGATCTTCTGGATCAACGTGCCGATCGGTCTTGTCGCCATTGCGCTCGTGCGCAGGCGCATCCAGGAGAGCTTTGGAATGAGCACCGCTGTCGACGTCCTGGGCGTGATCCTGGTGACGGGGGCTGTGCTCGGGGCGGTCTGGGGACTGATGCGCGGCAACGCTAGCGGCTGGACCAGCCCCGAGGTCATCGCGGCCTTCGTGGCCGGGTTGCTCCTTGCCGGCGCCTTCGTCGCATGGGAGCTGCGCGCCCGCGCGCCGATGGTGCCGATGCGATTTTTCGGCTCCCGCGCCTTCGCATCCGGCAACGCGGCATGTTTCCTTTATACCGGCTCGCTCTATGGCGCCGTATTCTTCATGGCGCAGTTCTTGCAGACCGCGCAGGGCCATGGACCGCTCGGCGCCGGGCTGCGGCTGCTTCCGTGGACTGCCACGCTGTTTGTAGTGGCGCCGCTCGCCGGTGTGCTCGTTAACCGGACTGGTGAGCGGACGCTCATCGCCGGCGGACTCATTCTGCAAGCCATTGGGATGGCCTGGGTCGCGCTGATCGCCGCGCCCGATCTCGCCTACGCCAGCCTTGTCGCGCCGCTGATCCTCGCCGGTGCCGGCATTTCCATGGCAATGCCCGCTGCCCAGAACGCGGTCTTCAACTCGGTCGCGCAGACCGAGCTCGGCAAGGCGTCCGGCACTTTCAACATGTTCCGCTTTCTCGGCGGGGTGTCCGGGATTGCGGTTGCGGTCGCGGTGTTCGCCGCCGCCGGAAGCGTCGACTCGCCGCGTGCGTTCACCGCCGGCTTTGTTGTCGCGATCGCCGTGTCCGCCGCTTTGTCGCTGGCGGGAGCGGTCGCCGGCATGTGGCAGCCCGCCCGGCGGGAACCCGCGTTGGCGCAGGCACAGGCGAACGCCTGAGATTGGTCTGGTCCAAAAAATGTCCGGTGCCGTCTCATTCAAACGTCTTGATCGCGGGGGCTACCAACCCGAGGAGGAGTCACAATGACTTTGCGAATTTTCGCCCAATTACCCACCCGACGGCGGGTGCTCGGGGCGAACCTTGCGCTTGGAACCAGCATCGCGCTTGGACCAGTAACAGCCATCGCCGCCTCAGGCGCGGATATCTCAGTTCACCAAGAGCTCGACTTCAAGGCAGGCTCCGAGCGCGTCTACGAAGCGCTTCTGGACGAAAAGCAGTTCAGCGCCTTTAGCGCAGCTTCAGCTCATATCGATCGCGAATCCGGTGGAGCTTTCAAGCTGTTCGGCGGGCGGGTGATCGGCCGAAACGTCGAGTTGATACCCAACCAGCGAATTGTCCAGGCCTGGCGTGCGGAGACGTGGCCGTCCGGCATCTACTCAATCGTCACGTTCGAACTGACCGCGCAGGGTACGGGAACCCGGATCGTTTTCGACCAGAAGGGTTTCCCACCGGAGAACCGGGAAGCTCAAATCGCCGGGTGGCCCAAGTTCTACTGGGACCCGCTGCGAAAATATCTGGATTCGTGAGGCCGCCGCCCGGTGTCCAAGTCATGCGGGTCACTGGGAGCGAAGGCAGCCCGGCGGTTCAAAAGGGAAACCATGTCGTACGACCGACTTTCGTCTCCACACGGCGATGCCTTTTGACAGGGAAGCGATGCACCAATTCTGGGATGCGGCGCTCGACCGTTTCAAGGCTTGCGTCGAGCAGGCGCAGCCGAGCGCTTCGTCCATCGTCGAGGCACCTCGACTTTCACCGGCCTCGTCGGACGAGCCGCAGCAAGGAAGAATCAAATAACATGCTGTCCTCCCCCGCCGTCTCATCTAGAGCCACGGTCCGCCCTCTGCGCGCGGTGGTGATCGCATCGGCGCTGGTATTTAGCGGCTGCCCGCCGTTGAGCGCGCAACCGAAAGCACCGGAAGTCACGGTCGCCAATCCCGCCCTGAAAAAAGTCGTGCAATGGGACGAGTATACCGGCCAATTCGAAGCCCTGCGGCGGGTCGAGGTGCGGGCCCGCGTGTCCGGCGAACTGGTGAAAATTCATTTCACCGACGGCCAGACCGTGCTGGCGGGCGATGTCCTTTTCACCATCGATCCCAGACCTTTCGAGATTGCGGTAGAGGCTGCGCGCGCTGATGTCGCGCGCGCGAAGGCACAAATCGCGCTTACCGCCAACGATCTCGAGCGCGCCGAGCAGTTGATAAAATCGAAATCTCTCACCCAGCGAGATTTCGATCAACGAAATGCCAATCACGACGTGGCCAAGGCGCAGTTGCAATCCGCTGAGGCCGCGCTGCGCAACGCCGAGCTCAATCTTGAATGGACCTTGGTGCGCGCGCCGATCGGTGGCCGCATTTCCGACCGAAAGGTCGACGCCGGGAACCTTGTGTCCGCGGGCCAGGCGGGCGCTTCGCTGCTGACCACGATCGTAAGCCTCAACCCGATTCACTTCGTGTTCAATATCCCGGAACCGGATTACGTGCGTTACGCGCGGCCGGCAGGCGGCCCGCGCGCGTCCGGCGATCGTGTTCAGATCCGTCTCGCGAACGAAAAAGAATGGACGCGGAACGGCGAGATGAATTTCATCGACAATCAGCTTTACGGGAAATCGGGCACCATCCGCGCGCGGGCAGTGCTGGAGAATCCGGATTTGTTTCTGACGCCGGGCATATTCGGGCGCCTGCGACTCTTTGCCGGCGAAGCCGAGGCTTTGCTCATTCCGGATGCCGCGGTGGTGTCCGATCAGAGCCGCAAGGTCGTCTATGCCGTCGGACCCGACAACAAGATTCAAGCCAAGCCGGTGACGTTGGGGCCGATCGAAGAGACCCTGCGCGTGATCACGTCCGGTTTGTCGCGCGATGATCGCGTGGTGATTTCCGGTCTGGCGAATCCCGCGGTTCGCTCGGGAGCGGTCGTCGCTCCGCTCCCAGGCAGCATCGTACTCGCGACCAAGTAGTCGCGCTTGAGAAGATTGGATTGCCGATGCGATTTTCCCATTTCTTCATCGAGCGTCCGGTCTTCGCCACTGTGCTTTCGCTGATTCTCACGATCGCCGGAGCGATCGCGCAGCAATCGCTGGCGATCTCGGAATATCCGGAAATCGTCCCCCCCACGGTCAATATCAAGGCGACCTATCCGGGCGCTTCGGCCGAGGTGATCGCCGAAACGGTGGCCGCCCCGATCGAGCAGGAAGTCAACGGCGTCGACGACATGCTCTACATCGGCTCGCAATCCACGGGCGACGGGCAGCTCTCGATCAATGTCGTGTTCAAGCCCGGCGTCAACATCGATCAGGCCCAGGTTCTGGTTCAGAACCGTCTTGCTGTCGTGCAACCGCGGTTGCCCGACGAGGTGAACCGTTTTGGCATCACCGTGCGCAAATCGTCACCCGACCCTTTGATGGTCGTGCACATGACCTCGCCGGACGGCTCGCGCGATCAGCAATATATCGCAAACTACGCATCACTCTACATCAAGGACGCGCTCGTTCGCATCGAGGGCGTCGGCGATGTGTTGGTGTTCGGCGCTCGCGACTATTCGATGCGGGTCTGGCTCGACCCGACGAAGGTCGCGGAGCGCGGCTTGACCGTGGGCGAAGTGGTCGCCGCGCTGCGCGCCGCGAATTTGCAGGTCGCCGCCGGTGCCATCAACCAGCCGCCCGCGAAGTCGCCCGTCGCCTTTCAGCTCGCCGTGCAAACGCTCGGCCGGCTGACGGACGCCGGTCAATTCGAAAACATCATGATCAGGGCAGACGCCGACGGCGGTTACGTCCGCTTGCGCGATATCGCGCGCATCGAGCTCGGTTCGCAGGATTACACCCTCAATTCTTATCTCAATGACAACGTCGCGACGGCGCTTCTCATCCGGCAACGTCCGGGCTCGAACGCGTTGGCAACTGCCGCCGCCATCAAGCAGACCATGGCGCTGGCGAGTCGCAGTTTTCCCAGCGGCGTTGGATACGTCATCGCCTACAACCCGACCGAGTTCATTCAGCTCTCCATCGACGAAGTGGAAAATGCGCTTCTGATCGCCGTTTTCCTGGTCGCACTGGTCGTGATTCTGTTCCTGCAGACCTGGCGCGCGGCCGTCATTCCGGTGCTTGCCATTCCGATATCGCTGTTCGGGTCGTTCCTGGTGATGCGCGCCAGCGGGATCGGGCTCAACACGTTGTCGCTGTTCGGCTTAGTACTTTCGATCGGGATCGTCGTCGACGACGCGATCGTGGTGATGGAGAACGTCGAGCGCTATTTGCGCCAAGGCTTTTCGCCAAAGGAAGCCGCGCACAAGACCATGGACGAGGTGGGTGGCGCCCTGATCGCAATTGCGCTTGTTCTGTGCGCCGTGTTCATCCCGACGGCGTTTATCAGCGGGCTACAGGGAACATTCTACAAGCAATTTGCCGTCACCATCGCCGCGTCCACCGTGATCTCCGCATTCGTGTCGCTGACGCTGTCGCCGGCGTTGGCGGCGGTGCTGCTCAAGCCGCATGACGATCAGCCGAACGGCGCCTGGCTGCGACGCTTGAGCGGGCCGGTTCGTTGGCTATTCGGGAAATTCAATTCCTTCGTTGCGGCGCTCTCGGCAGGCTACGGTCGGCTGACCGGGCGGCTTATTCGAATCTCCTTCATCGTGCTGATCGCCTATGGCGGCCTGATCGCATTCGCGTATCGAGAGCTGGCCACGACGCCCACCGGGCTCATCCCGCAGCTCGATCGAGGTTATCTGATCGCCGTGTTTCAGCTGCCGCCCGGCGCGTCGCTCGATCGCACCGACGAGATCATGCGCGAGGCCGGCGCCGAAATTCTCAAGCACCCCGCTGTGCGCGACGCGACCGTTTTTGTCGGTTTCGACGGGGCGACATTCACGAACGCACCGAACGCCGGCGCGATCTTCTTTACCTTGAAGCCATTCGAGGAACGCGCCCACCAGGGTTTCCCAGCCGCGCGGATCGTCGCCGATCTTCGCCGTCAGCTCTCCCGCTTTAAGGACGCCTTCGTCATCGTGCTTGAGCCTCCCTCGGTCCCCGGCATTGGCACAGGGGGTGGATTGAAAGGCTATGTTCAGAACCGCACCGGCCACGCCTTACCGGAACTCGAGCGAGCGGCGTGGGCGATGGCTGGGACAGCTTCGCAAACGCCCGGATTCACCCAGGCATTCACCTCGTTTAACACCCGCACGCCGCAAATCTACGCCGACATCGATCGCACCAAATCGGAGCTCTTGGGAGTGCCGATCAACCGCGTGTTTGAAACGCTTTCGGTCTATATGGGCTCGACCTTCGTCAACGATTTCAACATCCTCGGTCGCACCTATCGGGTGACTGCACAGGCGGACAACGCGTATCGGCTGAATTTGCAGGACATTGCGAACCTCAAGACGCGCAACGCATCCGGCGAAATGGTGCCGGTCGGTGCGACGGCGACGTTCAGCGATACGACCGGGCCGTTTCGCGTACCGCGCTACAATCTGTTTCCCGCCGCCGAGGTGCAGCTGAACCTGGCACGCGGCTTTTCCTCCGGGCAGGCGATCGCGGCCGCCGAGCGAATCGCGAAAGACCGGTTGCCGGGCGGATTCTCGTTCGAGTGGACCGAGATCGCGCTGCAGGAAAAGCTCGCCGGCAACACCGCAATCATCGCCTTTGGGCTGGCGGTCGCCTTCGTGTTCCTGCTGCTGGCGGCGCTTTATGAGAGCTGGGTCTTGCCGATCGCCGTGGTTCTGATCGTTCCGATGTGCATCTTTGCCGCCATGATCGGCGTGAACATGCGAGGACTCGATCGAAACATTCTGGTCGATATCGGGCTCGTCGTTCTGGTCGGACTGGCCGCGAAGAACGCGATTCTGATCGTTGAATTCGCCAGGCAGGCGGAAAATGCCGGAATGAACCGGTTGGCAGCAGCGGTGCATGCCGCGCGCACGCGCATGCGGCCCATCCTGATGACGTCGCTGGCATTCATCTTCGGCGTGCTGCCGCTCACGATTGCGGTCGGCGCCGGCGCGGAAATGCGCCAGTCGCTCGGCACCGCTGTCTTCGCCGGCATGATCGGGGTCACGCTGTTTGGGCTTTTGTTCACGCCGACATTCTATGTTGTCGTGCGCGCGCTCCCTGCCCGGCTGACCGGAATACGGGCGCGTGGTCCAACGACCCCAGAAGACCGCGCGTTCGACGATTCAGGGAAGCCGAGGCAAATGTTTCGGCCGTCCCAGTGCGGGTAACTCACCTCAAAAAAGTGGCCGCTGCGACGCGCTCGAACCTCAAGACGGTTGAGGCGATCGTGGAATGGCGAGGTGCACCCCTATCAGCGACAGCGGTATTGGGAGACGCGAATGGTGTGCTGGCGCCGCGCGATCCAATCCCAGCACGAGTGGAGGCGGCTCGCTCCGCACTGCATGCGGGCGCGTGATCGGTTTTGCGTCGCGTATTATGAAGGTAGTCAGGCCGCGAATTTGACTTGACATTTCGTAAGCAGTCGCTTACGGTAAGTTATGGCTTACGGAAACGCGCTCGCGGCTTTGGCCGATCCTACGCGGCGGCGCGTGTTCGAGCGGCTCAAGGCGGGACCGCGGCCGGTGGGCGCCATCGCGCGCGGCTTGCCGGTGAGTCGTCCGGCGGTATCGCAGCACCTCAAGGCGCTCAAGGAGGCGGGCCTGGTGGCCGACCGTCCGGAGGGAACGCGCCGGGTCTATTTCATAGACCCGCACGGGCTCGGCGCGCTGCGCAAGTGGCTTGATCGGTTTTGGGACGACGCGCTCGCGGCGTTCCAGGCGGAAGTCGAGAAGGCGAGTAACCGAAAGGACCAGGACAAATGAACGTTGCAGTCAGGATCGCTCCCGTGCGCAAGAGCATTCGCGTCGCCGCGAGCCAGGCGCATGCCTTTGAAGTTTTCACCGCGGGTCTTGGGCGTTGGTGGCCGCTCGAGCATGGCATCGGCAAGGAACCGAGGAAAGCCGCGGTCATGGAAACCCGCCTCGGCGGCTGCTGGTACGAATTGGCGCAAGACGGCACGCAGACCGACATCGGAAAGATCATCGTCTGGGAGCCGCCCAAACGCTTCGTCATGACCTGGGACATCAACAGCCAATGGAAGCCCGATACGACTGTCAGTTCTGAGGTGGAAGTACGTTTCATCCCGGACGGCGCGAACGCGACCCGCGTCGAGCTCGAGCACCGCAAGTTCGAGCAGATGGGCGCCGAAGCAGGCGAGTCGATGCGCAAGGACGTCGACGGCGGCTGGCCGGCATTGCTGGAGAAGTTCAAGCAACACGCCGAAGCGGCGTAATCGATTGCAATCTCGCACTCAGCGTAGCCCGGATGGAGCGAAGCGAAATCCGGGGTTCTTACCGCCGGCTCTGTCCTCCCCGGGTTTCGCTCCGCTCCACCCGGGTTACCAAAAACGAACGGGAGTTCATCATGACCGAGCTTTACGTGTTTCCGCCGAGCCCGCGCGCTTTCAAGGTGATGGCGGTTGCAAATTACCTGGGCATCGATGCCGCCCTGCGCCCGCTTGATCTAATCAAGGGCGATCAAAAATCTCCCGAATACGCTGTGCTCAATCCCAACATGCGCATGCCAACCCTCAAGGACGGCGACTACGTGCTCTGGGAATCGAACGCCATCATGCAATATCTCGCGAGCAAGCGGCCGGAAACCGGACTGCTGCCTGCGGACGAAAAGGGGCGGCTCGACGTGACGCGTTGGCAGTTCTGGGAGCTAGCCCATTGGGACCCGACCTGCGCGATCTTTCTCTTCGAAAATGTGGTCAAGCCCGTCGTGCTCAAGAGCGGCGAGCCGGACCCGGCGGCGATTGCCAAGGGGACAGAGACGTTCCATCGCATTGCAAAGGTTCTGGACGGCCAGCTCAAGGACAAGAGATTCGTCACAGGGGACCGGCTGACCGTTGCCGACTTTTCGCTCGGCGCGCCGCTCAATTACGCGGAGATGGGCCGCATTCCGCTCGAATCTTACCCTGAGATCAAACGCTGGTACGCGAGTTTGCGCGCGTTGCCGGCCTGGCAAAAGACGCTCGCGCAGTCGGCGCTGCCGGCCGCCGCGGCGGCGGCGTGAGGGTGACGCGGCGGCATAGTCAGCGTAGCCCGGATGGAGCCGCGCGTCGCCCGGCGAAATCCGGGTAGCCGTGCCGAATGCCACATTCGTTCCCGGATGTCCCGGGTTCCGCTTCGCTCCACCCGGGCTACAAAAAAATTGTCCGGTGTCGGCTCGCTCGAACGTCTAAGCTGCGTTCCAACCCGAGAGGACACACAATGAGCGAGTTCACCTTTCTGTTTCGCGGCAGCGATCCAACGGCGCAATCGCCCGAGGAAATGCAGAAATCCATGCAGAAATGGCTCGCCTGGTTCAAGGAACTGGGCGAAAAAGGCCACATCAAGTATCCCGGACATCCGCTCGAGCGCACCGGTAAGGTCGTGAGCGGCAAGCAGAAGAGCGTTCACGACGGTCCCTTCGCCGAGGCCAAGGACATCGTCAACGGCTTCACGCTGATCGAGGCGCGGGATCTCCCGCAGGCGGTCGAACTCTCGAAAGGCTGTCCGATCCTCGAAGTGGGCGGCTCCGTGGAAGTACGCCCGGTCCGTATTCTGAATATGTGATGGAGCTCAGCGACCACCTGTTCCGGCGCGAAGCGGGGCGCATGGTCGCCACGCTGACCCGGGTGTTCGGAGTGCACAACCTCGCGCTGGCGGAAGACGTCGTGCAAGACGCCTTCTGCCGCGCGCTGGAGGTGTGGAAGTTCCGCGGCATGCCGGAAAACCCTTCCGCGTGGCTGCTTGCCACGGCGAAGAATCGCGCACTCGACATTCTGCGGCGCCAGCGCACCGCGCGCACGTTCGCGCCAGATCTGGGCCGCCTGCTCGACAGCGAATGGACGCTCGCGCCCGCCGTCGAGGAGCTGTTTGCCGCAAACGCGATCAAGGACGACCTGCTGCGCATGATGTTCTCCTGCTGCCAACCGCGCCTTGCCGAGGAGGCGCAGGTCGCGCTCATTCTCAACATCCTGTGTGGCTTCAGCGTCAACGAGATCGCGAGCGCCTTCGTAACCAGCCGTGCAGCGATCGAGAAGCGGATCACGCGCGCGAAGAAACTGCTCGCGACATCGAAGCGGCTGTTCGACGTTGCCGCGGCTGCGGATTTTGCGGCGCGACTGCCGGCCGTGCATCGGGCGCTCTATCTGCTGTTCAACGAGGGCTATCACGGCGCCTCGCCGGAAACCCCGGTGCGCGCCGAGCTCTGCCATGAGGCGATGCGGCTTGCGGCGGTGCTGCTCGATCATCCGCTCGGGGCGACACCGACGAGCTATGCGCTCTCCGCACTGATGCATCTGAATGCCGCGCGGCTCCCGGCGCGGGTCGATGCCGCTGGCGACTTGCAATCGCTGTTCGATCAGGACAGATCGCTTTGGAATCGCGGGCTCGTGCGCGAAGGCCTCGGACTGCTGGAGCTTTCAGCCAGCGGCTCGCAGCTTACCGAGTATCACCTCGAAGCGGCGATCGCCTCGGTTCACACAAGCGCGCCGCGCGCCGAGGATACCGACTGGGGAAGGATCGTTTCGCTCTACGATATGCTGGTCTCGATACGTCCGTCGCCGGTGATTGCACTCAATCGTGCCATCGCCGTCGCCCAGCGCGATGGGCCGGAGCGCGGGCTCGAGGCCATCGGCACGATCGAGAACCGCGAGCGCCTCGCCGCCTATCCGTTTTACCCGGCGGCGCTCGGCGAGCTCGAGCTGCGCCGCGGCCGGCACGCGACGGCGCGCAAGCACTTCCGCGCCGCGCGCGCGCTGGCGCGCAATCCAATGGAACGAAAATTTCTCGATCAGCGCATGACCGCGTGCGGGTCGGCGTGCCCGGATTGAGCGTCAGCGAAATCCGGGGTTCTCACCACCTGCCTCTGTCCTCCCCTACGAAGAAAGAATGTCCCGCTCCGTCCGCCAAACGTCTTGCAGGCAGGAGGACGGATCATGACAAACAAATCCTATGCAATGGCCGTATCAATGCTGCGCGTGGGCTTGCTGGCAGCTTAGATCGCCGCCCCTCCGCCGCAGCGCAATCCACAGTGGCCGCCGACAACCGGCAGCCAATGTTCATGCAGCGGGAAAAGAACATCGCGTTCGCCTAGCGCTTACCGGCCATTCGATGCGCGCAAGGCGCCCATGCTTCTCACGCGCCGGGCGGAAACCCAAACCAATCAACTGTCAAGATTACCGCGACGCGTTATCCACAGGAACCTCCCGTGGTTCCAAGGCGTGCAGAGGTCCCCTTACCAAAATGTCTCGTTGATGACAGACTAGGGAATTGGCAAGCGAGTCCTATATTGGGGGCCGTGCCACGGAGTATCGAATGCCAGTGGAAACCGTCATTTACGAGCCGCCGAAGCCCGATTTTCCCTATTTGGTCGTCACCCTTGCCCCGAGCGGCGTCGACGTGGTGACCGCGGCCAACCGAACCGAAGCCCGAACCATGGTTGCGCAACGCACGCGGCGCAAACCGCAGAAGACCAGCAACGGCGCATCTCGATCCGATCCGGGCTAGATCAGCTCTCAACGCGACACACATCCCTTCTGCAGGTCTGACAGGTCTCTGGCGCGCGCCGGGACAAAGGCTGCATTTTGTCCGCGGCATTCTGCTAGACTTGTCGCGATTTCAGCTCTCAGCACGTAGCCTCGATTGAGCGTAGCGAAATCCGCGGCTCTCGTCGCCGGCTCTGTCCTCCCCGGATTTCGCTACAAACTCGGCCCGATTGTCAAAAGGAGACGCAAACATGAACAAGAATGCCAAGGCGCTTCAAATTGCTGCGCTTGCCACGCCCACCGACCTCAAGCCCAATGCCGTGCGGGATATCGCCGGCGCGCTGAACATTCTGCTGGCGGATATGTTCGCCCTCTATCTCAAGACCAAGAACTTTCACTGGCACATGTCGGGTCCGCACTTCCGCGACTACCATCTGCTGCTTGACGAACACAGCGAGCAGATCTTTGCCACCACCGACGACATCGCCGAGCGCGTTCGCAAGATCGGCGGCACCACGCTGCGCTCGATCGGCCACATCGGCCGTCTGCAGCGCGTTGAGGACAACGATGCGGATTACGTCACACCGCTCGACATGCTGGCCGAGCTGCGCGACGACAACAAAGAGCTGGCGGCGAACCTGCGCGAGACGCACGGGCTGTGCGACGAGGAGGGAGACGTGGCGACCGCAAGCCTGTTGGAGAACTGGATCGACGAAGCGGAGCGGCGTACCTGGTTCCTGTTCGAAGCATCGCGGCGCGGTGAATAGCCAAAGCGCGTTGCCCGCGCGATGCAGGTCGTCGATGCCGATCGTGGCGCGTCGAGGGCGAAGCCGGGATCTAGTCGACTTTGGTCTTCGTGGCCACGAGCCGACGAACCATTTTGCCCGAGGAAACACTGATGCTCTGCTCATCGAGAAGAACATCCGATCCAGCCAGCGCTTGTAACACGAGAGCAGGATCGAACGCCGTATAGAGGCGGCCGTGCGCGTCGCGCGTGTCGGCTCCTTCGGTCACGCGCCAGCTGAGGTACAGCGTTCCGCCAGGCTGCAGAATCGCCATAAGCCTGCCGACCGATCGGGCGATGGTGTGCGCCGGCAAGTGCATGATGACGGTTTCGCAAAGAACGTTCATAAACGCCTCGGCAGCGATGCCGTGCAGTTCCGGCAGCGCCGCCTGCGCGAACCGCACATGGGGATGAAGCCGCCGTGCTTGCGCGAGCAAGCCTTCGGATGCGTCGTACCCAGTTACAGGAAACCCGTTGCGCGCGAGCCATGCCGCGTCGCGGCCGCTGCCGCATCCGATGTCGGCGGTCGGCCCTCGGCTGAAGAAGCGTTGAACCACCGCTTGCAGATCAGAAGGTGCCGGCTGCGCGTCCCATTCGCTGGCAAACGCGGCCGCGTCACGGTCGTAAGCCGCAAGCGTTCTGTGATCCATCTTTGCCGTGCGCATTCTGGACCCGCTGTATCGTTCGGATGCAATGTACCGGACGACAGGTGACAGCGCTGATATGGCTAGGGGGAGTGCAAGCGGTGGCCGCAGATGGATTGGTGATCCTGCGCAGCAGCAACGGGCCAAAGGAGACGATGAACCGGCTCGAAGCCGAAGTGACGGCAAGGGGAATGACCGTATTCGCGCGTGTCGATCATGCGGCAGGGGCCGCTGGACGTGGGATTGCAGCTGCGTCCAACGGAGGTCCTCATCTTCGGCAATGCCAAAGCCGGTACACCGCTAATGCAATCGATGCAGACGATCGGAATCGACCTGCCGCTCAAGGCGCTGGTTTGGCAGGATGCATCGGGCAGCACGTGGCTGTCGTACAATGATCCGAGCTGGCTTGCGAAACGCCACGGGGAGGGTAGCGAGTCCGATGCGGCGGTTCGCGCCATGGCTGCCGCACTTGACTCCGTCGCGCGGGCGGCGACCACATCTCACTAGTGCCGCGAACCCGAAGTTCGCACGATCGGGCGGCAAGGGTGTTTGCGAACTTCGGGTTCAAAAGCGGCACTGGAATCATAAAGTTGCTTAGTGTCCCTTTGATTCCGAAGCTCGCATTCGAGTGTGCCGCGCGGGTGTGCGAACTTCGGAATCGGGACACTAGACCTCGTCGGACCAAAGCCGTAAGGCCTTCGATGTCCAACGATCGCCGAGGCATCTCATGATCCGCAGCTACAACGACCATGCCGCCAATGAGCGGACGTTCCTTGCCTGGGTTCGCACGGCGATTGCCGTCATGGCGTTCGGATTTCTCGTGGAGCGGTTTGATCTGTTCCTGGATATTGCCGCCCCGTCCTTGGCCGGCCGCGTGCTCTCGGTGCCGGGCCAGAGGTTCGGCAACGTGGCCGGATTGGCGCTGATCATCCTCGGCACGGCCATGGTCGCCGTCGCGGCAGTCCGCTTTCTCATCACCGCGAAAAGCATCGATAGCGAGGAGATCGAGCGCGGTCCGGGATCGCGGATCGACGTGGCGCTTGCGTTTTTGCTGGTGCTGCTCGGCGGTGCGCTGTTCGTCTATCTGGCCCACGCGATCATCGATAGTCCCCTGAGCCGTACCGCGGGTTAACCCGCAATCGTGCGAATGGCGCTCAGCGATAGATCATGGCGCTGGGCGCCTAACCGTCCAAGTAATCGTCCGTGACACGTTACGCTTGCCGCAGGCCGTGGCCGAGAAGATCGGTCAAACGATGCAGTAGATGGTTCCGCAATCGTCCGGTGGATTAGCGCCGAAGTCGCCTAACCCACCGCTCTTAATCCACAATGGCAACCGGGTGGGTGACGGCGCTTCGCGCCGAGCCCACCCTACCCGCTAACCGACCTTACAAGTTGCCGCCGTTGTAGGCCCGCAAAAGCTGTCCGCGAATGAACGGGTCGGGATCGCCGCCGACGATCCGGTCGCCCGAGACCACATCGTGCGGGTGGATGCAAACGCGCGGACCAAATCCATAATAGGGGTTCGCCTGGGTGTTATAAGCTGTCTGACAGGATTGATGCCGGTTGGGAGGGCCAGCATAAGCCGGTTCGGCGGCAACCAAGGCTACGAACGCCGCGAGCACGCCGATAAATCCAATCGCGCTATATTGCTTTGCTATCGTTTTCATTGTCGCACCGTGTAATTGCGGGCCATGGGCCCTCGCCATCTGGTGCGAAGGTAGGCGCGTGGTGACGGAAGCGATGTGATACGGGTCACGAAGCGATGTGACGGGGGTCACAAGAAGTGCGTTTTCCCGGGCTAGTGAACGAGGGTCGGATGGGCGCGGCCCTTGACCTTGCGTCCCCTGACGGGAGGCGCTGGCAGCACCCATCCGCCTGAAATATCATTCGATTTTGGGTTGAAGGTGAGGCGACAAAGATGGCAGCGGCGATTAACGACAATCTGTTTTCGGTTCTACCCTCGGCGCTCTCGGCGAACTTGTTTCGTGAGACGAGGGTGGTTCGCCTCGCTCCCCAGCAGCTGCTGTTTGCCGCCGGCGATCCGGGCGACGGCTGCTATCAGGTCGAAGAGGGGCTGTTGAAGGTGGTCGCCCTGTCGCCCGCGGGCGGGGAGCGCATCCTCGCCATTCTCGGTCCGGGCGCGCTAGTGGGCGAACTGTCGATGATCGACGGCTTGCCGCGATCGGCCTCGGTCGCGGCCATCCGTGAGTCGAAGCTGTCGTTCGTGAGCAGATCAGTGTTCAATGCGGTCGCTCACAGAGAGCCCGAAATCTACCGCCACATCACCGCGTTGCTGGCACGTCGCCTGCGCGATGTGGACGAGGCGCTCACCGCGACGAGCTTTCTGCCGCTCAAGGCGCGCACCGCGCGGGCGCTGCTGAGCCTGTCCGATGCCTTCGGCAAGGACGTCGGCTCCGGGCGCATCCTGATTCGGCAAAAATTCAGCCAGAGCGATCTCGCCGCGATAGCGGGCATAGCCCGGGAAAACTGCAGCCGCATCCTGCAGGATTGGGCGCGTCGCTCGCTCGTGAGCCGTCTCGCCGGCTACTACTGCCTGGAAGACAAAGGTGCGCTGGAGCGCGAAATCGAACTGTAGGGCGCGCCGCGTTGCCCGAATTTCGCTCCGCTCAGTCCAGGCTACCTGCTAGATTTAATCAAGACGACGAAAACGAGCAGCCGATGATCGATGCAGTCCTGCACGCATTGGGCATGGCGGTGGCGATGGGATGGGAGATCCTGTGGCCGCTCATTCTTGGATTCGCGCTTTCCGCGCTGGTGCAGGCGGTCGTCTCCCATGGCGAGATGAGCCGGCTGCTGCCCGACGACCGGCCGCGCTCCATTGCAACCGCGCTTGCGCTCGGCGCTGCGTCCTCGTCCTGCTCGTATGCGGCGACGGCTCTCGCCCGCTCGATCTTCCGCAAAGGCGCAAACTTCACCGCCGCGATGGCATTCGAGATGGCATCAACGAATCTCGTGCTCGAATTGAGCATCATCATGCTGGTGCTGTTAGGCTGGCAGTTGACCCTGGCCGAGTTCGCGGCGGCACCGGTCATGGTAGTGCTGCTGGTCTTCCTGTTCCGCCGGTTTCTCAGCCCCCCGCTCCTCGCGGAAGCCAAGGCACAGGCGGAACGCGGGATCGCGGGACGAATGGAAGGCCACGCCGAAATGGACATGGCAGTGACCGAGGGCACGCTATGGCAGCGCATCACCTCGCAAAAAGGCCTCACCGCGATCAGCCATTACTTCGTGATGGACTGGGCGTCGGTATGGGTCGACATCGTGGTTGGGCTGCTGATCGCCGGCGCGCTGGCGGCATGGGTGCCGCACACGTTCTGGCAATCGTTCTTCCTCGTCGATCGCCCGCTGCTGGCAAGCCTCTGGGGCCCGATCGTCGGACCGCTGGTCGCCGTGATCTCGTTCGTCTGCTCGGTCGGCAATATCCCGCTCGCGGCGGTTCTCTGGAACGGCGGCATCAGCTTCGGCGGCGTGATCGCATTCATCTTGGCCGATCTGATCGTGCTGCCGATCCTCGATATTTATCGCAAGTATTACGGGCTCAAATTGGCCGGCTTCCTGCTTGTCACGTTCTACATCGCCATGGCTGGCGCCGCGCTCATCGTCGAGGCGATCTTCTGGGCGCTCGGGCTGATACCGGCGCAGCGCAATGCGGTCGTGGTGGAAATGTCGTTTGATTGGAACTACACCACCTGGCTCAATATCGTCTTTCTCGTTCTCGCAGGCCTGTTGATCTGGCGCTTCTTGCGGACCGGCGGGCCGGAAATGTTGCGCATGATGAATAAGCCGGCTGGGGCAGGCCACTGTCATTAATTTTTGTAGCCCGGATGAAGCGAAGCGAAATCCGGGTTCTCACGGCCCGCGCAGTCCTCCCCGGGTTTCGCTTCGCTCAACCCGGGCTACGATTCGATCGGGCCTAGCGCCCCATCGGACGCCGGTCGCGGCGCAGATTGGGCGGCTGGTAGGCCACGCGCGAGTGATAGGCGCAGTAGGGTAGACCGGTCGCCGGCTGGCCGCCGCAGAAGAAAAAATCCGGTTGGCCGGGGTCGCCGATCGGCCAGCGGCAAGTGTCTTCGGTAAGTTCCAGCAGAGTACGGCGCTGGCCGATCGGGATGACGTTGTCGAGGAACTCCGGTTCCGGCTCGAGTTCGAGCTCGTAGGCGTGGGCGAGCGCAGTGTTGCCGCGCACCGAAGAGCGCGACACCCGCAGCATGTGCGGATGAGCGCGCGCCTTGCGCGGGCGCGGCGCCGCGGAAGACGGCGCCTTGGCGCGGCCGGCAAGTCCCAGGCGGTGCACCTTGCCGATCACCGCATTGCGGGTGACGCCGCCAAGCTCGGCGGCGATTTGGCTTGCCGAGAGCCCATCGGCCCACAGCTTTTTCAGCAATTCGACGCGCTCGTCAGTCCAGGTCATGCCCCAACTCCTTCGAGACAATCGAGGCGGCACAGACGCGCGGACGGACTCCCATTGCGCCTGGGCAACGACCGGTTGGCCCGACGCACACTCCCGCTACCAATGACGCGAACGACCTCCGTTACTTCTGACTCTGTAAGACAGTCCGCCGCACGAAATGCCTACTCAACGATGGAAAAACTACATTATGGCGAGACTCGGGCGCAAGTGTGCGATCTGCCCCGTCCACATTTTCTGCCGCCGCGCGCGTGCGCATCCACATCTATCTGCGTGGCATGTGGAGGACGGCCGGCTCATGATCCGCCTCATGCTGAGGAGCGCACCTAAAGCGCGTCCACGCGCGTCTTCGGCGCGCTATGGTGCGCGTCTCGAAGCATGAGCGGGGTCCCCAAAAATTCGCGGCGCGAATTTTTGGGGTGCCCCCCGCCGCCCCCAGCCTTCGAGACGCCCGCTTCGCGGGCATCCCCAGGATGAGGGCGGATGTCGGCCCGGCCATCAGGTTGACAGCGTCCGGCGCCGCAATAAAATACCCTTACGTGCCGCCCGCAGAGGCGGCACATTTCATTTTCCACTATGATCGAAATGGCCATGAGCAGCCGTCCGCCATCGCATTTACTGCCGACCTACGCGCGCGTCGACCTCGCGTTCGAACGCGGCGAGGGCGCCTGGCTGACCGCGACCGACGGCGAGCGCTACCTCGATTTCACCTCGGGGGTGGCGGTCAATGCGCTGGGCCACGCCCATCCGCATCTGGTCGCGGCGATCACCGAGCAGGTGAAGAAGGTCTGGCACGTTTCCAACCTCTATCGCATTCCGGAAAGCGAGCGCGTCGCGCAGCGGCTGTGCGCGGCGAGCTTTGCCGACGTCGCGTTCTTCGCCAATTCCGGCGCCGAGGCCATGGAATGCGCAATCAAGATGGCGCGCAAATATCAATCGGCGAGCGGCAAGTCCGAGCGCTACCGCATCATCACCTTCGAAGGCGCCTTCCACGGACGTACCCTGGCGACGGTCGCCGCCGGCGGGCAGAAAAAATATCTCGAGGGCTTCGGCCCGGCGGTCGAGGGTTTCGACCAGATCCCGTTCGCCGATCTTGCCGCGACCAAGCGCGCAATCGGACCGGAAACAGCGGCGATCCTGATCGAACCGATCATGGGCGAGGGCGGCGTGCGGGTCGTCGAGCCCGAGTTCCTGCGCGCCCTGCGGCAGCTGTGTGACGCGCACGAGCTGCTGCTCATCTTCGACGAGGTGCAGACCGGCATGGGACGCACCGGCGAGCTGTTCGCCTATCAGCGCAGCGCAGTCACGCCGGACATCATGGCACTCGCCAAGGCGCTGGGCGGCGGGTTCCCCCTCGGCGCCTGCCTCGCCACCGCCGAGGCGGCAAAGGGCATGACCACGGGCACGCATGGCTCGACGTTCGGCGGCAATCCGCTCGCCATGGCGGCGGCGGGCGCCGTGCTCGACGTGATGCTCGCCGACGGGTTTCTCGACCACGTGCGCCGCGTCTCGCTGGTGCTCAAGCAAAGGCTCGCCGAGATCAAGGACCGCTATCCGGCGGTGGTTGCCGAGGTGCGCGGCGAAGGCCTGCTGGTGGGGCTGCGCACCACCGTGCCGAACAGCGAGTTGGTCGACGCGTTGCGGGCCGAGAAGATGATCACGGTCGCCGCCGGGGACAACGTGGTGCGCTTGCTGCCGCCGCTGATCGTGAGCGAAAGCGAAATCGCGCAAGGCGTGCGGCGCCTTGAGCGCGCCTGCGCGCGCATTGCCGAGGCGCGCCTTGCACCGCAAAAGCAGGAAGCGGCGGGATGAACGCGATCCGCCACTTCCTCGATCTCATTGATATCCCGTCGGCGGAGCTACGTCGGATGATCGCGGCAAGCCGGGTCATGAAGGAGCGGCGCGCGCGCGCGGCAAAGCCGCTTGAGGGGCGCACGCTGGCCATGATCTTCGACAAGCCATCGACCCGCACGCGAGTTTCCTTCGACATCGCCATGCGCCAGCTCGGCGGCGATGTCATCGTCCTCACCGGGCACGACATGCAGCTCGGTCGCGGCGAGACCATTGCCGACACCGCGCGGGTTCTCTCGCGCTACGTCGATGCGATCATGATCCGCACGCTGGATCACCGCATGCTGCTCGAGCTTGCCCGCCACGCGACGGTGCCGGTCATCAATGGACTCACCCGGCGCTCGCACCCATGCCAGGTGCTGGCCGATGTGATGACCTTCGAGGAGCACCGCGGGCCGATCCGCCGGCGTACCGTCGCCTGGACCGGCGACGCCAATAACGTGCTCGCATCCTGGATGCATGCCGCCGAGCGGTTCGATTTCCGTCTGCGGGTGGCGACCCCGCCGGAGCTCGCCCCGAAGAAGTGGCTCACGGACTGGATCAAGGAATCGGGTGCCGCGATCACGATCGGCAGCGATCCCGAGGAGGCGGTGAAAGGCTGCGACTGTGTGGTGACCGACACATGGATTTCGATGGGCGACAAGAACGGCCAGCGTCGTCACAACCTGCTCAAGCGTTACCAGGTCAACGCCCGGCTGATGGCGCGTGCCAAGCCTGATGCCATTTTCATGCACTGCCTGCCCGCGCATCGCGGCGACGAAGTCACCGACGAGGTGATCGACGGGTCGCAATCGGTGGTGTTCGATGAGGCGGAGAACCGGCTGCACGCGCAAAAGGGAATTTTGGCCTGGTGCTTCCAGGCAGGGGCTTAGCTCGCGATTTCGGTGAGATGGACCAAAGGAGCCGCACACTCGGTGCGCTCCCTCCCCCGCATAGCGCGTCGAAGACGCGCGTAAACGCGCTTATGCTGGGGGAGGGTTGGGGAGGGAGAATGATCGCACGAATCCATCGGTAGGCCCGCTCCCTGTCCCTCCAGCCGAAGTCGGATGTTTCCGACTTCGGCCAATTAACGAGTGGCCGAACTCGGGTAACCCGAGTTCGGCTGCAAGCGGGGGAGGGGACCATGTGGCGCTGGCCGTCGTCGCCTCGTAATCGTAGACGCAGGCGCGGGGCTCATACTCGTCACGGTTACTCATTATATCTACCCATCATGCCCGACTCGCACACCGAGATCCCCGTCCGCGCACCGGCCGCGAATTCCGTCGACGACGCGATCCTGCCGTTTCAGGTAGAGGCGCTCGACCTGCGCGGGCGCGTCGTGCGCTTCGGGCCGGCGATCGACACGATCCTCTCGCGTCACCGTTATCCGACCCCAGTGGCGAAATTGGTCGGCGAGGCGATCGTGCTCACGGTGTTGCTCGGCTCGACCCTGAAGTTTGAAGGACGCTTTATCCTGCAGACGCAAAGCGACGGGCCGGTGCGGATGCTGGTGATCGACTACACCACGCCCGGCAAAGTGCGCGCATGCGCCCGTTTCGATACCGCGCGGGTTGCCGCTGCGATCGAATCCGGCGCCGCCGATCCCGGCGCGCTGCTCGGGCGCGGGCATCTCGCGATGACGATCGACCAGGGGCCGGATACCGCCCGCTATCAGGGCATCGTCGCGCTCGAAGGTAAGGATCTCGAGCACGCCGCGCACGAATATTTCCTCCGTTCCGAGCAGATTCCGACCCGGGTGCGGCTGGCCGTGGCCGAGGAATTGCGCGCCGACGCCGACGGCCCCCGCCACCACTGGCGCGCCGGTGGTCTCCTTCTGCAGTTTCTCCCCAAGGCGCCGGAACGCGCGCGCCAGCCCGACCTCGATCCCGGCGACGCGCCCGCAGGCGCCGAGGTCGAGACTTTCCGCGAGGACGATGCCTGGGTTGAGGGGCGTTCCTTGGTCGCGACGATTGATGACGTCGAATTGCTCGATCCTGAACTATCCGCCGAGCGACTCCTCTACCGCCTGTTCCGCGATCGCGGGGTTCGGGTCTTCCGCAGCCGGGACCTGCACGCCCAGTGCTCGTGCTCGCGCGCGGGCGTCGAGCAAATGCTGAGAAGCTTCTCCCAGGACGACCGCGACCACATGGTCGAAAACGGCAAGATCACCGTCACCTGCGAGTTCTGCAATTCCACCTATGTCTTCGATCCCGCCGAGGTGGACGCAGCTTCGCCGCCGACATGAAGACAGCCGCAGCCGTAGTGTCGTCCCCGCGCCGGGCACCCACGAAAATCGCCGATGCGAAACCATCCTTTTCGGTGCTGGTGTGCCCGGCGATTTTCGTGGGGACCAGATAGCGAGGACCCAGTAAACACCGGGGCGCAGTGATTACTGGGTCCCGGCTCGCGATCGTTTCGCTCGCTTGGCCGGGACGACCGCCGCGTCAATTAATCGTCCGGGCCTTTTGCGGAACGTCGAGTGAGAACGCAGGGATGGCGATATCGAACGTCTCGCCCGTTGTGGTGAGCATGCCGTAGGTTCCGGTCATGAAACCGGAGGGCGTGGGCAGCGGCACGCCACTGGTATACTCGAAGTTCTCACCCGGCTTGAGCACCGGCTCCTCGCCGACCACGCCTGGGCCGCGCACTTCCTGCAGCCGACCCTGGGCGTCGGTGATGCGCCAATGCCGCGTCTTGAGCTGAACGATCTCGTCGCCCATGTTGGTGAGCGTGATCGTGTAGGCCCAGAAGAAGTAGCCGTTCTCGGGCGAGGAGCGATCGGGCAGGAAGCGCGGCATGACCTTGACCTCGATCTGACGGGTCACGGCACGATAGGCGGTTTTAACGGCGTCCATGGTCAGCCTGTAGTTTCTGATCGGACATTCGTATCGCCCTCGTTGAGCCAGACGCAGTTCCACTCGACCACCGAGTCGGGAACTGCACTTATTTATAGAGTCCCCGACATTGGGACGCAAAACAGTCCGCGGTTCACGAGAGGTGCCGGCCCTCGGGGTTGCAGGCTTCGCGACGACGTGATTCCAGGTCGTCTCGAAGCCCATTAGAATGCAGCTATGCAGGAACGATCCCCGACCGTGCAAACGCCCGTGGTCACGACCGAACGCGATCTGCGGCTCGATCTGTTCCGCGGTATCGCGCTGTGGCTGATCTTTCTCGATCACATCCCGTCCAATCTCGTCGCGTGGGTCACGATACGCAACTATGGCTTCAGCGACGCGACCGAGATCTTCGTTTTCGTCTCCGGCTATACCGCCGCCTTCGTCTACGGCAAGGAAATGCGCGAGCGTGGCTTCGTCGTCGCCGGCGCCCGCATCCTGCGGCGCACCTGGCAGATTTATGTCGCCCACGTTTTTTTGTTTGCGATCTATCTCGCAGAGATTTCCTACGTCGCCACCAGCTTCGAGAATCCGCTCTACGCGGAAGAGATGAACGTCCTCGATTTTCTCAAGCAGCCCGACATAACAATCGTTCAGGCGCTGCTGCTCAAATTCAAGCCCGCCAACATGGACATCTTGCCGCTCTATATCGTGCTGCTGCTGTTGTTCCCGCCGATCCTATGGCTGCTGCAGCGCCGTTCGACGCTCGCGCTCGGCGCGTCCGTGCTGCTCTACGTGCTCACCTGGCATTTCAACTGGAACCTGCCGAGCTATCCCAGCGGCCACTGGTTCTTCAACCCATTCGCCTGGCAGTTGTTGTTCGTGTTCGGGGCGTGGTGCGCGCTGGGGGGAGCCCAGCGCCTCGCCGCCGTTTTGCAATCGCCGATCACGTTGGCGATCGCGATTGCCTATTTGGTGTTTGCCTTCTGCATCACGCTGACTTGGTACATTCCCGGTTCGGAAACCTATGTGCCGCATCGGCTCGAGGAGCTGATTTACCCAATCGACAAGGTCAATCTCGACGTCTTGCGGTTTGCGCATTTCCTCGCGCTCGCCGTCGTGACGGTGCGATTCGTGCCGCGCGAGTGGCCGGCGCTGAAATCGCCGTGGGCTTGGCCGCCGATCGTTTGTGGGCAGCACTCCCTGGAAATCTTCTGCCTGGGCGTGTTTCTCTCGTTTGCCGCCCACTTCGCCATGGTGGAAATCTCCGCTGCGCTTTGGATGCAGGTCCTGGCCAGCGTAATAGGTATTTTGATAATGGTTGCCGCCGCCTGGCTCATCACCTGGTACAAAAAGGCGGAAGGACGCCGGCCCGGATCGCGCCCCAAGACGACGCCGGATGCCGACCTCGCGGGAGGCGAGGCATGAGGATGCCGCTTGCGCTGCTGTTGGCCGGACTGTTGGCGGCTGAGACTGCCTTGGCGCAGGAGCGCCAGACCTGCGAGATCCCAAGATCTTTTCTGTTTGGAAGCAATGACTTAAAGCACGTGACCGAGGCGGTCACGAAGCAGCACAAGCTGACCATTGCGGTGGTCGGGACCGGTTCGTCGATCCTGGCCGGCCCCGAGGGACCCGCCTCGGCCTATCCGGCGCGGCTTGAGGCAGCGCTCAAGCAGCGGCTTCCCGGCACCGCCATCAAGGTGGTGACCCTGGTGCGCAGCCGCATGAGCGCCGAGGACATGGCCCACGGCATGGGCAAATTGCTCGCCGATGAGAAGCGGGACTTGGTCATTTGGCAGACCGGCACGCTCGATGCCATCCGCAGGATCGATCCGGATGATTTCCGGACGGCCCTTGAACAAGGCGTGGAAACCCTGCAGAAAGGCGGCGCCGACGTCATTCTAATGAATATGCAATACAGTCCTCGGACCGACATCATGGTGGCGTTGGGCCCCTACGCCGACAACATGCGCGTGGTGGCGCAGCAGCATGAGATTCCCCTGTTCGATCGCCTTGCGATCATGCGCCAGTGGTCCGACAGCGGTGCATTCGACCTCTATGCGGCCGGCAAGGATAACGTGTTGGCACACCGCGTGCATGACTGCATCGGCCGCGGAATTGCGGTGATGATCACCGATGCCGCGCATTTGCGCGATCTCAGACCGGGACAATAGGACAACAGATAGAAAACGAAAACCTTCCGACAGGGACAATCACAGATCATGCCTCGCCAATCCGTTCTGCGCCGCACGGCCGCCGTGGGTACCGTGGTGACGGTGGCGTTGTTTGCCCTGGTGGCGGCCCAGGCCCAGACCGCCGCTCCGGTTACAACTCCAGTGGCGTTGCCGTCCGCGGCGAAGTCGCTCAGCGGACCGATATGCAACATCTCCCCTGATCAGGCGCGCTTCGATATCCCGCTTCCCCGCCTGGCCCGGCGCTTGGCAAGCGGCGCGCCGATCAAGATCGTGGCGTTGGGATCTTCCTCGACTTTCGGTGCGGGAGCGAGCTCATCGACAGCATCCTATCCGAGCCGGCTCGCCGACGAACTCGCCAGCCGTTTTCCCGGACATGAATTCGCCGTGCTCAATCGCGGGGTGAACGGCGATGAGGCCGCGGACATGCTCGCCCGCCTGGAGACGGCGGTGATCGCGGAAAGCCCCGACCTCGTGCTGTGGCAGGTCGGCACGAACTCGGTGCTGCGCGACAAAGCCGTGTCGCCGCACGCATCGCTTCTGCACGAGGGATTGGCGCGCCTGAAAGCGACCGGCGCCGACATCGTGCTGATCGATCCGCAATACGCGCCGCGCGTGCTCGCCAAGCCCAACGCGCAGGGCATGGTGTCCCTGATCGCCACCGCCGCCAAAGCCGAGCACGTTTGTCTGTTCCACCGCTTCGCGCTGATGCAGCAGTGGTACGAAGACCAGCACCTCCCATTCGAAACGTTTGTTTCGGCGGATGGAGTGCACATGAACGACTGGAGCTACGCGTGCCTCGCCAAGGCGATCGCGATGGCGATTGCCGAGGCCGCGACCAGGCCGACCGCGACGGCGGGGAGATAAGGTATAGGGTGCAGCGAATAGCCGCTCCCCTATTCGCCATTCGCTAGTTCGCTATTCGCTTTTCAGGCGGCCTTCAGCGCGGTCATCACGTCATCCATGATGTCATCGGGATGCTCCAGCCCGCATGAGAGCCGCACCAAGCCGTCGCTGATGCCGAGCTCCGCGCGCGCGGCCGGTGTCAGGCGCTGGTGCGTGGTCGTCGCGGGATGCGTGATCAGGCTCTTGGCGTCACCGAGATTGTTGCTGATGCGAATGAGTTTGAGCGCGTCCTGAAACCGGAACGCCGCCGCCTTGCCGCCCTTGATCTCGAACGCGACCAAGGTCGAGCCGCCCGTCATCTGCCGGCGCACGATCTCGGCCTGCGGATGGTCCGGGCGTCCCGGATAGATGAGGCGCGCGACCTTGGGATGCTCGGCGAGCGCCACGGCGACGGCGGCCGCCGTGTCGGTCTGCCGGCGCACCCGAACGGCCAGCGTCTCCAGACCTTTGAGCAACACCCAGGCGTTGAACGGCGAGAGCGAGGGACCGGTCTGCCGGATCAAGGTGTGGATGTGGTCCTGAATGAATTTTTCCGAGCCGAGCACCACGCCGCCCAGGCAGCGGCCCTGGCCGTCAATGTGCTTGGTGGCGGAATAGACGACGCAGTCGGCGCCCAAGGTGAGCGGCTTCTGGAACAGCGGGGTGGAGAACACATTATCGACGACGAGTGTAGCACCGGCCGCATGCGCGATCTCCGCCACCGACTTGATGTCGATCACCTCGAGCGCCGGGTTGGTCGGGCTCTCGAGGAAAAACGTCTTGGTGTTCGGCCGCACCGCCTTGCGCCATTGACCGAGATCGGTGCCGTCGATCAGGGTCGAGGCAACGCCATAACGAGGCAAATGCTCCTCGACCACATACAGACACGAGCCGAACAGCGCCTTCGATGCCACCACGTGATCGCCCGCCCGCACCTGGCCCATCAGTGCGGTGGTGACCGCCGCCATTCCGGTTGCGGTGGCGCGCGCGGCTTGCGCGCCTTCGAGCGCGGCCATGCGCTGCTCGAACATGTGCACGGTGGGGTTCGCGAATCTCGAATACTGGTAGCCCGGTTCTTCGTTCTTGAAGCGTTTTTCCGCGCTCGTGGAGCTGTCGTAGACGTAGCCCTGGGTGAGGAACAACGCCTCGGACGTTTCCCCGAATGGCGAGCGCAGGATGCCCGCCTGCACGAGCTCGGTTTCCGGGCGGTACTTTCGTTTCGTGGACGCGGACATTGCCGTCTCCTTTGCCCAACAAAAAACCCGGCCGGAAAAGCTCCGCCGGGTCCCACGCGTCCCCGGCCTTTTAGCGATTTGTTTTACGTGGCTGCAAGCCGGCCGGCTCAAATGACCACGGGATAACGTTGCTCTAGCGCGGCCGATGTCTTTCCGTCAAGGCGGGCATCGGTTATCGGTTCGAGCAAAGGCCGCACGTAGGGTGAGCAAAGGCGCTCTGACAGGCCTGATCGCGTGGGCAAAATCACCTATGCGCCTTTGCCTACGGGGCAATGATAGCGGGAGGAGTTTTGCCCACCCTACATGCGCGATCCATACGATGACGACGGAGGAGACGCGCGGACGTGTCGTTTCTCTCCAATCCCGACCAAAAAGGCATCCTGCCCGACCAGATGATCGCCACGCTGGCGCAGGGCGGCGCGATCCTGTGCGGCTGCGATTTCTTTCCCGATCAGATCCAGCCTGCCAGCCTCGATCTACGCCTGGGCGAGGTGGCCTATCGCGTGCGCGCGAGCTTTCTGCCCGGCCCGCGCACCACGGTGGCTGAGCGCATTGACGAGCTCAAGCTGCACGAGATCACGCTCGGCGACGGCGCGGTGCTGGAAACCGGCTGCGTCTACATCGTGCCGCTGATGGAGAGCCTGGCGCTGCCCGAGGACATCGCCGCCGCCGCCAATCCGAAAAGCTCGACCGGACGCCTCGACGTCTTCACCCGCGTGATCGCCGACGAGACCCGTGGCTTCGACCGGATCAAGGCCGGGTACCACGGGCCGCTCTACGCCGAGATCAGTCCGCGCACCTTTCCGATCCTGGTGCGCGAGGGCTCGCGACTATCGCAAATCCGCTTTCGCCGCGGCCACGCGCTGCTCGATCCGGAGGAATTGCGCAGCCTGCACGCGCGCGAGCGGCTGGTCGACGACGATGACGCCGATGTGAGCCAAGGCATCGCGGTGAGCGTCGATCTCGCGACGCATGCGCAAGCCGGAACTCCCGCGCGCAATGAGCAAGCCATCGTTGGCTATCGCGCCAAGCGCCATACCGGGGTCATCGATGTGGAGCGCCGCGCCGGTTACGACGTCGCCGAGTTCTGGGAGCCGATCCACGCGCGCAAGGACAAGAGCCTGATCCTCGATCCGGACGAGTTCTACATCCTGGCGTCAAAGGAGGCGGTGCAGGTGCCGCCCGACTATGCCGCCGAGATGGTGCCGTTCGATCCGCTGGTGGGCGAATTCCGCGTGCACTATGCCGGCTTCTTCGATCCCGGGTTCGGCTATGCCGGCGCCGGCGGACGCGGCGCACGCGCGGTGCTGGAAGTGCGCTCGCGCGAGGTGCCGTTCATTCTCGAGCACGCGCAGATCGTCGGCCGGCTCGTCTACGAGAACATGCTGGAGCGGCCGAGCTCACTCTATGGCGAGCGCATCGGCTCCAACTATCAGGCGCAGGGCCTCAAGCTGTCGAAGCACTTTCGCAGCGGTCTGTAGGATGGGTCGAGCGCAGCGAGACCCATCATCTTCCTGTCGTATGGACGGTCTGATGATGGGTTTCGCTTTGCTCACCCCATCCTACGATCACCCGCAGCCGTACGAGCCGGTGCGGCCGTAGCCGAGACGTTCCAGGCACCGGCGAGCCCCGTAATAACGGTAGTGGCCACGCCGCGCCAGAATCAGCGGAGCCTCCGTTGCTAGCGCCGTCGCGGCAGTCTTGGAAGACGGATGGCCGGTTGCGGCCGGATTAGGATTCGCCAGCGCCGCTGTTGCGGTCAGCGCCAACACGGCCGTCGTCATCGCGAGAAATTTCATCCTGCTCTCCTTCGTCGGCATCTCGGCCAACGGTAACGGCCACGCGAGAGCGAAGTTCCGGGCAGCGGCGCGGCGTTGACGCGGTTTTTATGGCCGCACCCGTGCTGAACTCACGGCGCGGCGACCATCAATCGACGACGAGGTTGTTCTTGCGGATGACCTCGCCCCAGCGCTGCGCTTCCTGTGCAATGAACGCGGCGGTTTCGGCGGGGCTGTTGCCGATCGGCTCGACGCTCGCGGCGCGGAACTTCTCCTGCACCTCCGGCATGCCGATCACCGCGGTCCCGGCGTCGGCGATTTCCGACTGAAGCGCGGACGACATTCGCGGCGGGCCGGCAAGCGCGAACCAACCGGTCGAGACGAGGCCGGGCAGCCCGGCTTCTGCCGTGGTCGGAATCTCCGGCAATGCCGGCGCCCGGTGCGTATCGCACACCGCGACGATCTTCACCCGCCCCTCGCGAAATAGCGCGAGCGCCGCAGCGATGTTGCCGAAGAACACGTCCACATGCCCACCGACCATATCATTGAGCACCAGCGTCTCGCCGCGATAGGGCACGTGCACCATGCGGGTCCCGGTCATGCCCTGGAACATCATGGCGGTGAGGTGGGGCGTGGCGCCGTTGCCCTGGGTGCCGAAGCTCACCTTGCCGGGATCGGCTTTGATGTAGTCGATCAGCTCCTTGAGCGAATTCACCGGCAGTTCTTTGCGCACGATGACGACGTTGGGCACCGCGCCGACCACGGTGAGCGGCACGAATTCTTGAGGCTTGTACGAGAGCTGTTTGTAAAGACTCTGATTGATCGCGAGCGGACCCGGCGGGCTCAGCAACAGCGTGTAGCCGTCGGGCTCCGACTGATATGCGAGGCTCGCGCCGATATTGCCGCCGGCTCCGGTCTTGTTCTCGACGACGATAGGTTGGCCCCACTTGGCCTGCAGCTTGTCGCCGACAATGCGGGCGAGCACGTCATTGATGCCGCCGCCGGGAAACGGCACGATGAATTTCACCGGCCGCGTGGGAAACGCGGGCTGCGCGAACGCCGCCGTGGCCGCGACCGCGGCAAACAGGACCATCCACGCCAGCGGCATTCGTTTCATTGGCCGCTCCATCGCAGATCGATGCGGGCGGGAGAGCAGCGCGCCGTCAGGCCGGTTGATAGCGGCCGCCGAAGGCAGGCTGGCTTTGACCGAGCCCGGGTAGCTCCCATACGCCGGCGCCGCCGGGATTTTTGTCGGCGCCGATGTTGGCGTTGATGAGGTACGGCCGCCGCGCCGCAATCGCTGCCCGCAGCGCGTCGGACAAGTCGGCGGCGCGATCGACATTGACGCCGTCGATGCCGGCGGAACGCGCCATCGCCGCGAAGTCCGGATTGTAGGGTGCGTTCGTCTTCGGATCGCGGAAGTCGGTGGCGAGCTCGCGGCCGCCGAGATAGCCGCGCTGCAAGCCGCGGATCGAGGCGTAGGCGAAATTGTTCCACACTACCCAGACGACAGGCAGCTCGTATTCCACCGCGGTCCCGAGCACGCTCGCATGCATGAAGAAAGCGCCGTCGCCGCACACCGAGACGCACGGCCGCTCCGGCGCGGCGAATTGGGCGCCGAGCACGCCGGCGACGCCGAATCCCATAGGACCGAATCCCATCGAGCCGATCAGCGAATCCGGGCGCCGCGGCCGGCAGAACTGGATGAGCCAGTTGTGGTGCACGCCGATATCGCTCACCAGGATCGCGTCCTCGGGCAGTGCCTTGTCGATCTCGTGTGCCGCGCGCTGCGGGTGGATCGGGGTTGCGTCGTCTGTAAAGCCCGGCGCGATGAACGCGTTCCACTGCTTGCGGTAACCTTCGATTGTGTCGAGCCATTTGCCGCGCGAGGAGGCGGTCTCGCCCACGCCGCGACGGCTGTGCAGCTCCGCCGAAAGCTGGCGCAGGAATGTGCGCACGTCCGCCATCAGGCCGAGCGCTACCGGATAATTGCGCGCGATCTCATCGGGATCGATGTCGACGTGAATGAGCCGCGTGGGCGGGATGGTGAAGGAGTAGCCCGGCAACCACGAGCTCGAGGTGCGGTCGTCGAAGCGCACGCCGAGCGCGAGCAAGACGTCGGCGGTGCGCGCCGCGTGATTCGATTGATACGGGCCGTTGCGCGCGACAAGCCCGAGCGCCAGCGGATGGCGCGCATCGATGGCGCCCGTGCCGCTCGCCGACCAGGCAACCGGAATGCGCAGGCGCTCAGCAACGCTGAGCAAATCGGCGGCCGCCCCCGCATATTTCACGCCTTGGCCCACCAGGATAACCGGCCGCTCCGCCGCAAGCAGCATGTCGGCGGCTTGCTTCACGCCTCCTGGATCCGCGCCGCAGCGGCAGGAAATGTTCGCGTTCCACTCTTCCGGCTTCGGCGTTTCCTCGGCGGCGGCCTCCTTGAATATGTCGAACGGCACGTCGAGCACGACCGGACCCGGCCGTCCGGTGAGCATGGTCTTCCAGGCCTGGCGAATTGCGAGCGGCACCATATCGCCGCGCGTCGGCTGGAACACCCGTTTGCAATAGGCGCGCACGGTGGAGGGATAGTCGGCCTGGTAGTGGCGATAGAGTTCCTGGAACGCGCCGCGATTGAACTGACTCGTCGGCACGTTGCCGGTCACCGCCAGGAACGGAACCGAATCGAGATACGAATTGGCGAGCGCGATCGGCAGATTGGCCGAGCCCGGCCCGCACGAGGTGAAGGTCGCGACCGGCCTGCCGGCGACGCGGTAATACACATCCGCCATGAAGCCGGCGACCGTCTCGTGATGCACGGAGATGGTTTTGATCGCGTCGGAGCGCTCATAGAGTGCGTCGATGAAGCTGATATTGCCGTGCCCGCACAGGCCGAACACGTACGGCACCTTCTCGCGCACGAGATAATCGACGATGACCTGGCCGCCATCGAGCATATTTCTGGGCACGGGACTCAACATCGCCTCACACGATTGATGCTCTGAATCTTCGTACTTTCCTCTGTCATTCCGGCCGAGCGCGAAGCGCGAGGGCCGGAATCCATAACCACCAGCCATGAGACGTGGCAGCCATTATCCGAACCTGGTGACCCTGGGGTTATGGATTCGGGGTTCGCGGGCTTCGCCCGCACCCCGGAATGACCACGGAGAGACATTCGCTCCCCTCACTCCGGCCGGATGCCGTGTTCATCAACGAATTTGGTCCAGTTGGCAATTTCGTTCGCGAGCTTGGCTTGCATCGCGTCGCCCGGCCCGTAAGCCGGCTCGATATCAAGATTAGCCAAGCGCTCACGCGCGCGCGGATTGGCGAGCGTCGCCGACACCGCCCTGTCGAGTTTCGCCTTGACGGAATCGGGAGTGCCTTTGGGCGCGAACATCGCGAACCAGAAGCGTAGGTCCACGTCGGCAGTGTTCACGCCGGCTTCGCGCAGGGTCGGCACGTTCGGCAGCACGGGGGAACGCTCGGCACTGGTGACCGCAAGCCCCTTGATCTTGCCCGCCTCGACCAAACCCTTGGCGACCTGAATCGACGCCATGTTCATGGCCACGTGTCCGGCGATCACGTCGTTCATGGCCGGACCGCCGCCCTTGTAGGGGACGTGCACCGTTTCGATCCCGGTCGCCGCCTTGATCACTTCGAAGGTCAGGTGCGAAACGCTACCAATGCCGGCGGAGGCGTAATTAAGTTTCTGCGGCAGCGAACGCGAATACGCAATGAGTTCCGCGACCGAGTTGGCGGGCACGTTGTTGGCGACTGCCAGAACCAGCGGCGAGTTGGCGACCAGGGCGATCGCATCGTACTGCTTGAGCGGATCGAACGACGCCGGCGCCTTGCGGTAAAGCGCCTGGCTCATGGCGAGCGCGTTCTCCGCCATCAATAGCGTGTAGCCGTCCGGCTCCGAGGCGGCGACGTGGTTCCAGGCGATATAGCCGCCGGCACCGGACTTGTTCTCGATCACCACCGATTGGCCGAGCGCCTCGCCCAATTCCTGGATGATCTGGCGCGTAAAGGTATCAGTCGCCCCGCCCGGCGGGAACGCCACCACCAAGTGGACCGGCCGGTCGGGATAGGAGGCGGTTTGCGCGTGTGCGGCCTGGGCGCCGAGCACGGCAACGGCAAGCGCGCACCAGCGAATGAGGTTGCGCATCTGTTTCCTCCCTGCTCGCGCGCCGGCAATCGGCCCGGTTCCGCGCCTATTGGAGCACGCGCGCTTCCCCGCGTCGATTGCGGAAAGCGTTGCGTGGCTCGGCGATTGCGTTCATATTTTCGGCGCCGTACCGGGGCGCGCGGGCGTAGTTCAATGGCAGAACGGCAGCTTCCCAAGCTGCATACGAGGGTTCGATTCCCTTCGCCCGCTCCAATTTGTCTCGCCCCGTCAGCTGACCGCATTTGCGCTGCGGCCGCGCCCCGCGATGCATGCTATTGTCCGCCGCCGCGATCGGGCTTATCTGGGAAGCAGAGGTTCCGGCCATGCCCGAGACGGTCGCCGTCGCGCCCAGCCTTTCCCGGCCGCTCGTCATCATCGCGGCGCTAGCGGGGATCGCGCTCGCCGCGACTGGGGCGCTTTGGCTGTACTACGGGACGGCCGTGTTCTACGAGATGATCCTCGCAGGAATCGCGGCCTGCTTGTGAACCGCGGCCGATCCACGCAGAGGAATTGAACATGACTGCGCGCACCGCCCGCGTGCTTCTCATCGGCACGGCATTTCTTGCCGGGCTCATCGTGTGCTTCGGCGTCGTGCTTCTGGTGGCGGGGCGCGGATCGGGGCCGGTCGCGCAGCAGATCGCCGCCATCGGCGGGCCGTTTACGCTCACCGATCAGAACGGCCGGACCGTGCACGACCAGGACTTCAGCGGGAAACCATTCCTGGTGTTCTTCGGGTTCACTCATTGCCCCGACGTATGCCCAACCACGTTGTTCGAAATTTCCGAAATCCTTCGCACGCTCGGCCCTGATGCCGATCGCATCCATGCGCTGTTCATCACCGTCGATCCCGAGCGCGATACGCCCGCGGTGATGAAGGATTATCTCTCGAGCTTCGATCCGCATCTATCCGGATTGACCGGCGATCCCGCGGCAGTCGCCGCCGTTGCCAAGGCGTACCGCGTCTATTTCAAAAAAGTGCCGCTCGATCAGGGCGGCTACACCATGGATCACACCGCCATCGTCTATCTCATGGACAAGAACGGCCGCTTCGTATCGCCGTTCAACATGAAACGCACCATCGCTGCCGCCGCCGACGATCTGCGTCGCTATTTGTGATCCGGGCCGCTCAGCCATGAACCGAAAGGAGCGTCGCGCCGCCGGCAAGCGCGTGGCCTCGATCGGTGCGCCGTCGCCGGCGGCGGCGCCCGATCCGCGTACTTGGCGCGCTCGCTCCCCCCGCTTGCGGGGGAGGAGAGACGATGTGGCACGGCCCCAACGCCGCCGAAATCTGCTCCAAAGTTGAGCCAGCAATGATTGCCCGAACCGCGCGTTTTTTCCGCAATTGCCTGCTGCAGCTGCTGTGCCTTTGCAGTATGGCGGTCGGCCTGTTTATTGCCGCGCCGTCCCTCGGCCTAGCGCCGGCAATGGCAGAATTGGCGGGCGGCGGTCCCGCCGTGCGCGTGCCCGGATTTTGGGATCCGCGGCGGCGGCCCGAGCGCCCCGACCTTTCGCGCATCAGCGTGATCCGCTTTCTCACCGAGGTCGATTATCCGCCGTTCAATTTCGCGGGCCCCGACGGCAATCCGCAGGGTTTCAACGTCGATCTCGCCCGCATGATGTGCGAGGAGCTTAAGCTCGGCTGCACCATTCAGATGCGGCGCTTCGAGACGCTGGTCGCCGCGCTCAACGCCAACCAGGGCGATGCGGCGATCGCCTCGATCGCCGCCACCACTGCCATGCGGGCGAAGGTTGATTTCACCGATCCCTATTACCGCACACCCGCGCGCTTCGTGGCGCGCCGCGATTCACCGATCCAGGAGGTGCTGCCCGAGCGCCTTGAGGGCAAGAAGGTCGCCGCGGTCGCCGGCACCGCGCACGAGGCTTATCTGCGCGCGCTGTTCACCGAGGTCGAGGTGCGCCCCTATCCGAGCGTGGAGCTCTCGCGCGCCGCGCTGCGGCGCGGCGATGTCGACCTTTTGTTCGGCGACGCAATCTCGCTCGCCTTCTGGCTCAACGGCACCGATTCCGAGGAGTGCTGCGCGTTCCGCGGCGGGCCGTACATCGATAGCCGCTATTTCGGCGAGGGCATCGGGATTGCCGTGCGCAAGGGCAACGAGACGATGCGGCTTGCGCTCAATTGGGCGCTGTTCCGGGTCTGGGAGCAGGGCCGGTTCACCGATCTGTGGCTGCGCTACTTCCCGATCAGCCCGTTTTGACCTTACGGGGCCATCGTAGGGTGGGCAAAATCGCTTGACGTGACCTTGCCACGTGGGCAAAGGCGCGCGCGATTTTGCCCACGCGGATAGATCGAAGATCGCGTCTTTGCCCCACCCTGCGATTCACGGCATGATGCTACACCAATTCGCGATAGGAGACGTCATGACAATTACTGCCGCCCATATCTCGCCGCTGATTGCGCTCATCGCCGGCATTTTGATCCTGCTCATTCCGCGGCTGCTCAATTACATCGTCGCCATCTACCTGATCCTGGTGGGGATCATGGGCCTCAACGGCATTCACCACTTCATCCGCTGAAGGTCCCGCCCGCTGAAGATCCGGCCTCGCGTCAGCATCTTCCGATCGAGCTGCGTGATGGCCATGAGGGGCGGAACAGCTCCGAACCGCCGGGGTTGCCTCGGCGTCGGCGGCTGTGATCAGTAGGAGAAAGCCCAACCCGTCGCGCCATGGCGAAATCGGCATCAGGTCGAAATCGATCGAAAAAGGCACTGCCCGCGCGCAACCGTAACGCGGCGGCGCGCGGCAAACGTCGCGCGCCCGACAAAGCGGCGCGAACCAAATGGGTCTACCGCTTCGGCAACGGCAAGGCCGAAGGCAGCGCCGAGATGCGCAACCTGCTCGGCGGCAAGGGCGCCGGGCTTGCCGAGATGGCCAATCTCGGGCTGCCGGTGCCGCCCGGCTTCACGATCACGACGGCGGTCTGCACTTATTATTACGCGAACGGAAAAACCTATCCGAAGGGTCTTGAGGACACGGTCGTAGCGGCGCTCGCCGAGGTCGGACGCGTCACCGGCAAGCGCTTCGGCGATCCGAACAATCCGCTGCTCGTGTCGGTGCGCTCAGGGGCGCGCGCGTCGATGCCAGGCATGATGGATACCGTGCTCAATCTCGGCCTCAACGACGAGACCGTGGCAGGACTCGCCAGAAAATCCGGCGACAGGCGCTTTGCCTACGACGCCTATCGGCGCTTCATCACGATGTATTCGGACGTGGTGCTCGGTATCGGCCACCACCACTTCGAGGAAATTTTGGACGAGCACAAGGACCGAAACGGCGTCGCGCTGGACACCGAGCTGTCCGCCGAGGACTGGATCGAGCTGGTGCGCCGCTACCAAGACCGCGTTGAAGAAGAGCACGGCGCGCCGTTTCCTCAGGATCCGCACCGTCAGCTCTGGGGCGCGATCGGTGCCGTATTCGGTTCCTGGATGAATCAGCGCGCGGTCACCTATCGCCGCCTGCACAACATCCCGGAAAGCTGGGGCACCGCGGTCAACGTGCAGGCCATGGTGTTCGGCAATATGGGGGAGACCTCCGCCACCGGCGTCGCTTTCACGCGCAATCCGTCGACCGGCGAGAAGCGGCTCTACGGCGAATTCCTGATCAATGCCCAGGGCGAGGACGTGGTCGCCGGCATCCGCACGCCCCAAGAGATCACGGAAGCGGCGCGCCAGGAGGCCGACTCCGAGCGGCCGTCGATGGAGACGGCGATGCCGGCCGCGTTCAAGGAGCTCAAGCGCATCTGCGGCGTGCTCGAGCGCCATTACCGCGACATGCAGGACCTGGAATTCACGGTGGAGCAGGGCAAACTCTGGATGCTGCAGACGCGCGCCGGCAAGCGCACCGCCAAGGCCGGGGTCAAGATCGCGGTCGAGCTTGCGAATGAAGGCCTCATCAAGCGCGAGGTGGCAGTCACGCGCATCGATCCGGGCTCGCTCGATCAGCTGCTGCATCCGACCATCGACCCCGCCGCCGAGCGCAAGGTGATCGCCAACGGCCTTCCTGCCTCGCCCGGCGCCGCCTCCGGCGAGATCGTGTTTTCCGCGGATGAGGCGGAAACGCTAAAGGCGCAGGGCCGCAAGGTGATCCTGGTGCGGGTCGAGACCTCGCCGGAAGACATCCACGGCATGCACGCGGCAGAGGGAATTCTCACCACGCGCGGGGGCATGACCTCGCATGCCGCGGTGGTCGCGCGCGGCATGGGCAAGCCCTGCGTGTCCGGCGCCGGCGCGCTGCGCGTCGATTACGCCAGCGCCAGCATGAGCGCCGGCGGACACACCCTTGAGCAGGGTGACGTGATCACCATCGACGGTTCGACCGGTGACATACTGCTCGGCCGTGTGCCCATGGTCGAGCCTGCGCTGTCAGGCGAGTTCGCCACGGTGATGGGCTGGGCCGATACGGCGCGCCGGCTTGGCGTGCGCGCCAATGCCGACACGCCGAACGACGCGCGCGTCGCCTTGAAATTCGGCGCCGAAGGCATCGGCCTGTGCCGTACCGAGCACATGTTCTTCGAGCAGGACCGCATCCGCGCCGTGCGCGAGATGATTCTCGCAGACGACGAGAAATCGCGGCGCGCGGCGCTGGCCAAGCTGTTGCCGATGCAGCGCGCCGACTTCGTCGAGCTGTTCGAGATCATGCAGGGGCTGCCGGTCACGATCCGGCTGCTCGATCCGCCGCTGCACGAGTTTCTGCCGCATACCGATGAGGAGATCGCCGAAGTAGCCGCCGCGATGCAGGCCGATCCGAAAAAGCTCGCCGATCGCGCCCACGAGCTCAACGAGTTCAACCCGATGCTCGGCTTCCGCGGTTGCCGGCTGGCGCTCGCCTATCCGGAGATCGCCGAGATGCAGGCGCGCGCCATCTTCGAGGCGGCGGTCGCGGCGGGCAAACGCACGGGCAAGCCGGTGGTGCCGGAGGTGATGGTGCCGCTCATTGCCACCAAGGCGGAGCTCGATCTGGTCAAAGCGCGCATCGACGCCATGGCCGAGGCGGTCGCGCGCGAGACCGGGCGCAAGGTCCACTATCAGGTCGGCACGATGATCGAGCTGCCGCGCGCGGCCTTGCGCGCTTCCGAGATCGCGGAAAGCGCCGAATTTTTTTCCTTCGGCACCAACGACCTCACTCAGACCACCTTCGGCATCAGCCGCGACGACGCGGCGAGTTTTCTCGGCACCTATCTCTCGCGCGGCATTCTTGCGACCGATCCGTTCGTTTCCATCGACCGCGACGGCGTCGGCGAGTTGATCCGCATTGGCGTAGAGCGCGGACGCGCGCAAAGGCGCAAGCTCAAGGTCGGCATTTGCGGCGAACACGGCGGCGACCCGGCCTCGGTGGCATTCTGTCACGAGGCGGCGCTCGACTATGTCTCCTGTTCGCCGTTTCGCGTGCCGATCGCGCGCCTTGCCGCCGCCCAGGCCGCGCTGGGAAAGGCGGGCGACGGAGGAGATAAGTAGGATGGGTTGAGCGTCAGCGAAACCCATCGCGCACTAGGCTCTCGTTGTCATTCCGGCCGAGCGAGCGAAGGGAGCGAGAGCCGGAATCCAGTAAGCACAGAAGCTATGTTTGACACGCGTCGAAATTGCGTGGTCTACGGTTACGGGATGCCCGCTTTCGCCGGTATGGCAGCTCTCCTTGGGGCGCGAAGCACTGAAAGAACTATGGCCGAAAACGCGAAGCCGGCTGCCGATGCGGCGCCGGCGATTTCCGACGAGCAGCTGCGCCAGGCGGAAGCCTATGTCGAGTCGGAAGAGGGCGTCGTCAACCGCCTCGCCGGCTTCGCCGGCACCGCCGTCACCGCGATCGCGGTGGCGATGACGCTGTTTCACCTCTACGCCGCCTACGAGATCGTTCCGACCCAGCCGCTGCGCTACACCCACGTCGCCTTCGTGATGGTGCTGTGCTTCCTCTCGTTTCCCGTCGCCGCGCGGTTTCGCGACCGCATCCGCTGGTGGGACGTGGCCGCTGCGGTCGCGTCGGTGGCGATCCTCGGCTATGCGCTGTGGGGCGGCGAGGACTTTACCGACCGCGCCACGTCGCCGACCCACCTCGACGTTGCGCTCGGCGTGATCTTCATCGTGCTGCTGCTCGAGGCGACGCGGCGCACCAGCGGTTGGATCATGCCGTTCGTGGGCATCCTGTTCATCGCCTACGCGATGGCGGGTCCGTATCTGCCGCCGCCCTGGACGCACCGCGGCTACGACGTCTCACGCCTGGTCGGTCATCTCTTCATCACGCTGGAAGGCATTTTCGGCGTCGCCGTCGACGTGTCCTCCTCGCTGATCATCCTGTTCACGATCTACGGCGCGTTCCTGCAGCATTCCGGCGCCGGCAAATTCTTCATCGACTTTTCGCTGGCGCTGATGGGGGGCAAGCCGAACAGCGCGGGGCGCACCGTGGTGCTCTCCTCGTTCCTGCTCGGCGGCCCCTCGGGCTCGGGCGTCGCCACCACGGTGACGATCGGGGCGGTGGCCTATCCGATGATGGCGCGGGCGGGCTTCGAGAAGAACGCCGCGGGTGGATTGCTCGCTGCGGGCGGGCTCGGCGCGATCCTCTCGCCGCCGGTGCTCGGCGCGGCCGCGTTTCTGATCGCGGAGTTCCTCAAGATCAGCTACCTCGACGTGATCTGGATGGCGACCATTCCCACCTGCCTCTACTATCTGTCGCTCCTGTTCATGGTCGAGCTCGACGCCAAGCGCTTCGGCGCCGCGACGGTGCCCTACGACACCTCGCTGTCGCTCTGGCAGATGACCAAGCGCTACGGCTTTCACTTCACCTCGCTGATCGCGGTGATCGTGTTCATGGTGGTGGGCTATTCGCCCATGCTCTCCGTGTTCTATTCGACCTTGATGTGCTTTGCGTTGAGCTTCCTGCGGCCGGAGACCGCGCTCAAAGGCAAGAAGCTCGTGCGCGCGCTCGCCGACGGCTCGCTCAGCGTGCTCAATGCCGCTACCACCTGCGCCTCGGCCGGCATCATCGTCGGCGTGGTGACGCTGACCGGGCTGGGGCTGAAATTCTCGTCGATCGTGCTGGACTACGCGGGCGGCAGCCTGTTGCTCACAGCGCTCTACACCGCGCTCGTGGTGTGGATCGTCGGCTTGGCGGTGCCGGTCACCGCCTCCTACATCATCTGCGCGGTGATCACGGCGCCCGCACTGACCAAGCTCGGCGTGCCCGATTACGCCGCGCACATGTTCATCTTCTATTACGCGGTGCTGTCGGAAGTCTCGCCGCCGACCGCGCTGTCGCCATTCGCGGCGGCGGCGATCACCGGCGGCGATCCCTACCGCACCACCATGCAGGCGTGGAAATACACGCTGCCCGCGTTTCTCGTGCCGTTCGTGTTCGTGCTCGATCCGGACGGCGTCGGCCTGCTCATGAAGATTCCGAAGGACGGCTCGGTGTGGGACATCTTCCTGATCACCGCGAAAACCGCCGCCGGGTTGGCGGCGCTCGCGGCCGGCGCGCAGAACTGGGGCCTGCGACAAAATACGCCAATCGAACGGGTGCTGTGGGTGCTGGCGGGCTTGTTGCTGGTGTTTCCCAGCCTGCTTGAAGCATTGGCTGAGACGCTCACCGGCACCGACGTGCCGCATCCAGCTCCCTTCGGTCTGGCGATTGCGGCGGCTTTGTTGGTAAGGCAGTACATGACGCCGGCTGCCAAGGCCGCGAAAGGGATTTCAGGGAGGATGTGACGTGCCGCAGAGAACGATTCAGTTTGTGGGAGTTGCCGCATTGGCCGCCGCGTTATGCGCGGGCGCAGCGCTCGCGCAGCAGAAAACCATTGCCATTGCGACCGGCGGCACGGGCGGCGTGTATTATCCGCTCGGCGGCGGGCTCGCCAACATCCTGTCGAAGAACCTGCCGGGTTATCAGGCGACCGCCGAGGTGACCGGCGGCTCGGTCGACAACCTCAAACTGATCGGCTCCGGGCAGAGCGAGATCGCGTTCTCCATGGCCGACGCCGCGCTCGATGCGTTGAAGGGCGAGGACAAGTTCAAGGCCAACAAGGTCCCGGTGCGCACTTTGATGATCCTCTATCCCAACCGCATGCACGTAGTCACCATCGAGGGCACCGGGATTACCAAGATGGCCGATCTCAAGGGCAAGCGCGTGTCGACGGGCTCGCCCGGCAGCGCCACCGAGGTGATGGCATTCCGCGTGATCGAGGCGGCCGGCCTCGACAAGGACAAGGACATGCGACGCGAGAGACTCGGCGTTGCCGAATCGGTGAACGCGATCAAGGATCGCAAGATCGACGCGTTCTTTTGGGTCGGCGGTCTGCCCACCGCGGCGGTCACCGACCTCGGCGCGACGCCCGGCGTCAAGATCAAGCTGATCGACCACAGCGACGTGGTCGACAAGATGAATGCCAAGTACGGCAAGCTCTACGTGACCGACGTCATCCCGGCGAGAACCTATCCCGGTCAGGACACCGACAACAAAATTTCCACGGTATGGAACATTCTGGTCGCGAACGAGAAGATGCCGGATGACATCGCGTATGCCGTGGTGAAAATCATCTTCGACCACAAGCCGGATTTGGTTGCCGTGCACAAGGAAGCGGACAACATCGATTACAAATATCAGCTCACCGGCAATTCGCCGGTTCCCTGGCATCCCGGCGCGCTGAAATACTTCGCAGAAAAAGGCGTGAAGATGTGACATGGCGCGGGTTCAGTGGCGCCGCGCGATACTCTCTGTTCGTCAGGGCCGGCCTTGTCACCGCAAGTCGGGTTTACCCGACTTGCGGCACTCATGAATGCGCAACTCGGGCAAGCCCGAGTTGCGGTGCCATCCACGCCTTGCCTCGCTGATGGACCGAAAGAAGACGTGGATGCCCGCGCCAAGCGCGGGCATGACGACCTAAGGCCGCCGCGCCCGCGCTCTTGCGGCGACAATGTGGCGGCACGCCTTTAACGTGATCGCAAGCTTACCCCGGCAATAAAAAGTCCGTCGCAATTGCGCCATCACGGCGCCTTTTGCCGCCGGGATGATCGCTTGTATCTCACGGGGTCGGGGTAAGCAAAAGAATGGTTGCGTCGGCCAGCCGGGCGCCGCGCGGTCTGCGCGCTCCCTTCGCGCTCGGCATTCTGATGTTGCTGCTGCTGCCGAGCGAGGTCGGCTATCAGGACCTTGCCGCGCTGATGGCGGATCAGCCGCCGCTGGTCGATCGCACCCTCAAGGCGGCGTTTGCCTCGACGTTCGGCACCATTCATGCGGCGAAGTTCAGCATGCCGCGCCCACTCGGCGCGATGATCGAGCCGCCGCCGGAATACGCGCTGGCGAGCTTTGATTCCCGCTTTATCGAGCCGGCCGGATCGCTGCGCGAGCGCTGGCTCGGCGACGCTGCGATGGAAGTGGCGCCGCAAGCGGGTCATGCAGCCGATCGCAGGCGCAAGGGCGATTACGGCATCGTCGGCGAGTTCGATCGCGTCGCGCGCAAGGGCGATCGCCTCAAGCCCGGCTCCGACGAGCAGGATGCGGACCAGCAAGCGCTCTCGCTCGACCCGGCCGCCGTTCCCGCGGCCGAAAAGCCCGCGCGGCTCGCCAGAACCGCTCCCGCCGCGCCTGCAGAAACGGATAGCGAGGGCGACGCGCCGCTTCGACCGGTGGGGGGCCTCGGCTTTGCGGCGGCGGACGTGGATCCGGCGCTGCGCGCCGCGCGGCTTTATTTCAGCAACGATCCGATGGGGCAAAAGCTCGCCGCGATCGAGCCCTGGGCACCAGGCGAGCAGCCGCAGTTCGAGGATGCCGGCGCGGTCGCGCTCGCCGTCGACCCGGATGGCGGGACGCTTGCCGGGACCGAGAGCAACATCAAGCTTGCGGCGCTGCCGTCGGGAGCCTTTTCCGGGGAGCTCATCAGAGATGCGCCGGTCGAGCGTGCGGATTTGCCGCCGCTTCCGGTCGATCCGAGCTTCGTAACCAAGAACGGGACGGGCGGCGAGACAGTCGCGCCCAAGGGCGAGGTCACCGGCGCGGGCCAGCAGCCGATGACACCCGCCGAGCGGCTGGGCCTCGACGAGGAGAGCCGCGCGAAATCGGAAAAATGCCTCGCCGAGGCGGTCTATTTCGAGGCGCGCGCGGAAAACGTGCGCGGCCAGATGGCGGTGGCCCAGGTCGTGCTCAACCGCGTGTTCTCCGGCAAATATCCCAATACCGTGTGCGGCGTCGTCTACCAGAACGCGAACCGCCGCCTGCACTGCCAGTTCTCCTTCGCCTGCGACGGCAAACCCGACGTGATCCGCGAGGCGGACATGTGGGAGCGCGCCAAGACCATCGCGGCGGAAAGCCTGGACGGCAAGATTTGGCTGCCGGAGGTCGGCAAGGCCACGCACTACCACGCGTCTTGGGTTCGCCCGCGCTGGGTGCGTGAGATGACCAAGATGTACAAGCTCGGCGTCCACACCTTCTATCGTCCGCGCGCCTGGGGCGACGGCGCCGATGCGCCGGAATGGGGCGACGCCGAGGCCACGAGCGAGGCGGCAGAGAAGCTCGTGGAAGCGGCGAAGAAATTGTAGTTTCCATTCGCGCTGACCTTTCTCCGCCCTCATCCTGAGGAGCGAGCGCAGCGAGCGTCTCGAAGGATGAGGGCGGCCTCATGCTTCGAGACGGCGCTTCGCGCCTCCTCAGCATGAGGCGGATCGAAAGCGCTCACATCTCGATATCCAATCCCACGTCGAGATTGGGCGCGGAATGCGTAATCCAGCCTGACGACGCATAATCGACGCCGGTCTTGGCGATGTCGGCGATCGTCTCGAGCGTGATGCCACCGGACGCCTCGAGCGGAAATTTCCCCGCCACCATGGCGACCGCGCGGCGCAGCGTGGCCGCATCCATATTGTCGAGCAACACCGCATCGGCGAGCCCGACCTCGATCACCTCGCGCAACTGATCGAGCGTGTCGACCTCGATCTCGATCTTCACCAGATGGCCGGCCGCGGCCTTGGCGCGCTCGAGCACGGCGCGAATGCCGCCGGCAACCGCGATGTGGTTATCCTTGATCAGCATGGCGTCGTCGAGCCCGAAGCGGTGATTGAAGCCGCCGCCGCAGCGCACCGCGTATTTCTCCAGCGCGCGCAGCCCCGGCGTGGTCTTGCGCGTGCAGCAGATTCGGGTGCGCGTGCCTTCAACGCGGCGCACGAATTCATGGGTCGCGCTGGCCACTCCGGATAGACGGCCGAGCAGGTTGAGCGCCACGCGCTCCGCCGCCAACACGGCGCGCGCCGGTCCGCGCACCGTCATCAGCGCGGTTTTGGCCTGCACCTGGGCGCCGTCACGCAGCTTCGCGGCGATCTCGATTTCGGGCGCGAGCTTGCGAAACGTCGCCGCGGCAAGCGGCAGGCCGGCAACCACGCCGGCCTCACGCGCCACCACGGCCGCGCGTGCCTGCGTATCTTCCGGCACCGTGGCAAGCGACGTGACGTCGCCGGCGCGGCCCAAATCCTCGGCCAGCGCGCGGGTGATTACGGCATCAATCTCCAGCGGCGAGAGAAAGGCGTCAGGACAAAGCAGGGACATTCGCGCCGCCATTCACGATTGCGTCATTCCGGCCTAAAGCGCGTTTACGCGCGTCTTCGACGCGCTATGGCGAAGCGGAAGCCGGAATCCAGTAACCACCGAAGTAGGAATTACCGGGGACAGTGCCACATCGCGCAGCCAGTGTTTACTGGGTCCCCGCTATCCGGTCCCCACGAAAATCGCCGGGCACTGCAGCTCAGGCACGATTGTCTCGCATCGGCGATTTTCGTGGGCGCCCGGCGCGGGGACGACAGCATACAATGCGGCCCATAATCCTTGTCCCCTCGATTTGCCAGCACTGCTGCCATGCGCCGGAGGGATGAAGGCTCTGACAAGATCGGCTTGGGTAGAGCGCGGCGAGGCGATAAACACAGCGTGAGGTGCTTCCGCTCCAGAATAGGAGGCAGCACTGCCGCCCTGGCCGGGGAGGGATGACGTGCAGCAAGAGGTAAGCCGCACCGAGATAGTCGGGCCGCTGTCCGCCGTCGTCCGCGCTCCGATGTCCTGGCGCACGCCGATGGTGATCGTGCTGTGCGGCTGCCTCATTTCCATGCTCAGCTTCGGGCCGCGCGCGACGCTCGGCTTTTTCTTGACGCCGCAGTCGCAGGCAAACGGCTGGGGCCGCGACGTCTTCGGTTTTGCGCTTGCGATTCAAAACATCTTGTGGGGGCTCGGCCAGCCGCTCGCCGGCATGCTCGCCGACCGCTTCGGCATCGTGCGCGTGCTGTGCGTCGGCGCCATTTGTTACGCCATTGGCCTCGCCATGATGGCCTACGCGACCACACCGCTACTGCTCGATGTCTCGGCCGGCGTGTTCATCGGCCTTGGGCTGGCGGGCTGCTCGTTCGGCATCGTGCTTGCCGCGTTGGGCAAGCTCCTGCCCGAGCGCTGGCGCGCGCTCGCGTTCGGTGCCGGGACCGCTGCTGGCTCGTTTGGCCAGTTCCTCTATGCGCCGCTCGCCGTCTCGCTAATTGACGGCATCGGATGGCAGCAGACCCTCATTACCTTCGGCGCCGTCATGTTGCTGGTCCTGCCGCTTTCCACTGCGCTCGCGACGCGCGGAAGCGGGCAGGGCGCGCCCGGCGCCCAGCAATCGCTGCGCCAGGCGCTGTCCGAAGCGCTCGGCCAGCGCTCCTACCTGCTGCTCGTGCTCGGCTACTTCACCTGCGGATTTCAATTGGCGTTCATCACCATCCACCTGCCGGCCTATCTGGTGGATCGCGGCCTCTCCAGCGACGTGGGCGGCTGGACCATCGCGGTGATTGGTCTGTTCAACATCTTCGGCTCGCTGACCGCGGGTTGGCTCAGCAACCTCATGCCCAAGCGCTACATCCTCTCGTTCATCTATTTCAGTCGCGCGCTCGCGGTGCTGGCGTTCATCACGTTTCCGGTCACCGCGTTCTCGTCGATTCTGTTCGGGGCGGTGATGGGGTTCCTCTGGCTCTCGACCGTTGCGCCGACCAATGCGATCATCGCCTTGATCTTCGGCACGCGCTGGCTGGCGACGCTCTCCGGCCTCGCCTTCTTCAGCCATCAGGTCGGCGGCTTTCTCGGCGTCTGGCTGGGCGGATTCGTGTTCGAGCGCAGCGGCTCCTACGACGCGGTGTGGTGGCTCTCCGTGCTGTTCGGCCTGCTTTCGGCGGTGATCAATCTGCCGATCGTGGAGAAGCCGGTCGCGCGACCAGCAGCGGCAGCAGCGTGACGACAGACGACGGGTGACGGACGACGGAAAATAGCAGGCATCACGGTGCAGCAAGAAACGAGCGAGAAAGTAATCCGTCCTCCGTCATCGGTCCTCCGTCCTCCGACTTGGCGCACGCCTGCGGTGATCCTGGTGTGCGGTTGCCTGATCGGTACGCTCGGCTTCGGGGCGCGTGCTGGTCTCGGGCTTTTCCTCACGCCGATGTCGAGCACCTATGGCTGGGGCCGCGACGTGTTCGCGCTGGCGCTCGCGATCCAGATGCTGCTGTGGGGCGCGGCGCAGCCGTTCGCCGGCGCGCTTGCGGACCGCTTCGGGCCGGTGCCGGTGCTCAGCGTCGGCTCCATCCTCTACGCCGCCGGCCTCGCTTCGATGGCCCACGCCACCACCCCGGCCATGCTGCATCTCACCGCTGGCGTGGTGATCGGCTTCGGCCTTGCCGGCGCCTCCTTCACCATCGTGATCGGCGCCTTCGGCAAGCTGATGCCGCCGCACTGGCGCAGCATCGCCTTCGGTGCGGGAACCGCGGCCGGCTCGTTCGGCCAGTTCCTGTTCTCGCCGCTCTCGGTGGCGCTGATGGATCGCTTCGGCTGGCAGCAGACGCTCGTCATCTTTGCCGGCGTCGTGCTGCTGATCATGCCGCTCTCGCTCGCGCTTGGGGTGCGGCGCGAAGGTGGCACGCCGGCAGCCGCAAGCGCGGCGCCGCGGCAATCCGTGGCGCAGGCGCTCAGCGAAGCCTTCGGCCACACCAGTTACGTGCTGCTGGTGCTCGGCTTCTTCACCTGCGGCTTTCAGATTTTCTTCGTTGCGGTGCACCTGCCGGCCTATCTGATCGATCGCGGCTTGCCTGCGCAGATCGGCGGCTGGACGCTCGCGGTGATCGGGCTGTTCAACATCATCGGCTCGATCGGCGCCGGCTGGCTCTCGGGTTTTCTGCCCAAGCGCTACATTCTTTCCTTCATCTATTTCGCGCGCGCCGTTGCAATCCTCGTCTTCATCATGCTGCCGCCCGATGCGATCTTGACGCTGGTATTCGGTGCGGTGCTGGGACTGCTGTGGCTCTCCACCGTGCCGCCGACCTCGGGGCTGGTGGCGCTGATGTTCGGCACGCGCTGGCTCGCCATGCTGTTTGGCTTTGCCTTCTTCAGCCACCAGGTCGGCGGCTTCCTCGGCGTGTGGCTCGGCGGCCTGCTGTTCGAGCGCACCGGCTCTTACGACATGGTGTGGTGGCTCTCGATTCTGCTCGGGCTGCTGTCGGCGGTGATCAATCTGCCGATCGTGGAGAAGCCGGTCGAACGCGCCGCGCCCGCGGCGGCTTAACCATGCGTCATGCCCGGCCTTGTGCCGGGCATCCACGTCTTGTTTTCTTCCTGAAGGGATGAGGAACAACCGTGGCGAGCTTCAAGGCAATCGTGATCGAAAAGGCGGATGGCGGCCAGAAGGTCGGGCTCGTCGACTTCGACGAGCGCAACCTGATGGAGGGCGACGTCACCGTCCGGGTCGAGCGCTCCACGGTCAACTACAAGGATGGCCTTGCCATCACCGGCAAGGCGCCGGTGGTGCGGCGCTTTCCCATGATTGCCGGCATCGATTTTGCTGGCACGGTGGAAGCCTCGACCCATCCCGAGTGGAAGGCCGGCGACCGGGTGATCCTCAACGGCTGGGGTTGCGGCGAGACTCATCTCGGCGGCTATGCCGAGAAGGCGCGGGTGAAGGGCGGATGGCTCGTTCCGCTCCCCGACGGCATGATCGCGCGCGACGCGATGGCGATCGGCACGGCCGGCTATACCGCCATGCTGGCAGTGATGGCGCTCGAGCGCCAAGACGTGACCCCGACGGGCGGACCGGTCATCGTTACCGGCGCGGCGGGGGGCGTCGGCTCGGTCGCCGTTGCGATTCTTGCCAAGCGTGGCTTTCAGGTCACAGCGTCGACCGGCCGGCCGGAGGAGGCGGCCTATCTGAAAAAACTCGGAGCGAGCGAGATCGTCGAGCGCAAGGAACTCACCGGACCCGCAAAACCATTGGGAAAAGAGCGTTGGGCGGGCGGCATCGACACGGTCGGCTCGACCACGCTCGCCAATGTGCTTGCGATGACTCGCTATCGCGGCGCGGTGGCGGCGTGTGGACTCGCTGGCGGCATGGATTTGCCGAGTTCCGTCGCACCGTTTATTCTGCGCGGTGTGTCGCTCATCGGCATCGATTCCGTGATGTGTCCGATTACCGAGCGACGCGAGGCGTGGAGGCGGTTGGCGGGCGACCTCGATCGGGGAAAGCTTGCGGCCATGACGAACGAAATCGGGCTCGCCGAGGTGATCGCGGCGGGCCGCAGCATCGTCGAAGGCCGGGTTCGGGGTCGAATCGTGGTGAACATCGGGTAAACGCGTTCACCATTTGGCGACCATGCGCGGGCATGATGGTGCCCGATTCGCATGGTTAACGGGGCGATAACGGCCCAGGGCGTCGAAAGACTGGGGACAGGGGATCGGTATGATGATGCGGCTCGCGATGGTGATCGCCGCCTTGCTGGCGGCGAGCCCGGCACTCGCGCAAACAACGATGAACGCCGATACGGCGCGGCGATTCGTGATGGGCAAGTTGTTTGCCTTCACCTGCTTCGACGGCTCGCACGGCGCCGGCCGGATCTACAACGACGGCTCGGTGATCGCCAGCCTGCAGCTGCAGGGCTCGGGGCCGGTGCGCGCGCTCTGGCTGCCGGCTGGCACGGTGCACGCGCGTGGCGAGACCTATTGTGCCAACCTGAAAGGCATGATGTTCGAGCCGTGCTTCAACCTGGTGCGCTTCGACGACCGCACCTTCCGTGGCTCGGTTTCCGGCCTCGGCTTTGCCTATTGCGACTTCACCCGCCGCCTGACCGTGGCCGGCATGGGCGCGCGCAGCCACGGATCGGCGGCGGCGCGTCACGCAGCGCCGCCGGTGGCGACGACCGAGGCGGAGTGAGACCGCAGCTCGCTTTCGGCTGGCGACGTTCGTAGCCCGCGCTACTGCTTTTCCGGCACGGTGATCGGCTTGCCGCTCTCGGCAACGATGAACGCGAGAACTTTGGCCGGCTCGGTCTGCCTGGCATTCGCCGAGACCGCGTGCAGTTGGCCGGGCGCCTCGTGGAACGTCTGACCTTTGGTCAATGGGTCCGAGCTTCGCATGCTGCCCCCGTAATCAGCGAAATCAATAACTTATGCGCCCTCTAGATCCACAAGGATTTCCGCTTTGACGAGGTTTCTGACTATGTCGCGACGTCTGTGACGATGTGAGCGCGCAGCCGCGTGCTGCTCGACAATCGCGCCATCACCAGAACAGGAAAGCGAGCGCCTCATTGCATGGCGCATCATTCCCTGGCACCATGCGTGCAACCCGCCACAGAAGTGCGGTGCCGGACGCCGACCTAATTAAGCTCGGCGGCCGTCCATAGCCTGAAGGCTCCGATCCGTTAGGATCGCAGCCGTAGGGACCGACGAGGAAGGGTATCTTCTGGGCTCCCATATTGGGTCGCTCGTTGCGCGCTTAACAGCGCCGAGAGTGACCATGCTCGATTCTCGGCGCACAACCGAGGACCGAGCACATGCCTGGCCGCAGCCGCAAATCCGGCAAAGTCAACCCCCCCTCCCAACGCGAACAGCAGCGCCGCGCCGCACAGCGCCGCCTAGCGCTCGCCGCGACTGAATCTGCGCCGCTACTGCACACACGCTCGCAGACCACGCGCCTGCTGGGTTGCTCAACCAGCAGCCTGATCCGGCTGGAACGGATGGGTCGGTTGCGGCCGATCAAGCTCAACCCGGAATCGGCGACGGCGCAGACGTACTACTCGCACGCCAATCTGCTCGAACTGGTCGAGGCGCAGGCGGCGCATGGCTGACGGATTTCCATGAGCGCCGATCCCGCAATCCAGCTGCTCGGTGGCGCACAGCGTGGGCGAACGCGGGTCCGCGGTTTTGCACCGTGGTCGCCGCGCGCGGACACTCTCGCGCTGCTCGAATTGGTCCGCAGCGTCCTCGTTGAATATGCCGACTACCTGCCGCTCACCCTGCGGCAAATCTTTTATCGCCTCGTCGGCGCTCACGGCTA
>Ga0306925_10000041_pt1 | contig 58229 bp, 58 predicted proteins | sample flu12Cox44000176_FD_203755 | JGI IMG/M metagenome (GOLD analysis project Ga0306925, IMG submission 203755) | Lab enrichment of tropical soil microbial communities from Luquillo Experimental Forest, Puerto Rico - flux8day.12C.oxic.44.000.176 (v2)... | ecosystem: Environmental > Terrestrial >... | reverse complement strand
CATCGGCAAAGGCGAAAGTTTTGATCGCGCCCGGGTCCTCCGGCTTGTTGGCGGCGGCGTTATTGCCGCGCGTCACCAAGAGGACACAGCGATTGTTCGGCGTTGCTAGGATCTGGTGCGCATAGATACCGGTATCGAGATTAGGCGGCTGGGGGACGGGTGCGCCGATCGTTCCATCACTGGCGAGCCGGTGCACGGTAAGGCCGCTCGGATCGTTATATGCGGTCAACAAATAGGTGCCGCTCCGATCCACGCTGGTGTGAATTGGGCGCGACGGCAGCGCCGCAGGCTTGCCGTGCGGTTTTAAATCGCCGTTCGTTGGATCGATCACGAAGGCATTGGCTAAATGCTTATCGCCCGGATTGCCGGGGCCGCCACTGCTCGAAACAACATAAAGATAGCGCCGCGACGGATGCGGCCAAGCATATTGAATATTGGCCGCAACAGTGACCGCGCCGCGCTGGCGCAATTCCGCAGCCTCGACATCGACATCGAATATTTTTAGGAGCGGCCCGACACTCGCGTAAAACACCGTTCGAGGATTCATGCGTGGATTATAGAAAACTGTTTGTGGCCATGCATGATCTCACGGCCGCAATCAAATCTTCACCATCCCCTCCATCGTGACACGAGCCGGCGCCAGCGCCGCTGCGAGCGCCGGCATAAGCGCGCGATCGCAGAAGGCCGGAATCGCGGTCTGCGCCTGAACGGCCCGCACCACCGCTACCGCGTCGGAGAGGCGCGGATGGACGTTCCAGCGCATCCGCTGCGCGCGTCTGTTTTGACTGAGGCGCTCGGCTGGTGTGTTTGGATTGATATAGCCGGTGAAGAGGATCGCCACTTCGGGCATGTGCTCGAACTGCGGCAACAGTCGCGCCGTCGCGCCGGATGCGCCATCAGCCGTCGCCGCGAGCATCACGCCACGAGGTTCCTCGATCGGACGCACGAGCCTGGCGAGCCGCTCGATCTCTTCGGCAAACCCGGCGTTGAGCGAAATCTTCGCGCCATCGCCGAGCTGGTGCAGCGCGTTTTGCATTGCCTTGTCGACGAAAATATCCCGCACGCCGTGGCGCATAAGTTCGAGAGCGATTTCCGGTCCGCGGCCATTGGCCGGCACCGGCAATAAGAGCGGTCCCTTGCCGAGGTGGGCGGCAAGCTCGCCCCAGCACTGCGCGATGGGCCGCTGATACTCACCGTAAGAGCAATCGATCAATGCAGTAGCGGCCGGCCGCGATGGCGTGTCGTAGGCATAGAGCAGCGACTCGGCCGAAAAATCGCCGGTGTAGAGCAGTCCATTGCCGACGGCGAGATGGAGCCAGATGCCCCCTGGGGCGTGGCCGTTGCGTCCGGTTTCCAGTCCGATACCGAGTACGTCGGTCGTCCCGTGCAGGGGCAGGATCCGCGCGCCGATCCCGTGCGGCAGACTGTCGGCAACGATCTCGGTAGCGTAGATAGGTGGATTGCCGAGCTTGGCTAGAAGCGACAATCCGCCGACATGGTCCCTGTGACCATGGCTTAAGATCAGCGCGTCCGTTGGGGCGAGCGTTGCGACATCGGGCAGAAGGCCCGGCGGCGGGCCTTCGCCGAGATCAAGGACTAGCCGTCTGCCCTCGGCTTCGATCGCAAAGCAGGCCGGCGCTTTTTTGCCCACACCGGAAATGAGCCGCAGCAACGGCCGATGATCATTCATTATTTTCACTTTTTGCCTGCGCGGACGAGACGCGTCGTCAAGATTGACAAGCCATCGCGGCACCCCTAATCAAACGCCCAAGTTTAGGAAACCGTGCCATGAAAGTCCGCAATTCACTCAAATCCCTGCGCGCCCGCCATCGCGAGAATCGCATCGTGCGGCGCAAAGGCCGCGTCTATGTGATTAACAAGACGCAACGCCGGTTCAAGGCCCGCCAAGGCTGACCGCAATCCGGCCGCCGGGCGGTTTTTGTCGCCCCCTGCAATTTCCCGCAGTTTTATCGCTTGCCGCGCCGCCGCGAACGAATAAATTTATGGGTATGAAGGTTCGATTCCTGTCTGTCGTCGTTACAGCCGCGCTGGCATTCTTGGCGGTTTCCGCGCTTGCACAGCCGACTTTGGGACAGGGGACGCGCGATTTGCCATCCGCGCCGACTAATCCGCCCGCTACCAATCCGCCCGCCACCAATCCTGCGCCCGGGCGAGGCAGCCCGGCTGTAACCCTCGATACGCTTTTCAACGCGCTGAAAATTGCGCCGGACGAAGCGAGCGCCAAAGCGATCGAGGAGCGCATCTGGGCGATCTGGATATCGTCGGGCGGCGATACTTGCAATCTTTTGATGAGCCGCGTGAAAGACGCGACCGACGACCGTGATTACGATCTGGCGATCAAGCTTTTGGACGCGATCGTCACAATCAAGCCCGATTATGTCGAGGCCTGGAATCGGCGTGCGACCCTTTATTACATCACGCATGAGTATGGCCGTGCGCTTGCCGATATCCACGAAGTGCTGGCGCGAGAACCGCGCCATTTCGGCGCGCTCGCCGGACTTGGTCTGATCCTGCAAGACATCGGCGATGACAAGCACGCGCTGCAAGCCTATCAGGCGGCACTAGCGATCGATCCGCATCTGCGCAATCTGCCGGACACCGTCAAAACGCTCCGCGAGAAAGTCGAGGGGCGGGATATCTGATCGAGCTTAAGGTCAATCGCGGAGCGCAACCATCGTCGCGCTCGTCGTGCCTGCAGTCTGGTTTTCCCAAAAGCCAATGACAATAAACATCGAGCGTGGACATTGCGCATGAGCATCGAGGACGACAGACGCGTTATACGTGAACTCGTCGAGAACTGGGCGGTGTGGCGCGATGCGCGGCTATGGGATCGCTTCCGCACCGTTTGGCATTCCGACGGGCGCATGATGGCAACCTGGTTTCAAGGAAGCTTCGAGGAATTCATCAAGGCAAATCAGGAGGGTTGGGCGCGCGGCGTGCGCATCCTGCATTTTCTCGGCGGCAGCGCCATTGATGTCGAAGGCACGCGGGCGATCGCGCAGACCAAGATGACGATTTCACAGCGTGCCCCCGTCGACGGCGTCGTCTGCGACGTGGTCTGTACCGGCCGCTTCTACGACTTCTTCGAGAAGCGCGACGGCAGGTGGGGCCTGGTGCTGCGCCGGCTCGTTTACGAGAAGGACCGACTCGATCCGGTGGACCCGTCGGCCAAGCTTGCGCTCGATCAGGACCTGCTTAAGCGTTTCCCGGAAGGCTATCGTCATCTCGCTTATTTGCAGAGCAAGATCGGTTACAAAGTGAAAACCGACATGGCCGGCCTGGAAGGGCCAGAGCTCGATGCGCTTTATGCGCAAGGGACGCGCTGGCTCGAAGACGAATCGCTGTAAGCCGGCACTCTCCGCTTCGCACGCGAGACCAGATGAGGCTCGATGCGCACGCTTGTCATCATCCTTGTCGTTCTCGTCATTGGTGCGCTGATCACCGCGATCGGCTGCTGGCTGATTGCGCGAGCCCATCCGGCGCGCGGGCGCTTTGTCAAAGTCAGAGGCTTACGCCAGCACGTCGTCGAACTGGGCAGGGCAGGGGCGAGTGCAGCGCCGATCGTTCTCATCCATGGCGCTGGCTGCAACCTCGAAGATATGCGGCTCGCGCTCGGCGAGCGGCTCGCTGTGGGGCACCGCGTGATCCTAATCGACCGGCCCGGAATGGGATGGAGCAAGCGCGGCGGCCGCGAGGGCAGTTCGCCGCGTTATCAGGCCGCCATCCTGCACGAGCTGTTAGCGGAGCTTGGCGTCGAACGGGCAATCATCGTCGGCCATTCCTGGGGCGGCGCCCTTGCCGCAAGCTTCGCCCTCGATTTTCCCGAGCAGACCGCGGCGCTCGCTCTACTCGCGCCGCCGCTCTACCCGCTCGCCCGGGGCACGACCTGGCTCTATGCGCTATTCGCGACACCTGTGCTCGGTTGGATCTACGCTCACACTTTGGTGCTCCCGCTCAGCCTGCCGTTCATCGGCCTGGGCATGGCTTCAGCCTTCCTGCCGCAATTGCCGCCATCGGATTATTTCAAGCGCTCCGCGACGCTGCTTTTGCTGCGGCCTTCGACCTTTCTCGCCAATGCCCGCGATGTCGCGCACCTTGCGGGCAATCTCGCCCCGCAGGCCACGCGTTATCCCGAGCTCGCTACGCCGACGCTCGTCATTAGCGGCAATATGGACCTCATCGTTGCGCCCCAGCCTCATGCGGTCGCTTTTGCAAAGGCCGTGCCGCATGCCAAATTGGTCATGCTGCCGGGTATGGGACACATGTTCCATCATGCGGCGGCGGATCGGGTTGTTGCGGAGATCGAGGGACTTGCGGCAACAATAGCTTCACCTACGACGTCACCATGAGATTCAGTCTCGGCATCCGCGCCGGATCCAACGCCACCATGACAATCAAAGCATTGCCCAAAGCTTTGCCGCAGATCGGATTGTCGGCACAGCGCCAGGGACTGCGCGCTCACCCGGATTGCGCCTGATGGCCGCCTATATTCAAGCCCGCAACGTCAACTTAAGCTTTCGGCCAGCTAACCGCACACCGGTGCGCGCACTCGATGGTTTCGATATCGAGGTCCAGGAAGGCGAGTTTCTGTCGATTGTCGGCCCCTCCGGCTGCGGCAAAAGCACCTTCCTCAATGTCGTGCTCGGCCTCCTCAAGCCGGATTCCGGCGAAGTGCTGATCCACGGCAACAAGATCGCCGGGCCGGGCAGCGATCGCGCCATGGTTTTCCAAGAGTTTGGGCTGCTGCCGTGGCGGACGGTGCAACACAATATCGAGCTCGGGCTCGAGCTCAAGCGCGCACCATCCGCAAAGCGCGGCGCGATCGCCGAGCGGCTTATCGGATTGGTGGGCCTGACCGGGTTTGAAAGCCATTATCCCCACGAATTATCGGGCGGGATGAAGCAGCGAGTCGGGCTGGCCCGCGCGCTCGCCACCGATCCCGATGTGTTGTTGATGGATGAACCCTTTGCGGCGCTTGACGCACAAACCCGCGACCTGATGCAGACAGAGCTGTTGCGCATCTGGCGCGAGGCACGCAAGACGGTTCTGTTCGTCACCCATCAGATCGACGAAGCAATTTATCTTTCCGACCGCGTCATGGTCATGAGCAAGCGTCCAGGACACGCCAAGAAGGCTTTCACCATCGCGCTGCCACGGCCGCGTGAATACGAAATGCGAGTGACGCCGAAATTCAACGAACTCAAGCTTGAAATCTGGAACGCATTGAAAGACGAAATCGCGGTTTAGAATGGCGACGCAACCATCCGTGCTTTCAGGCTTCATTGGCCGTCATCGCACTGTCGTCCTGGGCGGGGCTGCCGTCGCGCTGTTCTTCGCCGCCTGGCAGGCGATATTTTTGGTGTTGCCGTTCAATCCCCTGTTCATCACCAAGCCGAGCCTGATCGCGGCGGGCCTGCTCGATTTGGTCGAAAGCGGGGATCTATTTCACGATCTGGCGGTGAGCGCGGTTCCGTTTTTCCTCGGCCTGTTCGGGGCAGTCGTCATCGGCGTGCCGGTTGGCATGGTCATGGGCCGGCGTGTCCGCATCGGCTACGCGCTCGATCCCCTGATGACGGTTTTCTATGCCAGTCCGTTGGTTGCGCTTGCGCCTTTGCTGGTGATCTTCTTCGGTGTCGGCTTACCCGGAAAGACGATCATCGTATTTTCACTCGCGGTATTTCCGTTCGTCTTCAATGCCTGCGCCGGAGTGCGCGCGGTCGATCACCTCCTCGTCAATGTCGTGCGTTCGCTCGGCGGTCGCGAGCGCGACGTTTATCTGAAAATCCTGTTACCCAGTGTTCTGCCCTATATTATTGCTGGCGCGCGCATCGCCGTCGGCCGCGCGCTGATCGGCGTGCTGGTCGGCGAGTTTTTCGCCGCGTCCGAGGGCATCGGCTATGCGATCACGCGATTCGCCGACATCTTCGCGGTCGATCGCATGTTCGCCTGCATTCTCACCGTCATGGTTATCGCTATCGCGTTGACGGAAGGCATTCGCTGGGCCGAGCGAACTGCCTTCCCGTGGCGCTTCGGGCAATAACCCATGGCTGAGATGCAAACTCTCGATCTTGAGCTCGGCGCGACTTCAGGGACCTTGCCTGCGACGGCGTCGCGGCAGCGCATCGAGTCGATCGCGCTCGGCACCGCAGCCATCGCGCTCTTGTTGCTCATCTGGGAATTGGCGCCGCACTTTCTGCCTATCAAAGCGGGCACGAGACTGTTCTTCACGGTGCCGAGCCGCATTTTCGCGACGCTCTGGGAGATGTTCTCAACCGGTTCGATCTGGGCGCCGCTTGGCGTGAGCGCTGCGGCCTTTGCAATCGGTCTTGCTTTGGCAATCGCGGCGGGCCTGCCGCTCGGCATCCTGCTCGGCCGATCGAAAACTATGAATGCGATGCTCGATCCGTTCGTCACCGCTTTCAACGCCACGCCACGGTTGGTTTTCCTGCCATTGCTAATGCTCTGGCTCGGCATCGGCATGTGGTCGAAAATAGCGATTGTGTTTCTTGGTGCCGTGTTTCCACTCCTGATCAACACCCACGAGGGCGTGCGTAACGCCGACAAGGTCCTCATCAATGTGGTGCGATCCTTCGGCGCTAGCGAATGGGATGTCGCGCGGCTCGTAATCCTCCCCAATTCCTTGCCGTTCATCGTCGTCGGCGTGCGGCTGGCAATAGGTCGGGCAATCCTCGGCGTCGTCGTCGCGGAGTTCTTCGGCGCGCAGGATGGCCTCGGCGTCGTCATGGTGCGCGCCGCCAGCAGCTTCAACGTCGATATTGTATTCGCCGGCCTAATCATATTCGCAGGCCTGTCGCTGATCATGACCGGGCTCGTCCGGCTCCTCGAAGAGAGGACGAGCCGCTGGCGGCCGCAGCGCGCTGCAAACGAATAGGCGGTTTCAGTTCGATTTCGGTGGCGGCGCGATATTGGCCGGCACGTAGTTCATCTCTTTGAGCGTCGATTCGAGCAGCGAGCGCGCCAAAAACTGCTCCGGGTCCGGCAGCGGCTTGTCCGCCGGCCACTGCCGCGCTGCGATCATTGTGAGCCGGCGCGATTCCAGGATTTCGCGGAACAGGTCCGCTGGCACTTCGGCGCCGAACGAATCGTGCAGCTGATCCCAGATCAGGCTCGCCTCCTCGTCGGATTTGATGCTGCCGATGTGGTGCTCCATCACCTTGATCGAACCTTCCTTGTTGGTGCGGAAATACATCACCGCTTTGGCGATGGCGCGGATGACTTTTTTCGCAGTCTCCGGCTGCTGTTCGACCAGGCTTTGCGCGCACCAGACCGTTCCGCCGGCCCTGGGGATAAAGTCGCCGGTGCGCAGCAATATTTTCAGGCCGGCCTTCTCGGCGACGACGGCGTGCGGAACCGAAAGCGAGGCGCCCTGAATGTCGTTGTTGACCATGGCGGCGATGCGTTCGGGCTCGCCCTGGAACGAGATCACCTTGTAGTCGCGGCCGGAATCCATCTGATAGAAACGATGCAGAACCGCTTGCGCCTCGTCGTAATCGGCGCCGCCGGGCCGGCCGAGGCCGATCGTCTTTCCTTTGAGGTTTTCCGGTTTGGCGATGTCTTGACGGGTTGTGACCGTCCATTGCGACTTGAGCGATTCACCGACGATGTACACGATCTTGGCGCCACTCAGCGCCGCTTGGGCGCCGCCTGAAGGAATCGGCGCGCAATCGAGATTACCGGAAAGGACGGCGGTAACGATCGCGTTTGCCGGCAATTCGACGAGCGAGGCGTCGAGGCCTTCGGCTTTGAAGAAACCCTGGTCCAGCGCGACGTAAGTCGGAATGTGGAAACCGTCACCGCCGACCACCTTGCCCATCGTCAGCTTGGTCTGCGCATTGGCATTTGGAGTCGATGCCAAGGTAATGGCGCAGGCTGAGACGGCAGTTACGGCAGAAACGAACACGACTCCGAAGACGCGCATGAGATTCTCCTGACATCCGGATCGAAAGTCGAAGACGCCGATCCGGCGCGGTTTAAAGCGGTAATTTGCAGCTTAGCACAGGACAAGAATGGGTGGCTGTATCCAAACCGTGCCACACTATGGCAACGGAGGCACTATATGGGGCGTGATATAGAGGGTCTAAATTGGACGCCTCGGCCTTGCCCGGCCGTCCAGCATTGCCAGAATAAGCTCTCGTCGCGGCAAGGCATCTCAAACTTTTTGCAAGGCTTGGGACTTAGAAAAGTGCGGAAACCTGGCGATCACGTTGGAGGCTGTCATGAGTTGCTGTGACGAGACCACAGCGCGCGTGCCTGGCACGGATTTTTCCCGGCGCTCATTGCTCAAGGGCGCGAGCCTCGCCGCCAGCGTCATTCCGGCGGTGCGGCCGGGCCATTCGCAGGCACAAGGGCGCCAGATAAAGCTCGCATATTGCAGCCAGCTTCTGTGCGGCGTGCCCTATGAGGTCGCGCGTGCGGACGGCTACTTCAAAAATCATGGGCTTGACGTGCAACTCGTCTATACCCGTGGCGGCAATGCAGCAATGCAGGCGCTGATCGGCGGCGCGGTCGACTATGCGGCCACCGCTTTGGATGTCGCCATGCAAGCCTATGCCAATGTTGGGGCCGATATCCGCCGCTTCGCGGTGACCGGGCGGCTACCGCTGTTTGCCGTGGTGACCGCGCCCAAGAGCACCGCTCAGATTCAGTCGATCAAGGATCTCGAGGGCAAAACGATCGGCGTTTCCGCGCTTGGCAATGCCGATCACTCGTTGACGCTTTATCTATTAACGGAGGCGGGCGCCGACGCCGCAAAAGTGCAGTTCGCCACCATGGGCGTCAATCTGTTCGAGGCGCTGCGCCAAGGGCAGATCGACGCCGGCGTAGTCCAGGAACCGGCATTGACTTTGCTCAAGCGCGCCGGTGGCCGCGTGCTCGTGAATGCCATGGATCCCGACGATGCGAAACGCTATCTCGGCGGCTCATATGAATTCATGGGAGTAGCGGTCCGCGGCAAAGAGTTCGAGCAGCGGCGGGCCGAAATGGTGGCGTTGACCGCAGCGTTGTCTGATGCGCTTAAAGCGCTGCACGGGATGAACGGCGAGCAATTGACCGCCGCTTTACCGAAAGAGATGACAACCGGAATTGACCTGAAAGAATTTGGGCAAATTCTCGAGCTTCATCGCGACGCGCTGTATCCGGAAAATGTGAGGATCGATCTGGACGCCGGCAAACGTGTGGAGGCGAGCCTCATCGCCGGCGGCCTCATCAAGGCGGGCGCAAATATTGCTGGGCTGTACGATACCTCGATCGCCGGAGGCTAAAGCTGCGCGTTTGTGAGCTGACGATCTCCTACGGCGGCGAACCTGTCCTTGAGGGGGCAAGCCTGGCGGTCGAAGACGGCCGCTTTATCAGCCTGGTTGGGCCCTCCGGATCGGGCAAATCGAGTCTCTTGCGCGCCGTCATCGGCCTGCAGCAGCCTTTGTCAGGCAGTGTCGAAACCGAGCTCGCGCGTGGGGACGTCGGCATTTTGTTTCAGGACGATGCGCTTTTGCCTTGGAAGCGCGCGCGCGACAACGTCGCGCTCGGGCTTGTCTTCAATGGCGTCGAGCGCAGGAAAGCGCTGGCCGAGGCGGAAGCTTGGCTTGCTCGGCTTGGCCTTGCCGGCTTCGGCGACCGCTTTCCGCGCCAGTTGAGCGGCGGTCAGCGCAAGCGGGTGGCACTCGCCCAGGTGCTGGCGATGAAACCGAAGCTTTTGCTGATGGACGAGCCGTTCGCCTCTTTGGACGCGATTGTGCGCGCCCGCGTTGTCAAGGATCTCGTTGCGCTGGTCGAGCGCGAAAGGATCAGCGTGCTACTGGTAACGCACGACCTGGAGGAAGCGATTAGCCTATCCGACGAGATTTACCTTTTGTCGCAGGGACCGCGCGCACGCATCATCCGGCACTACGCGATACCCATTCCACGACCGCGCGATCCGGTGCTGTCGCGCACCCATCCGGCATTCGCTCCGCTTTACGAGAAGCTGTGGGCGGACCTCTCGCGCGAAGTCGATCATCGGGCGGAGGCGGCGTGATGCCCGAGAAACTGCGCGACAACTGGGTACGTCAAGCTTGGCTGCGCCAACTTTTCGCTCTTGTAGTCCTGCTCGCAATCTGGGAGGCGATCGGACGCGCCGGGATGCTCAACCCGCTTTATCTGCCGACCCCGAGCCGGATCGGCGCTACCCTGTTCGAGCTGTTCGCCGACGGCCGCATATGGCCGCATCTCGAGGCGACGTTCTCGGCCGCACTCGGCGGTCTCGCGCTCGGCATTGCGGTCGGTATCGTGCTCGGTGTCGCCGCCGCGCTGGTGCCGTTTCTCGCCGAGCTCCTTGAGCCGGTGATGACGGTGCTCAACGCAGTCCCGCGCGTCATTCTGGCGCCGCTGTTCGTGATCTGGCTCGGTATCGGCATCGCTTCAAAGATCGCGCTGTCGTTCATTCTGGTGGCGGTGCTGATCTTTTTCACCGTTTTCACCGGAATTCGCCAGGTTGACCGCCGCATTGTCGAGCGCGTTATCACGCTTGGCGGCGACCGCTGGGCGCTGGTGCGGCATGTTTACCTGCCGTCAGTCGCGGCCTGGATCTTGAGCAATCTGAAGATTGCAGTCGGTTTTGCGTTTACCGGCGCTCTGGTCGGCGAGTTTGTCGCGGCGACTCACGGCCTTGGTTATCTGCTGTCATTTGCCCAGAGCACTTACAATGCCGCGCTGATGTTCGCCATCATCGCGGTGATCTTGGCCGTGGTATTGCTGATTTTCATCGTTGCCGGGCGGCTGGAAAAATATCTTTTGCGCTGGTATTAAGCGCGCCGCACGCGGCGCCGACGTAAAGCTCCGAGCTTCTATCTGCTCGCCTGCTCATCGGCGATATAGGCGATGCGCATGAAATTCGTGGCGCCGGGCGTGCCGAGTGGCAGGCCGGCGACCACGATGATGCGCTCGCCGGGAGCCGAGAATCGCTCCTTCGCGGCAATACGGCAAGCGCGCTCCACCATGTCGTTCTGGTCGCGCGCATCCTCATCGATCACGCAATGGATGCCCCAGACCACCGACAATTTGCGTCCGGCGGCGTCGATCGGCGAAATCGCGACGATCGGGCATTTCGGCCGTTCGCGCGAGACGCGCAGGCCGGTCGAACCGGAACAGGTCCAGCACACGATGGCCGAGAGATCGAGCGTTTCGGCCACTTGCCGCGCAGCGGCAGCGATCGCGTCTGCTCCGGTCGCTTCCGGTTCAGTGCGCAGAACATGCAATGACGGCAAATAGCCGCCGTCGTCCTCAACCTCCTCGGCGATGCGGTTCATGGTCGTAACCGCCTCGAACGGATATTGGCCCGAGGCTGATTCCGCTGACAGCATCACAGCATCGGCGCCGTCGAAGATCGCCGTGGCGACGTCCGACACTTCGGCGCGCGTCGGCACCGGGCTGGCGATCATGGATTCCAGCATCTGGGTCGCCACCACGATCGGTTTGCCGGCGCGCCGGCAGGCACGCGTCATTTCCTTTTGCACGCCGGGGACGCGCTCAAGCGGCATTTCCACGCCGAGATCGCCGCGCGCAACCATCAACGCGTCGGCCATTTCGAGGATTTCGCCGAGCCGGGCAACGGCCTGCGGCTTCTCAATCTTGGCCATCACGGCAGCGCGGCCGCGCGTGAGCTTTTTCGCCTCGGCAACATCCTCGGGGCGCTGAATAAAGGACAATGCGATCCAATCGACGCCGGCATCGAGCGCAGCTTCGAGATCGGCGACGTCTTTTGGCGCTAGTGCCGCGAGCGGCACGACCGTGTCCGGCAGGCTGACGCCTTTGCGGTTCGACACTTTGCCGCCGACTTCGACGCGGGCCACGATGCGCTGCGCCGTCACCTCGATCGCTTTTAGACGCAGCTTGCCGTCGTCGATGAGCAGCGCGTCGCCTGGGTTGACGGCGGCGAAGATTTCCGGATGCGCCAGTTGCACGCGTCGGGCGTCGCCAGGCGCGGCGTCGTTGTCCAGGGTGAAGTCCTGCCCGGTATCGATAGTCGCTGCACCGTCCTTGAAAGCCCCGACGCGCAATTTCGGCCCTTGCAAATCGGCCATGATGCCGATCGGCCGGCTATGTTCGGCTTCGACGGCGCGGATCATCGCCACCAGCTCGCGCATGCGGTCCGGATTGGTGTGGCTCATATTGATGCGAAAGACGTCTGCGCCGGCTTCAAACAAGCGGTTGATGGTCACGCGATCCGAAGAAGCGGGGCCCAGCGTGGCAACGATCTTGGTGCGGCGTTGCCGCCTCATTGCGTGCGCGCTCCAGATGGCGGCGCGACGCCTGGCGTCGAACCAGGACGTCCCGGCGGAACTGCAATCGCTGGCGTTCCAAGTGGTGGTGCTGCGCCGGGATTGCTGCTCACGGGGCCGGGAGGCAAAGGTTTTTGCACGGGCTGTTCGCTCGATTCCGTCAATTGAACCGTCCAGGTCCGCTGCTCAGCGGTATCGACTTCGAAAAATCCGGTGCGGTCATAGCCGCGTGCCAAGCAATCACCGATACCGCGTATCGTGAACTCTTTGTCACGGGTACACATATAGGCTTGGCCCATCCATTCGCCGCCCCGATCGTAATCGATTGCGTAAACATAATAAAAACGGGCGACAAGATTGCCTTTGAGCACCGTTTCGCAGGTTCGCGCCGGCAGGTTCCACCAGCCTTCCGTGGTCCAGCCGTCGGCATCCTTGTAGCCGACGGCGACGCCGACGCGGCTTGATGTGTTGTTGCATAGGCGGAAGTCCGCCGCCGCAGGGCCGCTTCCCGTGACGGTGAGCGGCAGGGCGACGAACAGGCTCGCCAGCAGCGTTCCGCCAATTTTCTTTGAGACTATGGTCCGGCTCATTGGCGCGAAAATCGGTTTCAATCGGTGGGTCTGTCAACGACTATCGCGCGAAAGTCGGTGACGTTGGTGAACGTCGGACCGGGCGCAAACAGGTCGCCGATGCCGTGGAAAAACCCCGTGGAATCGTTGTCGGCGAGAAAGGCGGCGGGAACGAGGCCGAGCGCTTGGGCTCGCGTGAGGGTGGTATCGTCAATAAAGGCGCCGGCGGGATCGTCTGGGCGGCCCTGGCCGCCGTCGGTTCCATCGGTATCTGCGGCCAAAGCCGCTATACCCCTTTCGCCGCCAAGATGGATGGCGAGCGCCAGCGCATATTCCTGGTTCGGCCCGCCGCGGCCACCGCCCCGCAAGGTCACGGTCAGCTCGCCGCCCGAAAGGATGACGATGCGCCGGCCGGCCGCCACGTGTTCGCGGGCGAGCCGCGCATGTTCGGCGGCGACCTCGCGCGCTTCGCCCTGGAGGCGATCGCTGAGCACCACGCAGTCAAACCCCGCCTCGCGCGCGTGGCGCTCGGCGGCGGCAAGCGCATCGGTCGGCCGCGCCAATATGCGATAGGTAGTCGCCGCGAATATCTGGTCCGCAGGCTTCGGCGATTCGTTGCTGCTATGGGCGAGTGCGCGCGTTACGGCTTGCGGCAGGTCGAGCCGATATTTAGCAACGATCGCACGCGCGTCGGCGAGCGTCGTCGGGTCCGGCACCGTCGGCCCCGAGCCGATGACGGCGGGATCATCGCCGGGCACGTCGGAGATCGCAAGCGTGATCACCCGCGCCGGATGAGCGCGCCGCGCCAGCCGGCCGCCCTTGATCAGCGAGAGATGCTTACGCACGCAATTGATCTCGCCGATATTGGCGCCGCTGCGTAGAAGCGCGCGCGTCGTCGCCTGCTTTTCGGCAAGTGTGATCCCGGCAGCCGGCGCGATCCAATTGGCCGATGCGCCGCCGGAGAGCAGGACCAGCACGAGATCTTCGGAACCGGCGGCCTCGGCAAGCGCCAGCGCCCGCTCAGTACCGGCGATGCCGGCCGCATCGGGCACCGGATGGCCCGCTTCGACCATGGCGATGCGCGCTGTCGGCCGGCTGTAGCCATGACGCGTCACAGCGACACCATCGAGCCGGCCTTGCGCGATCAGCGATGCATAATGGCGCTCGGCTTCTTCAGCGAGCGAGCCTGCCGCCTTGCCCGCCGCGAGCGCGATCAAGCGGCCGCGCGCCGGAGCCTGCGGCAGGTGTGCGGGCAGGCAGCGTGACGGATGCGCGGCCGCGACCGCGCCCTGGAACAACGATTCGAGGAGTTCACGCGATTTCGTCGCCACGAGGGTCACGGTTGCTATTTCTGTTTGGGTCGCCCAGAACGGCCCGTGCAAAAGGCATATGGAAACACCGCCGACGGCTCTTTATCTTTCCATAACTAAGGAAAGAAGGGCCATCGTTCAAAGTATGGATCAAACTATGGATCAAAGCACTCGTACCGAACTCGAAGCCGCGGTCTACCGTCGGCTGGTCGAGCATCTGCGCACCCGCACGGACGTGCAAAACATAGAGATGATGAATCTCGCCGGCTTCTGCCGCAACTGCCTGTCGAATTGGATGAAGGATGCCGCCGATGCCAAGGGCGTCCCGATGACCAAAGAGGAGAGCAGGGAGATCGTCTACGGCATGCCGTATGATCAATGGCGCGCCAAGTACCAGAAGGAGGCGTCCGCCGAGCAGAAGGCGGCATTTGAAAAGGCAAGTCAAAAGCACTGACCCGGGCGACACTGCAGACTCCGCCTGTGCAGTGCTGTGGATGAGCGGAGCGGACGCTTGACCGGACGGTGCCTAGCTTTGAATCCTGACGGCGCATCGCGAGAGTTTCGCCCGAGAGTCTTGCCAGGAGTGCCTCATGGCTACCGCAGCCGCCGTCAAGGACGATCAGCCCGCCCGTCGTTTTGCCAAGGAGCAGCTTAAAGCCTTCGTCGAGCGCGTCGAACGCCTCGAAGAAGAGAAGAAGGCAATCGCCGAGGACATTCGCGACGTCTATGCGGAGGCCAAGGGCAACGGTTTTGACGTCAAGACGTTGCGTGTCGTGGTCCGCCTGCGCAAGCAAGATGTAAACGAACGGAAAGAGCACGAAGCGATCCTGCACACCTATATGCATGCGCTGGGCATGGCCGAATAAGACACCAGGCGGGTTAATTCAGCGCCGGTCAGGCGCTCAGGAGATCGATTTTGGCATTGACGGGAAACAGCGGGGGAGCTGATCGAGCGGCCATCCGCCGAACAAAGATCAAAAAATAGAGCGCGTTGATTTGATTACTGCTGCACCGCTGCGGTGCGCGCGGCTGGATAGCTGATCGTCGAAACAAATACGACGGCGGGGCCGCTGAAACGTTCGTGCTCAAGCCCGGGGTAAGGGTCGGCGGCGAAGGTCATCATCACCGCGCTGCGTGGCTTGACCAAGAGTGCCGCGAGCGTGCGGAAATCGCGAACGCCGAGCGCAAGCGTTGTCAGGAACCGATGCACGCTCGGTGCTGCCAGCACCGCCCGCAGCCAGGGATTTTCGAGCCGGACGCCGGTCGTGACGGCGACGACGGAGGACGCACGGGCGCTGAGAATTGCGGAGGCGACCTGATTGGGCGCTCGCTTCATGGCAATGGTCGTGCCGCTCGGCGCGATCCCCTCTGCCGGTGCATCCTGTTCGGTATAGAGCGCCCGCTCGGCGCGGATCTGCGGGTCGGCGGACGTGGCGGCGGCGCGCAGCGCTGTGACGGCGGCGCCCGATGGGCTTGCGGATGTAACGGCCGGCGTGGGCTTATACGCCTCCGGCTGCGCGGCATAAGCGAATGTAAGCGGCGGCGCTGCGCCGTCGCGCGGATTATTGAACGGGCCGATCGCACCAGTCGCTGGGGCCGCTTCGCTATTGCTGTCCGGCTTTGATGAAGTGTCACGGCGGGCTGGGCGAGCAGCGGGTGCCGTGGCCACAGCCATGCCATCAGGCGGGCCCTGCCAATAGCCACGCGTGCGGATGATCTGGTTGGCACTGCCCGCGGCGCTCGCCACATCGGCCGTTTCGCTCGCCGCCGGCGCCGGCGTGGCCGAGAGCAGGGCTGCGACTTGGACCACCTTAGGCTTGCCGCTCTCAGCCGCGGGCTTGTTGACGGCGACATCGGCAATCTTGGCGGGCGCCGGTTTCTTGTCCATCGCGGCTGAAGTGGCGGCTGGCGCGGGGGCGACGCTAGCGACGGTCGCCGGCTTCGGCTGAACACGCAGCGCCGCCGGCGCTGCCGTAACGGCGGACCGTGGCGTTGCATCCTCGTCCTCGTCGTCACGGGCGAGGCCGAGCAGCTTGGCGAACGGATTGACGGCCAGTCGATCGTTGCTCGCCACCGTCGTCTCGACGATCACCCCGGCGCTGCGCGCGGCGTCGAGCGAGAGCTCCGAGGGCATGCCGCCACGATTTTTGATGTCGACCAGTGCCAGCGCGTAACCGGGCAGGGGCTTGCCGTCGCTTGGAATATGCACAGTGCGGCCGTCGGGGAAAACGCGCGCTAGCTCCTCATGCGTCATGCGCGGCCACATCCGGACCCCGCCAGTGTCCACATGCACGAAGGGCGAACCGGAGGTCGGATAGAATCCGACGCCGCCGCGCTGCATCCGCAAGCCGATCTCGCGCAGCTGTTCGAGCCGGATTCCCGGAATGTAGAAGTCGAGCGCATGGCCGAGCATGTGCTGGCTGAAACGCGCGACGCCGCCGCTGCGCCGCCGCAGCATGGCATTGGTCTGCGGCGCTCGATAACCGCAGACAACTTCAATTGCATCTTTTGTGCCGGCTTCGCGCTGAACGTCCCAAACCAGATCGATGAGATGCGGATCCATGCGCGTCTGTTCGCCGCGCCGCCAATCGCGCAGGAACCAGTTCAGCTTCTCCAGCGCAGCCTCGTCATAGCGCCCGTCGCGCTTGTAGGTGATGCTGATGTCTTCGCCGGTATGCAGGTGATGCATCGTGATGGTGCGCGTATCGCCCTCCGCGATCGCGTTCTGCAATGCCTTCGAACCGCAGATGAAAATAGAGAGCGCCAGGGCGACCGAATAACCGGTGCGTGCCGCGGACAATCGACGAGTATTCAGTCGCGCGCTGCTAACGTGCACTGAGCGATCTCGCATCGACGCGTCTAACCGCCGCGGTTTTGGCCGCGCCGGTAACGCTAACGCATTTTCAATTTGGGAAGGGTCAACGCGAAGATCGTCACCCCACCCCCGAACCGTCGATAGGAGTACCCGGGCAGTGTGGCAAAAAATGGCCCTGGCAGGCCGTGCACAGACGGGCCAGCGGCCTGTTATTGCAGGGAAAAATCGTTAACGCGCGATCCGTACAGGCTCAGTCAGCGTTCGACGGCTGCCCCGAATGGCTGATCTTCTTCTGGCGGGCCGTGCTGCGATGGCGCGTGGGCATCGGCGGCACCGGCCGCGCCGAGGCATATCCGCCGCCGAACCAGCGCGAGAAGAAGCCGCCGCCGTTAAAGAACGAGCCGCCGTTTGCCTGGTAATAGCCGCGGGCGCCATATCCACCGCGCCCGCCGAACCAGGACGGCTCGTCGGGAATGGCCATGACCTCGCGGTGCGAAATGTCGATTTTCCGCTCGACGGCGGTATCGGCCATTTTGCGGTCGCTGCCCTTGAGGATCGCGAGCAAGCTCCGGTCGCGGCCGTAGATATCATCACGAATTTGAAGTTTGCCGGCGTCGTCGACGAACGCTGTCTGGTAGGTCAGATTGACCGGGATAAAGGCCGGGAATTGGATATCGACCTCGCCCGTTCCGAACATTTTCTTGATGCGATCCTCAGTGTAGCCGTCAGCAGGACGAACCAGCGACAACAGCACTTCGGCATAGTGCACCGGATCTTGCACGCGCATGCACCCGTGGCTGAAAGCCCGCTTGTCTAAGGCGAACATGTATTTGTCCGGTGTGTCATGCTGGTAGACCAGGAATTTGTTCGGGAAATTGAAGCGAATCCGGCCAAGCGCATTCTTGTCGCCAGGCGGCTGCCAGATATGGATGCCGTCTCGGCCGTAATCGACCCGCAAACCCATGCGAGCGAGCACCGTCGGATCCTGCGCTAGCGCCGGTAGGTATTCGCGATGAACGATCGACGGCGGCACGTTCCATGTCGGATTTATCGTGATGAACTTCATATCGGCAGTCATGATCGGGGTGGGCATTTCCGGCTTGCCGATAACGATCCGTGTCATCCAGGCCTGCTTGCCGTCATGCATCACGCGCAGCGTAAAGTCCGGCAAATTGACGATAACGTAGGTGTCAGGAAAATGGTGCGGCATCCACCGCCAACGTTCCATATTGGCGATGATGACGTCGGTGACGCGGTCGGGCTGCGTTCTGCCATTGAGCGCTTCGACGGTACCCACGCTGAGCATGCCGCTACCGACGAGGTCGTGCTGCTCCTGGAATTTTTTTACCGCGTCGACCAGCGGCTTGTCATAGGTATTGCCGTTGCCGGCAACGCCAAGCCGCTCCCGCAGCTCCGGTACCCGCTCGTCCTGCATGCCGACCTTGAGCACCGGCCCTTTGGCGATCGGCGGTTTGCCTTTGTCGATCTTTCCGCTGCGGATATCGGCAAGCTTGGCCTTGAGCGCGCGATAGCCGGGGGTCTGCGGCTCGTAGGAATCGAGTGTCGCGGCGATGTCGCTCGCGCTGGCAAGGGCGGCGAGCACATCACCCGGCTCCGCCGCCGGGATCGCATATTCAATGTCGGCGCTCACGCGCGACCAATGAACCCGTCCGACGCTGGCGTGATGCGCGTAGGTGATGACAGCTTCGGTCAGTATGATTTCCGCATCGGCGAGATCGGGCGGCGCGCTCGATGCCTTGAAATTCGGCAACGGATAGTCCGCTGGATCAAGCCCGTCGGCATCGACGTGGCGCAGGTAAGCGATTGCAGCCGTGGCGCGCGCATTGGCCTTGCCGTCGGCAATCCATAACGGCGCATAATTGCGGTTGGAGTAGAACGCTTCGATCTGCGGGCGATCCTTCTTGTTGGCGAACAAGCGGTCGAACTTGCCATTGGCGAGCTCGCGGAGCTGCTCGGTGATGGCGGCGTCGGGACCGGAGGCGGCCGGGTTAGCGGCGCTTGGCGCAGGAGCTGCATCCGCAGGCTTGTCGGCAGTCTTTTCGGCAGGCGTTTCGACAGGCTTGGCTTCGACCGGTGGCGCGGGCTGGTTCTCCGCTGCGCTGGCTGGCTTGGTGTTACCGCTGGGTTTGACGTCGCTAGCAGGCTTGGCGTCGGCAGCCGCAGGGGTGTCGTCCGGCTTCGCGCTCGTGTCTGTCGCGGGTTTCGGCGCAAATTCGGAAACCGCCGGCGGTGGTGCCTTGTCGGTCTGCACATCCGAGGCAGCGGTGCTCGCAGCGTTGGCCGCGGTCGCCAAGGTTGCGCCGGAGGACACCAACAACAGGGCCATGGCGGTCGAAGCGAGAAACCGATCGACACGAGAGTCCGGCATTAGAGATTCTCCCCCCAGCCTATACGGAGCAAACCGCGATTACTGGGCGATGATTGGCCTCAATTTATGGCACGCCCCGCGACGGTCGGCTGCGGCGCCAGGACTTTACGTGAGCCACGCGTTTTTGTCCCGCGGTGGCGGCTGTCATTGCGGCGCACGATACGAATTTTGTTGCCTGTCGCTTGGCGGCCACGCCTCCGGCTATCCCGTTCAGCGTGCTCGCAAATTATCCCAGCGCGGGTGCCGTGGAATAATTTAGCAGAGTCCGGGTTTGTAACCGCTCGTGGCCTGAAAGGCGGATCACGGCCACGAACGCGTAAAGCGATGATTCGCGCGCCGCTGCGACGACGAATCGTCTCGAGGGGAAGCAATCTGGGAGGAGAAAGAGCAATGATAACGAGAGCCCGCGGTGCTGCCGCTATTGTCGGAGCCTGTTTGGTTGCCGGCCTAACTTCGGCGCCAGCCCAAACACCACCGGCGCCTGCTCAGGCGCAGACCCCGCCGGGTCAGACCCCGTCGCCAGGCGGCGCCAAGCTCTATTTCATCAACCTCAAGGACGGCCAGGAAGTCACCAGTCCGTTTCTGATGCAGTTCGGCCTCTCAGGCATGGGCGTGGCGCCCGCCGGAGTCGAGAAATCCAATATCGGGCACCATCATCTTCTCATCGATGCTGGGCTGTCGGGCGATGAGCTCAAGCAGCCGATCGTAGCGGACAATAAGCACCGGCACTTCGGCAATGGGCAGATCGAAGCGATGATCACGCGCCGGCGGGCACCATAAGCTGCAACTTGTGCTTGGCGATTGGTCGCATATTCCTCATGCGCCGCCGCTAATGTCGAACGTGATCACGGTGACGGTGCGTTGACAAGCGCACCTCCCCGTGCAGGGCTTTGGCATGCCCGCTCTCGACCCAGCGGATGTGCTCATCGAACTCTGGCGAGAAGCAAAGCTGGACGATGAGGCCCTTGATGAGGTGGCGTTGACCGGCAACCGCATCCGCTCACCTTGCCCCGGCCTTGCAGCTTTGATCGCACTGCGCCACATGGAAGCCGAGTAGCTGGCACCATCAAGATCGGCACACCGATATCGGCAGATGAATAATACTGCGAACAAATCCGCGGCCAAGTGGACCAAGCGACCCGTTCAGAGCCGGCCGCGCCATTTGCCCGAGTGGAATCTCGACGATCTTTATTCCGGTCTCGACGATCCCGCCATTGACCGTGATCTCGATCGCGCTGATGCCGAATGCGCGGCGTTCGAAGACGCCTATAAAGGCAAGCTGGCGACGCTGGTCGCGGCTGCCGATGGCGGTCCTTCGCTCGCCACAGCGGTGCGTCGCTATGAAAAGATCGACGATCTTATGGGACGGCTGAGCTCCTTTGCCGGCCTTGTTCACGCCGGCAACACGCTCGATCCCGCCCGCACCAAGTTTTACGGCGACATTCAGGAACGCCTCACCGCGGCGTCTATCCATGTCTTGTTCTTCACCCTCGAACTCAACCGGATCGAGGATGCGATCCTGGAAAAGGCGATGCGCGATCCGGCATTGGGCCATTACCGGCCGTGGATCGATGACATGCGCCGCTATCGGCCTTATCAGTTGGAAGATCGGGTCGAGCAATTGTTTCAGGAAAAAACGGTTACGGCTTACTCGGCGTGGAATCGGCATTTCGATGCGACGATCGCCAAGTTGCGGTTCAAAGTTGCCGGAAAGCCGCTGGCGATCGAGCCGACACTGAATTTCTTTCAGGACCGCTCCGGCGCAAAGCGCAAGGCGGCGGCGCAGGCCCTGGCGCACACTTTTAAGGAGAACGTGCAGCAGTTCGCGTTGATCGCCAACACCCTCGCCAAGGACAAGGAAATCTCCGACCGTTGGCGCGGATTTGCCGATATCGCCGACGAGCGGCATCTGTCGAACCGCGTCGAGCGCGAAGTGGTCGATGCGCTGGTCGCGGCGGTGCGTGCCGCCTATCCGCGGCTGTCGCACCGCTACTATGCGCTCAAAGCCGGCTGGTTCGGCAAAAAGCGGCTGCCCTATTGGGACCGCAACGCGCCGCTGCCGCAGGTGCCGATGCGGAACGTTCCCTGGACCGAAGCCATGGAGACGGTGCTTGGCGCCTATCGCGCGTTCTCGCCGAGAATGGCGGACATCGCGGCGCGGTTTTTCACCGAACGCTGGATTGACGCGCCGGTGCGGCTGGGCAAGGCGCCGGGCGCATTCTCGCATCCGACGACGCCCTCGGTGCATCCCTATGTGCTTGTGAATTATCAGGGCAAGCCGCGCGACGTGATGACGCTCGCGCATGAACTCGGCCACGGCGTCCATCAGGTACTCGCGGCGCCAAACGGGGCGCTGATGGCGCCGACGCCACTGACCCTTGCCGAGACCGCGAGCGTGTTCGGCGAAATGCTTACATTTCAGAAGCTGCTCGCGGCGACGCGCACCAAAAAAGAGCGCAAGGCAATGCTCGCCGCCAAGACCGAGGACATGATCAATACCGTGGTGCGACAGATCGCGTTCTACACGTTCGAGCGCGCTGTCCACACCGAACGCAAAAGCGGCGAACTGACGGCCGCGCGCATCGGCGAACTATGGCTCGATGTGCAGCGTGAGAGCCTCGGTCCGGCAATCGAGCTGAAATCGGGGTACGAGACGTTCTGGTGCTATATCCCGCATTTCATCCATTCGCCCTTCTACGTCTACGCCTATGCGTTCGGCGATTGCCTGGTGAACTCGCTCTATGCCGTTTACGAGAACGCCGCGGAAGGCTTTGCCGAACGTTATCTGGCGATGCTGTCGGCCGGCGGCACCAAGCATTATTCCGAACTGCTCGCCCCATTCGGGCTTGATGCGCGCGATCCGGCGTTCTGGCAGCGCGGACTGGGCGTCATTGAGCGGATGATCGAAGAACTCGAACTACTAAGCGCGTAAGCGGCCAAGCTCTGGCGAAATGGAGGCATGGCGAACCCACCGCTTGACATCGCGCGGGCCGGCACAGCCTAGTGACGGCGATGCTGTAACAGGCAAGCGACTTATGCCCAAGCGCGAACAGTCCGACCGCGAAAAGAATCGCTTTTCCGCCCGCGCCGCGCGCTATGCCCGCGTGTCGGCGAATGTAGGTGGCGTCGCGGCCCGCTATGCCGGCCGGCGGCTTCTGGGCGGCGAGCCCGACCGCGCCAGCGAGGCAACCGCGCTGTCCTCGGCGCTCGGCCGGCTCAAAGGCCCGCTGATGAAGGTCGCACAATTGATGGCGACCATTCCCGATCTGTTGCCGCCGGAATATGCCGCCGAACTGCAAAAGCTTCAGAGCGAAGCGCCGCCGATGGGCTGGGCCTTTGTCAAGCGCCGCATGATGGCGGAGCTCGGCGCTGGCTGGGAAAGCAAATTTGAAAGCTTCGAACATCATCCCGCTGCCGCCGCGTCGCTTGGCCAGGTGCATCGCGCTCGCTCGCTCGACGGCGCAGCGCTTGCCTGCAAACTGCAATATCCGGATATGCAGTCCGCGGTCGAAGCCGATTTGCAGCAGCTGCAATGGCTGTTAGCGATTCGCCGCCGGCTCGATCGGGCAATCGATACGAGCGAGATCGGCAAGGAAATCGGCGCGCGCGTGCGCGAGGAGCTCGATTACCGTCGCGAAGCCAAACACGTCGCGCTCTATCGCCAAATGCTCGACGGCGTCGAGACCGTCCGCGTGCCGCGGGCCTGGCCCGAACTGTCGACCGGACGGCTGCTCACGCTCGATTGGCTCGACGGCACGCGCATGCTGGCGCACAAGAGCGACCCACTTGGCGCGCGCAACACGCTGGCGAAGGCGATGTTCACTGCTTGGTGGTTCCCGTTCAGCCGTTTCGGCGTGATCCACGGCGATCCACATCTCGGCAATTACACCGTATGCGTGCTCGACCGCGCGCCGGCCGGGATCAATCTCCTGGACTACGGCTGCATCCGTATTTTCGCGCCGAAATTCGTGCGCGGCGTCGTCGATCTTTATCACGGCCTTCTGCGCGGCGAGCACAACCTGATCGTCCATGCCTACGAGACCTGGGGTTTTCGCAATCTGTCGCGCGACCTCATTGAGACGCTCAATATCTGGGCGCGCTTTATCTACGCACCGTTGCTCGACGACCGGGTGCGTACGATCGCTGACGGCGTTGCGCCGTCCGAATACGGCCGCCGCGAAGCATTTCGCGTGCACCAGGCGCTCAAAGCAAAAGGGCCGGTAACGGTACCGCGCGAATTCGTCTTCATGGATCGCGCCGCGATCGGTCTCGGCGCGGTATTCCTGCATCTGCGCGCGGAGCTGAACTTTTATCGATTGTTCAACGAAGCAATCGAGCATTTCTCGATGGAGCGCGTGGGCAAACGGCAGGCCGCGGCGCTGACGAAAGCGGGGCTGTAGATTTTCACGGCAAGGTCGAAGGCAGGTCGGTCAAGGAGCCTGCTGTCCCGCTTGAGGCGAAGCATTGAACATATGCAGTCTGTGAATTTTGTTTGATGTTCATTGCCGCCGATTTTCACAAGTCGTTTTGATTATCTGGGGAGAACGTATTCTTTTTGCTGCCATCGGCTCGCGTTGCTGGCATCGTGCAAAGCCGTGGCATTGGGGGAGCAATAAGCATGAAGAAGACTGCCGTGCTGACCTGCATATTTGTAACTGCCGCCTATCCTGCGCTAGCGAGGCACCACTCTCATCATCATCGCGACCGTGCAACCGCCTCGCATTCACGCGTTAGCTGCGAAACGGTGCGGGCTTATGTTGCGCAGGTGGGTTTGGCGCAGGCCAAAGCCATGGCCCAAGCCGCAGGCATGACCCAATCCGAGGAGCGCGAAGCGGCGCAGTGTCTACAAAAGAAAATCTGAGGCGCGCTGATTGCGCTTTCGATGATTCGTGGCTGATCGCGAACCGAAGCGGACGTCCTGGCTGGTCACGCATTGCCGCCGGAAGGGCGGCTGCTATCGCGCCGCAGAATCCCTAGCAGCAATCGCACTCAAAGCCGTCGAGTGCGACGAGCGCGTTTTTCATAAATGCCGGCGGCAGGTCGTCTTCACTCACCTGCGTCAGCGGCTTGAAAATCTTGAAATGGTGCCGGCCGGCTTCGCTCCAGAACACCACATGTGTTTCGAGCGGAGGGCAGCCTGGCACGCCGCAGGCGATCTGCGAGACCATCACGGTCTCGTCTGCGGTGAGCTTAAAGCGCGTACGGGTCCACTCGCGTACGCGGTCCAACGCGGCGCTATTTTCGGCGCTTGTCCTCGTGAACCCGAGCATTTGCAATCCGCCAAGCTGGCCTTGTCCCAGGCATCCACGTCTTTATACACCTGAAGCGAGGGAGACGTGGATGGCCGGGACGCCCGGCCTTACGGTGAAAGGAAACGGCTGTGGCGGAGAAGGTAGTAGCGGCGGTCCGGGTCGGCCCCAGCCGGACCGAATTGCGCGAATTTCCCATGCCGGACATTCCGGAAGACGCGGGGCTGATGAAAATGGAAGTCGGCGGTATCTGTGGCACCGACGTCAAGCTCTACAAGCATCCGCCGTCGAGCGCCCCGGTGATCATGGGGCACGAAAATATCGGCACCATCGCCAAGGCCGGCCGCGAGTTCACCCGCCGCAAGGGATTCAAGGAGGGCGATCTCGTCTTCGTCGAGCACTACGTGAGCTGCGGCAAATGCGAGTGGTGCCATGCCGGGCAATATCGGCATTGCGAAAACACCAATTGGCGCACCAATCCCGATGCGATCCGCTATGGCTATACGTCGGCGGAGCGGGTGCCGCATTTGTGGGGCGGCTTTGCCCAATATGTGTATCTGCCCTGGAACGCGGTGGTGCATCACGTGCCCAAGGGCGTCACGGCAGAGCTCGCAGGCCTCGTGACGCCGATGGCGAACGGCGTCGAGTGGTCATTGTTTGACGGCGGCGTCGGCTACAATTCGACCGTGCTGATTCAAGGCCCTGGCCAGCAGGGTCTGTCGCAGACCGTCATCTGCAAGCGGGTCGGCGCGTCGCTGATTATCGTTACCGGCACGTCGAAAGATAAAGCGCGGCTCGACGTCGCCAAGAAGCTCGGCGCCGACCACGTCATCGACGTGCAAAAAGAAGATCCGCTCGCGCGCGTCATGGCGATCACCGGCGGCAAGGGCGTGGATGTGTCGCTCGACTGCACCGCGGGCGCCGGCACGATTCCCATGCTGCTCGGCATCGAGGCGCTCAAGCGCAAAGGCGGCGTCATTGTTGCTCAGGGCGAGATGGCGCAATTTCCTAACTTCCCGCTGGAAAAGTTCACGGTGAAATTCATCACTATGAAGAGTGCGCGCGGCCACAGCTACAAGGCTTGCGAACTTGCTTTGGCGCAGCTTGCGTCAAAGCGCTTCCCACTTGAACTGATCACGACGCACCGCTTCGGCCTCGACGAGGTCGATCTCGCCATCCGCTCAGTCGGCGGCGAAGGCGTGCCGGACGTCATTCACGCTTCGCTGATGCCTTGGCTCTAAAAGCTTGGGTGAGGCCTTCGCTGTGACCCTAGGTCGCGCATAAGCAAACACGCGCTGGACTTCGATTGCCGCAGCGCGCCGGCGATGATAGAGCCTGCCGACGCATAAGAGGGGCTGCTGGAATGCTTCATCGATTTTGGACCGCGTCTATCGTTGCTTTCGTGCTCTGCGCGATAGTTGCTTTGCCACGGCCGGCCGGCGCGCAGGCCTATCCCACGCGCCCCGTTAGCATCATCGTGGCGCAGCCGCCCGGCGGCGGCACCGACATCATCGCGCGGATCATCGCCAATCAGCTCAACCAGCAGATGGGGCAACCCTTCGTTGTCGAAAACCGTCCCGGCGCCGGCACCGTGGTCGGCACAGCCGCCGCTGCCAATGCCGCCCCCGACGGCTATACGCTTATCACCGGGCTGAACGCGAACATGGCGGTCAATCCAAGCCTGTTCGCCCGTCTGTCCTACGATCCGATCCGCGATTTCACGCCGGTCAGCATGCTCGCGGAATTTCCGTTCGCCATCGTCGTCAGCAACAGCTTCCCGGCGCATTCGATCAAGGAGCTCGTTGCGCTGGCCAAAGAGAAACCGGGCGCCATCAACTTTGCCTCCGCCGGCAACGGCACCGGGCAGCACCTCTCGACCGAGCTGTTCCAGCTTCAGGCCGGCATCAAAATGACCCACGTGACTTATCGCGGAGCCGCGCCAGCTTATACCGACATCATGTCGGGGCAGACGCCGGTCTTCTTCGACAATCTGGCGAGCGCGCTCGGCCAGATAAAGGGCGGCACCGTGCGGGCGCTGGCGGTAACCGGAAAAGAACGCTCTCCGCTTTTGCCCGATGTGCCAACAGTCGCCGAGGCCGGCGTGCCCGATTACGTGTATTACGTCTGGTTTGGCCTATGGGCGCCGAAGCAAACGCCGAAACCCATAACCGAGAAGCTTTATGCCGAAGTGCAAAAAGCGCTCGCCGATCCTGACGTCAAGAAACGTATCGTTGCCGACGGCGGCCTGCCCTTGAGCATGCCGCAAGCGGAGATCGAGCCGTTCGTGAAGTCCGAGATCGCCAAGTGGGCCGACGTCATCAAGCGCGCCGGCGTTCAGGTCGAATAGTCGTCGGCGGCTATCGAGTGCAGGACCGTCGCGGCCCCCAATACGGCCGGTAACTGCAATCCGACGCGCGAAACGACTGATAGCTCCGTTCGCAAAGTGAAACGTTGCAGCCCTCGGGAGCGGGCTGTTCCGGCGTCTGCACCTGCGCGTCGAGGCTTTCCGACTTGTTGTCCTGGTCGATGGCCGATCGTTCCGGCGAAGTGTCCTCGATCGGCGGGGGCCTGGATTCGGCCGGCTGCGATTTTATTGTCTCGGTATGCACGCGACGCACGAGCGGCGACTGGCTCGTTGCTTGCGGCCTATGATCCCAAGCGGAAGTATTGCGGGACGGTTGCGACGATCGTTCACCGACCAGCGATGAAGTTGCTACGCCGCCTACGAACACGCCGATTGCGGCCGCCACCAATATGGCGCGAACCAGATCGAGGGACGGAGCCGCAGCGCCCCAAATCGGATGAAAATCGCGCTCGCGCGCCAACCTGATCTCCGCGCTACAGAAAGCCCCTGCTGATCAATCCATTCGGGCAAAAAAGCGTTCCCTCATAAGGTGCATTGAGGTCGTTCGCCTAGGGCATGCCCTTGAGCGCGGTTCCGCCATCGATGGTGAGCACTTGCCCGACCAAGGCATCGTTTTCGGCAATGAAGACGGCCGCGTGCGCAATCTCCTCGGCCATCACGAAGCGACCGATTAGCGTTGCGCCGGCGTAGGTCTCTCTGACCTCGCGGGAAACGCCTGCCCATGCCGGCGTGTCGGTATAGCCCGGAGCCACCGCATTGACGATGACATTCGGAGCAGTCGCTCGGTTCAGCGTGGTCGTGACATTGGCAAGCGCTCCTTTGAACGCGGAGTATTGCAGATATTCCGGCTCGCCACTGCGGAGATTTCCATAAATCGAAGTGATGTTGATGATCTTGCGCAGCCGTGACGATGGCATGGCCAGAAAGCCATGACTCACGCGCACAGCGGCCAACAGAATATTTCGGTATTCGTAGTCCCAACTCGCCTCGTCATCGATATCGCCAGCCCGCGCGTCGCCGGCATTGTTGACGAGCACATCGATCGACGACGTGGTTCGTCTGATATCGTCAAACAGCGCGCTTATTTGCTCGCCCTCCATGAGATCGGCTTGGCAGATCCGTCCGCCGGAATATTTTTCTACCTCTTTGAGGGTGTCCTGCGCGCCTTTTTGGTTTCTGCCGTAGTGCACGAGCACGTTGGCGCGCTTGCGGGCGAAGGCGATGGCGATCGCCTTGCCAATCCCGCTCGATGCGCCGGTCACCAGTACTGTTTTGTCCTGCAAGTCCATTGGTCACCACGACGTGAATTCAGGTCACGCGGATACCGCAAAAACGGCCGAGCTCGCCGGCAAGATCGAGCAGGATTTCGTCGCCGCCCGGCCAGCCGATGAAGGACAGGCCGGCGGGACAGCCTGCTACGGTGCCGACCGGCAGGCTTATTTGCGGAAGGCCGGCAATGCCGGCCGTGCACGTCAAGCGCATGGTCCGTACGCGGAAGTGCTCGAGCGCCTCCCCCGAAGCGGTGACAAGCGGAGCAATTGATGGCGCCGCCGGTAACGCCACGATCGTCCCTGGCGACACGAGGCTGCGGATGTGGGCGCGGCCCGCGGCAGCGACCGCGCGCGAGCGGTCCGCCTGATCGGCGGTGACGGTCGCGGCGAAGTCCATGCGTTCCTTTATGCCGGGACCAAGCCTTGGCTTCGCCGCCATGACAAAGGACCCGAAGCTTTCCCACACCTCTTTGGCCTGCACAATCCGGAACGCCTCGCGCCAGACATCGAGGCCTGCGGGCGCGATCACTTCCTGCTTCGGCATCGGTAACAGATCGGCGCAGCGCGCAAGGAATGCGTGGCCAAGATCCGCCACCTCGGCGTCAGATTGTGCAAATCCGTCGGTGGCTACCAATAACTGCCGCACCGGCTCGCGCACGGCCGTTCCTTGCAGGAGCACCGCTCCGACGCGGCACAGGATTCCCGGGCCGGTAGCGAACCAGCCCGCGACATCAAAACTCGGCGCCATGGCCATGGCGCCGGCCAGATCGACCCGGTCGTGCGTCGGGCGGAGGCCATAAACGCCATTGAAGGACGCCGGTATGCGAACCGAGCCGCCGGTGTCGCTCCCCAAAGCGAAGTCGCAGGCATTGGCGCCGCACGCCGCAGCCGAGCCGCTTGAAGACCCGCCGGGAATGCGGCCTGGCGCCCGGACATTCAGCGGCGTGCCGTAATGCGCATTCGCGCCCGAGACGCTGTAGAAGAACTCGTCGCAAATCGTCTTGCCGGTGATGGTCGCGCCCGCCGCGAGAATCTTCGCGACTGCATCGGCATGCCGGGCGGCCGGCTTTTGCGCCGCGAGCCATTCGGGATTGCCGCCGCCGGTTCGCTCACCGGCAATGTCGTACATGTCCTTGATGACCGCGGTGAGTCCGGCGAGCGGACCACTCGCAGCTCCGCGGATTGGCGCCTTGATATTGTGTGGAACGAAAAAGGATTCGGTCACGCGGTTTGCTTCTTGTACCAATCGAGAATGTGCACGCCATCCCACGCCGTCACACCCGGCTTGCTCAACACGTCCTCGAAGGCGCGGCGGACGTAGTTGATCCGATGCGGCGCCCCGGTCAGATAGCAATGCATGGCGACAGCCATGATCTTGGGACGTTCTATTGATTCCGCGTAAAGCGTCTCGAATTGATCGAGGACGCGGCGATACATCTGATCGGACGTCTGATGTTGCAGCGCCATCAGCACGATGTCGTGCAGTTCGAAATTGTAGGGCAAGGCAATTACGGGATTATGAGCGGTCTTGAGCGTTACCGGTTCATCATCCAATACCCAGTCGCCGATATATTCGATGCCGGCCGCGGACAGGTGGTCGAGCGAGTCGAAGGTCTGCGTTAGTCCCGGCCCAAACCAGCCGCGCGGCGACTTGCCCCAAAATTTCGTAATGATCGCCACCGACTTGTCGATGACCGATTTCTGATCCTCGAGCTTGTGCATCGGCATCTGATCATAGCTGTGAGCGTTCAGTTCCCAGCCTGACTCGATACAGGCTCGCACGACGGCAGGGTAGGTCTCGCACACGCGTGCGTTCAACGTCACCGTCGGGCTGATCTTGAGCGCATCGAGCATCCGTTTGATCCGCCAGAAACCGATGCGCATGCCGTATTCATGCCAGCTCCAGTTCGGCAGGTCGGGTAGCATTGGTTGGCCTTGCGGCGGTGAAATGACCATCCGCGCCATCGCCCGCGCCAGGTCCCATTCCTCAAGTGCCAGCACCGGCCAGACGATCAGCCGCAAACCGTCCGGCAAGCGTAATGGCCTGCGCCCCTCGATCGCCGAATAGGGCAGGCGTTCCCTTGGATGCATTTTCAGCTCTTGTTTCTTGCGACGCTCGTTTCTTCGATACACGCGATTGGCTTGATCGAGCCACGCCACCGACAATCTAGCATATGTTGCCCGAAGACCCGCGTTATCGGCATTGCCAATGTCGCCTTCGGGGTGCCATTGCTTCACGACAATTGAGCGGCATGCTAGCAGAGCGTGGCTTCGGCAGGATCATTGATGGACTCGGTTTTCATCGCGCGTGGCAAAGCGGCGGGGGCGGCAGCCGCAATTCCGATCTGGTTCGTCACGGCTGCGAATTATAGCGACGTCCGGCAATCGATCGGCGCCGAGGCGAGCGCATTTGCCGACGCCGCCGGTTTTGAGGCCAAGTCGGGCCGCTATCTTTTGTTTCCCACCAATGGTGGACTCGGCGGCGTTCTGTTCGGCATCGAAAGCCCTGACGACACCGCCGATCCGTTTCTGCCCGGGATGCTGCCGCAGCATTTACCGGACGGGATCTATCGCTTCGCCAATGAACCGCACAATGTGCGGCTTGCCGCGCTTGCGTTCGCGCTCGGCGCTTATCGTTTCACCCGCTACCGCAAGGCGGAGGCGCGCTCGATCAAGCTCGACCTGCCGCAAAGCCTAGCGCGCGAGGAGCTAGAGCATATCGTCGAGGGCGTGACGCTTGCCCGCGATCTCATCAACACGCCGGCCAACGACATGGGGCCGGCACAGCTTGAACAGGCCGCGCGCAAGCTCGCCGCGCGCTATAGCGCGACGATCACGGCGGTGGTCGGCGATGATCTGTTGGCGCAGAACTTTCCTCTGATCCATGCCGTGGGCCGCGCCGCGGGCGCAGCGCCGCGGCTGATCGACATGTCATGGGGCGAGGCTGATCATCCGCGGGTCACGCTCGTCGGCAAAGGCGTCTGCTTCGATACTGGCGGTCTCGATATCAAGCCGGATTCCGCCATGCTCAACATGAAGAAGGATATGGGCGGTGCCGCCACTGCGTTGGCGCTCGCGCATATGATCATGGCGCGCGGACTCAAGCTGCGTCTGCGCGTGCTCATTCCGGCGGTCGAGAATGCCATTGCCGGGTCGAGCTTTCGTCCGCGCGACATCTACACCTCGCGCAAGGGGATCACGGTCGAAATCGGCAATACCGATGCCGAAGGCCGGTTGATCCTCGCCGACGCGCTAGCGCTCGCGGACAAGGACAAGCCGGCGCTGATCGCCGATTTCGCAACGCTGACCGGCGCCGCACGCGTTGCGCTCGGCCCGGAAGTGCCCGCGTTCTTCACCGATGACGATCGGCTTGCCGATGATTTGACCCGCGCGGCCAAGACCGAGAATGATCCAGTCTGGCGGTTGCCCCTGTGGCGGCCTTATGAATCGATGCTCGAATCCAAAGTCGCCGATATCAATAATGTCGGCGGCAGTCAGGGCGGAGCGATCACCGCCGCGCTGTTCATGCGCCGTTTTGTTGCCGCGCCATCCTGGGTGCATTTCGATCTGTTTGCGTGGTCGCCATCGGCAAAGCCGGGCCGGCCCGAAGGCGGCGAATGTCAGGTCGCGCGCGCCCTCTATGCCTTGCTCGCGGCGCGTTATGGCTGATCCGACGCCGCCGTTCGACCGGCGAATAACGCCCTGGCGTGACGAGGTCGCGGCGAAACATCTTGAAGGCAAGGTGAAAGCGGCCCGCTTTGTCGATGGGCGCGCCATGGAGCTGATCGCCCCGGAAGCACCGCTGCGCCACGAGCCGCGGCCCGATGCGCCGCTTGATAGTGAGGCGCTCAAGGGCGAGCGCGTCACGGTCTATGACGCCAATGCCGAGGGCTGGTCCTGGGGCCAGCTCGAGGACGGCTATGTCGGATGGCTGCCGAGCGCGGCGCTGGCGACGCCTGGGTCGCCGCCAACGCACAAAGTTGCGGCATTGCATACCTTTGTTTTTCCCGGACCCTCGATCAGGTCGCCGCCAGTCGAAATCCTGCCGTTCGGTGCCAAACTCAACATCGCTGAGGTTCGTGATCGCATGGCGATCACGTCGCCTGGTGGTTACGTCCCCGCCGCGCATTTGAAGCCGATTGCCGACAACGAGCCGGACTTCGTCGCGGTCGCCGAGCGTTTTGTTGGCGCGCCTTATCTATGGGGCGGCAAGACCATGCTTGGGATTGACTGCTCCGGCCTGGTCCAGCTCGCGCTTTCGGCCTGCGGCATTGCTTGCCCGCGCGACAGCGACATGCAGGAGCGCGCGCTCGGAGCGCCAGTCGATCTCTCCGAGCTTGCGCGCGGCGATCTCATATTTTGGTGCGGCCACGTGGCGATCGCGCGCGATCGCCACAGCCTTGTTCACGCCAACGCTTTTCATATGGCGGTCGTCATCGAGCCAGCGGCCGACGCAATTGGCCGCATTCACGCCGCCGGCAGCGAGATCAGCAGTGTGCGGCGGCTTACGGCTGCGCGCTTTTGAGCCCGAGCGTTTTGGCGAGCGCCCCAAGCTGCTGGTTTTGTTCTTCTATGCTGCGGGCGAATTCGGCGGGGCCGCGCAGCGTCATGATCTGACCGGTATCGGCGAGCCGCTTGGCGATGATGGGATCGGCCTCGGCAATCTCGCGGAAATCACGCGCAATGCTCTCGCGCAAGCTCGGCGGCATTTGCGGCGGTCCATACAATCCGCCGCTCGTCTCCATGGTCAATTCGGGATAGCCGGCCTCGGCCGCGGTTGGAATCTCCGGCTGGCCAAGTGCACGCTGCCTGCTGGTCACCAGAAGAACTTTGATACGTCCGGCGCGCATCATCGGCTGCGCAACCGCGAGCGAGCTTGACAGGATTTGAATGCGGTCTTCGGCGAGGTCGTTGGGCGCCTGCATGATGTCGCGATACGGCACTTTGGCGATCTGCAAGCTCCGCGATTTGATGAAACCGAAGATCAAAAAGTCGGAATTGCCGGTCGCGGCAGCGGCATTGAGCTTGCCCGGATAGGCGCGCGCTAGCGCCACGAGCTCGTCCATAGTGCCGAGTTTGAGCGACGCCGGGACCGAGATCGCGAGCACGGTCACGTAGACCTGCGAGATCGGTGCGATATCGCGCAGATCATAGCCGGACTTCTCCTCATCATAGAGGTGGACGAGAAAGATCGCCGCCGGACCGAAGAACAGCATGTGATCGTCGCGTGCGCCGATAAAAGCATTCAGCGCGACCAGGCCGTCGCCGCCGGGGCGGTTCTCGACGACAACCGGCTTGCCCCAACGCGCGCTCAGCCGATCGGCGAACAGTCTCGCGGTAATGTCGGTCGCGCTAGCGGCGCCGAATGGCAGAATGAGACGAACCGTGCGTGCCGGGTAGGTGGGCTCGGCCGCGAAACCTGCCATTTGCGTCAAGCCTGCCATTAGCGCCAAGGCGGCGAGCGTGAACGCGGCGATGATGAGCATTCGTCGCATCGGTCTTCGATCACCTGGTTATTGGACGGCGCGCGCATCAAGCATAACCGAACCGCCGACAGGCGCCAGCGAAAGCGATCGTTATTGCGGCATCACGAACTTGAACGGTTGCCCGGTGATGCGGTGCGTTTTGACGCACGATGGATTGCCGTGGCCACCGCAATAGCCGCCGTGCAACGCGAAGCGAATAGTGCGCGCGCCATTTCCTGGCAGGACCTCGTACTCGCGCACATGCTGACCGAAGACGAGGCGCGTGCCGCCGCTCGGGTACGTGACCAGGATGTAAAGGTCGCAGCCGCCGGTGCCGCAATAGACAGCCTCCCGATCCCGGCAGGCTGCGTCGCGCAGATCGACGATGTAGTCGATGTGGCCGGCGCCAGTCAGGTCGAGCGCTCTGACGGTATCGGCTGCGAATTGTACTTCCCCGCCGCTCTCGGCTTTGCATTCGTCGCGCGTCTGCTGGAGCACTTTTTGCACGCGCGCGGGATAGATTTTGGGATCGAACGGCTTGGTATCCTGCTTGGCGTCTTGTGCCGTAGCGCCGCCGCAAACAATGATGGCGCCGGCGACGCAACGCGCGAGTGATCGTCCAAAACGAGACTTTCGTACCGCCCGTTTCCACCCGTCGGATCATGCTCTACGATCCATGCATTCGAAAAGAGGGTAGGAGGAAGGACGCGTGGCGGGACGAGTCGACGGCAAGGTTGCGCTGATTACCGGAGCTGGCTGCGTCGGCCCGGGTTGGGGCAATGGACGCGCGGCCGCGGTGCTGTTTGCCCGCGAAGGCGCCAAAGTCTTTGCTGTCGACAAGGATGCGCAGTCGATGGCCGAGACCGTGACGCGGGTCGGCAATGACGGTGAGATCGTCACGCATGTTTGCGACGTCCTCGACGACGCGCAGGTCGCCGCCATGACGCAAGCGTGCCAAGAAAAATTCGGCCGCGTCGACATTCTCGTCAATAATGTCGGCGGCTCGGCGGCGGGTGGCGTTGCGGAAATGACCGAAGAGAATTTCGGCCGCCAGATCGATTACAATCTCAAAAGCGTGTTTCTGTGCTGCCGCCACGTCATCCCGGTCATGATCGCGCAAGGCGGCGGCGCCATCGTCAACACCGCCTCGACTTCGGGCATCCGTTACACCGGCTCGCCGCAGATCGGCTATGCGTCGTCCAAAGCGGCGGTGATTCAATTCTCGCGCGTGACCGCCGTGCAATATGCCGGCAAGGGAATCCGGGTAAACACGGTCGTTCCGGGCCAGATGCACACGCCCATGGTCGAGGCGCGGCTCGCCAAGCAGCGCACCGGCGGCGACGTCGAAGCTTTATTGAAATCGCGCGTGGCGCGCATCCCGCTCGGCTTTATGGGCGACGGCCGCGACACCGCGCATGCGGTGCTGTTCCTGGCTTCTGACGAGGCGCGCTTCATCACCGGCACCGAGATCGTGGTCGACGGCGGCATGACCGCGCGCTGCGATTGAAGGCCAGCGTTAGGGTTTTGGACCGCGAGCGCCTACTGCGCGACCACGCCTTCCGGCGCGGTTTCGAGATTGAATGCGGCGGCGAACAGCGCGCGGGTGTAATCGGTCTTCGGGCTGCGGAACAGTTCCGCGGCATCGCCGGATTCGACGATGACGCCGTGGCGCATGACCAACAAGCGGCTCGCCAATGCTGCTACGACGCGCAAGTCGTGCGAAATGAACAGATAGGTAAGGTCGCGCCGCTTCTGCAAATCGCGCAACAGATCGACCATTTGCGCCTGAATGAGCATGTCGAGCGCGCTGGTTGGCTCGTCAAGAACGATGAAGCTTGGTTCGAGCACGATCGCGCGCGCCACCGCGATGCGCTGGCGCTGGCCGCCGGAAAATTCGTGCGGGAAACGGAAACGCGTCTCCGGATCGAGGCCGACATCGTTGAGCGCCCGAATGACGCGCCGGTCGCGCTCGTCGTTCGACATGTTGGGATGATGAACTTTCAATCCTTCCTTGATGATGTCGGCGACCGACATGCGCGGGGAGAGTGAGCCGTAGGGGTCCTGAAACACGATTTGCATGTTGCGGCGGAACGGCAGCATCTCCTTAAAGCGCAGGCCTTGCAGATTATGGCCCATGAAGGCGATCAGCCCCTCGGACGAAATAAGCCGCAAGATGGCGCGGCCGAGCGTCGATTTGCCGGAGCCGGACTCGCCGACGACGCCAAGCGTTTCGCCTTTGTGCAATTGGATGCTCAAGCCGTCGCAGGCTTTGACGTGGCCCACGACCTTGCGCAGAAGCCCGCTGGTAATCGGGAACCAGACTTTCAGGTCATCGGTTTTCAGCACGATCGGCGCATCGGGTTGCGGCGGCGCCGGGTCGGGCTTCGGCTCGGCCGCTAGCAGCGCGCGCGTATAGGGATGCTCCGGCGCGGCAAATACCTTCTCCACCGGGCCGTGCTCGACGATATTGCCGTCCTTCATCACGCAGACTCGCTGCGCGATCTTGCGCACGATGCCGAGATCGTGAGTGATGAACAACAGCGACATGTGCAGCCGCGACTGAAGGTCCTTCAACAGCGCGATGATCTGCGCCTGCACGGTGACATCGAGCGCGGTGGTCGGCTCGTCGGCGATCAAAAGGTCCGGCTCGTTGGCGAGCGCCATGGCGATCATCACGCGCTGCCGCTGCCCGCCTGACAATTGGTGCGGGTAGCTCTTAAGACGCGTCTGCGGGTCGGGAATGCCGACCTGCGTGAGCACCTCGATGGTTCGCTCACGCGCCGCAGCGCCGGCCAGGCCGCGGTGCAGCAGCAAGATTTCGCCGATCTGCTTTTCGATCGTGTGCAGCGGGTTGAGCGAGGTCATCGGCTCCTGGAAGACGATGCTGATGTCGTCGCCGCGCACGCGGCGCGTCCGCCGCTCATCGAGCGGCAGCAGGTCGGTGCCTTTGAAATTGATCGAGCCGGACGGATGCCGCGCGGCGGGATACGGCAGCAGTTTGAGAATGGACAAGGCTGTGATCGACTTGCCCGAACCCGATTCACCGACCAGCGCCAGCGTCTCACCCTTGCCGATCTCGAACGAGATGCGGTTAACCGCCAGCGTTTCCCTGCCGCCGGACCTGAAGGCGATCGAAAGATCGCGTACGCTGAGGAGGGATTCTGTCATGCGCGTGTGTTCATGCAAAGGTCTTGCGTGGATCGAAGGCGTCACGCACCGCCTCGCCGATGAAGATCAGCAGCGAGAGCATCAGCGCAACCGTGAAGAAGCCGGTCAGCCCGAGCCAGGGCGCCTGCACGTTGGCCTTGCCTTGGGACAGGAGTTCGCCAAGCGACGGCGAGCCCGGCGGCAGGCCAAAGCCCAGGAAGTCGAGCGCGGTCAGCGTCATGACTGATGACGACATGATGAAGGGCAGAAATGTCATGGTCGCCACCATCGCGTTCGGCAACAGGTGGCGGAACATGATGGTGCGGTTGGAAACGCCGAGCGCGCGCGCCGCCTGGATATATTCGAAATTGCGGCCGCGCAGGAATTCGGCGCGGACGAGCCCCACGAGCCGCACCCACGAAAACAACAGCAGGATGCCGAGCAACACGAAGAATCCTGGCACCAGCACCGATGAAATGATGAGCAAAAGATAGAGCTCCGGCACCGAGGTCCAGATTTCGATGAAGCGCTGGAACAACAAATCGGTCCAGCCGCCGAAATAACCCTGCACAGCGCCGGCGGCTATGCCGATGATTGACGAGACAATGGTGAGGATCAGTCCGAACAACACAGAGATGCGAAAGCCGTAGATCAGCCGCGCCAGCACGTCGCGGCCTTGATCGTCGGTGCCGAGCCAGTTCATTTCCAACGCGTCGCATGGGCTGTAGCCGTTCTTGGCCGCGAAGTCGCAATCGCGCTGGTTCAACAGCCAGGTCGGCTTGGAGGGGAAGGCCGATGGCGGCCTATCGTTGATGGTGCGGTAGGAAAAGCGGATCGGCGCCCAGATCACGATGGCGTTATGTTCGTCGAGAAAACGCTGCAGATAGGGATCGCGATAATCCGCGGCGGTGCCGAGCGTGTCGCCGAACTCGGTATCGGGATAGGTCACAAAAACCGGGAAATAATTCTTGCCTTCAACGTGGATGTAGAGCGGGCGGTCGTTGGCGATGAACTCGGCGAACAGGGAAATGATGAATAGGACTAGAAATAACCACAGCGAGTAGTAACCCCGACGATTAGCCTTGAAGTTACGCCAGCGGCGCGCATTGAGCGGCGAGAACTCGAAGCCACGCGGCGGCACGGTCACTCCCATCGGCCCAGCCGGTTCGGCGTCCGGCCGCAGTTCCTCGCGCGCCAGCGCGCTCTTTGGCAGTCTGATCGTCTCTTCGGCTTCGAGTTTGACGTCCACCTCACACCTCTCGCGTCTCGAAGTCGATGCGGGGATCGATCCAAGTGTAGGTGAGGTCGGAAATGAGGTTCACCACCAGGCCGAGCAGGGCAAAAATGTAAAGGTTGGCAAATACGACCGGATAATCGCGGTTGAGCACGCTCTCGAAACTCAACAGTCCGAGTCCATCAAGCGAGAAAATCGTTTCGATCAACAGCGAGCCGGCAAAAAACGCCGATACGAACGCTCCCGGAAAGCCGGCAATGACCAACAGCATGGCATTGCGGAAAACATGGCCGTAGAGCACTTGGCGCTCCGAACAGCCCTTGGCGCGCGCGGTGAGCACGTATTGCTTGCGCAGCTCTTCGAGGAATGAGTTTTTTGTCAGCAAGGTGATCGTCGCAAAAGCTGCCAAGCCCATCGAGGTGACAGGCAGCACCAGATGCCAAAAGTAATTGAGAATTTTCAGCCACCACGGCATTTGCGACCATGCGTCGGACACCAATCCGCGCAGCGGGAAAATCTGAAAGAACGAACCACCCGCGAATAGAATGATCAGCAGAATCGCGAACAGGAATCCGGGAATGGCATAGCCGACGATGATCACTCCGGAAGTCCAGATGTCGAATCGCGAGCCGTCCTGGACCGCCTTGCGGATGCCGAGCGGGATCGAGATCAGATAGCTTATAAGTGTCATCCAGACGCCGAGCGAGATCGAGACCGGCAGCTTCTCCTTGATCAGTTGCAGAACGCTGACGTCGCGAAAATAGCTCTTGCCGAAATCAAAACGCACATAGTTCCACAGCATGATGAAGAAGCGCTCGTAAGCCGGCTTGTCGAAGCCGAACTGCTTCTCCAGGCTTTTGATGAAAGCGGGATCGAGACCCTGCGCGCCGCGATATTTGGAGTTCACATCGGCTTGCGCGCCGCTGGCCGCGGCACCGCGCGCGCCGAAATCGCCGCTCGCCGAACCGGATATGCGGGACGTCGCGCCGGTATCGGAGCCCGAGAGCTGCGCAATGACGCGCTCCACCGGGCCGCCCGGGGCGAACTGAACCACCACGAAGGAAATGAGCATGATCCCGAAGATCGTCGGGATCATGAACAGCAGGCGGCGGGCGATATAGGCTGTCATGACTGCGTCATATGCCTGATCGTAGGCTCGGTTCTGATATGGGCCGAGGTGGCGGTTCCGATTTGGATCGCAACGGTAAACCCCGAAGCCGACGTCCGCGTTTCCTCAACGCGACAGCATAAAGACGTGATTGGCTGGGACAAGTGCGGCATCGCCGCTAGCGCTAGCCCCTGAGTTTGATTTTCGCGCCTTTCTCGGAGTCATACCACCAAGTCTCGGGAATGGCGCGGAAATAACGCGGCTGCGCAGGCGGGCGGCCGAACACGTCCCAATAGGCTATCCAGTGCGATGCCTTATACCAGTTCGGAATCCAGTAGCGGCCTGATCGGATGACCCGGTCCAAGGCGCGGCAGGCGGTCACCAAGGCCGGCCGCGACTGCGCTGCGATAATGCTCTCGATCAGGGCATCGACTGCGGGGTCGGCTATGCCGGCGAGATTATTGGATCCCTTAAGAGCAGCCGCCTGCGAGGAAAAGAACGAGCGCAGCGAATCTCCCGGCGTTGACGAGAAACTGAAGCGGTCGATGGTGATATCGAAGTCGAAATCGTCGCGGCGCGCGCGATATTGCACCGGATCGACGATGCGAAGCGTCGCATCAATGCCGAGCGTTTTGAGGTTCCTGATGAACGCCATGTGGTGCGGTTGGAACGTCGGCTCGTCGATCAAAAATTCCATGGCGAACGGCTGGCCGTCGGGCTGCACGCGTTTGGTGTTCTGCACCGGGTAGCCGGCCTCGCCGAGGAGCTGCGCTCCTTTGCGCAGCAACGCGCGATCCTCGCCGGAGCCATCCGACACCGGCGGCGAGAAAGGCTCGCCAAATACCTCATTGGATAGTTGGCCGCGGAATGGCTCGAGCAGGGCGACTTCTTCGGGACCCGGCGCGCCTTGCGCCATCATTTCGGAGTTCTGGAACACCGAAACGGTCCGTTTGTAGGAGCCGTACATGATGGTTTTGTTGGTCCATTCGAAATCGAAGGCATTGTTGAGCGCTTCGCGCACCCGCGGATCGGCGAATTTCCGCCGCCGCGTGTTGATGAACCAGCCCTGCGCGCCTGACGGAGTGTCGTCGGGTATTTCGTCGCGCACGACGCGCCCGTCCTTCATCGCCGGAAAATTGTAGCGCGTGGCCCAGAAGCGCGAGGTGAACTCCTCGCGAAACAGATAAGACTGAGCCGAAAAGCCTTCGAAGCCGACGTCGCGGTCGCGATAATATTCGAAGCGCAGTGTATCGAAGTTGTTCTGGCCGCGGGCAATTGGCAGATCGGCCCCCCACCAATCCTTGACGCGTTCGTATTCGATGTAGCGGCCCGGCTCGAACCGCCCGACTTTGTAAGGTCCGGAGCCGAGCGGGACCTCCAAGCTCGATTGATCGAACGGCTTGGTCGCATAATAGGCGCGCGAAAAGATCGGCAGGCCGGCGACGAACAGCGGCACGTCGCGAGCGCGCTTGGGCGCGAATGTTGCGGTGACCCACGCATCGTCGTCAGCCTTGGCACCAAGGAAATCGCGCAGCAACTGGCTGATCAGCGGATGACCCTTGTCTTTGAGGATGTTCAGCGAGAAGGCGACGTCCTGTGCGGTCAGCGGCGAACCGTCGTGGAATTTTGCTCCGGCACGGATCAAGAATTGATAGGTCAATCCATCCGCAGAACGGCGGACTTTCTCCGCAGCCAGGCCGTACATTGCGTCCGGTTCGTCGCCCGAGCGCACCATCAGCGTGGCAAAGGTCAGCTCCATGCCTTGGGCGGCGTCGCCCCTGAGGATGAAGCTGTTAAGCGAATTGAAAGTGAGGAAATTCTGGTTGTAGAGACGGTCCGGGCCGATCTGGGAAAATACGCCGCCCTTGGGGGCGTTGGGATTGACGTAATTAAAATGGGTGAAGTCCGGCGGGTAGGCGAGATCGCCGAAAGCCGAGAGCCCGTGCGATTCGATCGTCTCAGCGGCGTTGGCGCTAGAGATGACGCGCGGATGCCTCCATGCCAAGCGCATCGCGCCCAACGCAGCGGTGCTCAAGGCAAGCACGCGGCGGCGTGACAATCTGCTCCTTCCCCCCTTGAGCGGGAGGGATGGAAAGGCAGGTTGGTGTTTTTTAAATCTCAATCCGTCACGACGACCGTGCCGATCGGCTCCGCCGATCGGGCCCATTCACAGGGCAGTTGATTTGGCAGTTGATTTGAATGCGTGGCCTACTGCCCCGCCGTCTTCTGCGCTTTGGCCAGGTCCCACCACCACACCAGCGGGAACGCGGCGCGACCGTATTTCGGCATCAGGTCGGGATGGCTGAAGCGGTCCCAGCGCGCGGTGCGCACCTTGCCATAAGTCCATTGCGGCACGACGTAGTGGTTCCACAACAAAACGCGGTCGAGCGCGTGCACGGCGGCTTCGAGGTCGGAACGATTTTTGGCGAAGATGACCTGTTCGATCATCGCGTCGACTGCCGGATTTTTTATCCCGATCATATTCAAGGAGCCGGGCTGGTCCGCTGCCTGCGAGCCCCAATAACCGCGCTGCTCGTTGCCGGGCGTGAGCGACTCGGCCCAGGCGAAGGTGATGATGTCGAAGTCCCAGTTGCGCAGCCGGTTCTCGTATTGCGCTTCGTCGACGGTGCGCACGGCAACTGTTATGCCGAGCCGTTCCAGCGACGGCTTGAAGAACAGGAACACGCGTTCGAAGCTGGGATCGGCGGCGAGCAGTTCGACCGAGAACGGCTCGCCAGTCTTGGTGTTGACGAGCTGCTGGTCACGCACCTCGTAACCAGCTTCTTTCAGCAATTTGATGCCTTCGCGCAGATTGGCGCGGATCTGCTCCGGATTGCCATTGACCGGATTGGTATAGGGGTTCTTGAAGAGCTCGGGCGGCACCTTGTCGCGCACCGTCTCCAAGAGCTCGAGTTCGCGCCCGGTGGGAACGCCGCTAGAGGCGAGCTCGGTGCCTTCGAAGTAGCTGGCGATGCGCTTATACTGGTTAAAGAAAATCTGCTTGTTCATCTCCTCGAAATCGAAGGCATAGTTGAAGGCGAGCCGCACCCGCGGATCCTGAAATTTCGGCCGCCTGATATTGAAGGCAAAAGCCTGCATCACGCCGGAATTGCGGATCGGGAATTCCTCGAGCAGCACGCGCTTGTCGCTCACTGCCGGAAAATCGTAAGCGGTGGACCAGTTTTTGGCGCTGTTCTCGTTGCGCCAGTCGATGGTGTCGGCTTTGAACGCTTCAAGCGCGACGGTGGTATCGCGGAAATAGACGTATTGCAGCTCGTCGAAATTGTTGGTGCCGGTCTGGACGTTGAGATCGCGGCTCCAATGTTCTTTCACGCGCTCGTAGACGATATTGCGCCCCGGCGAGAAATCCTTGATCCGATAGGCGCCGCTACCGAGCGGCGGCTCCAACGTGGTTTCGCCGATATTGCGCTGCTTGCCGTTTTTGTCCGTGCCTTCCCACCAATGCTTCGGCAGCACGGCGAGCTGGCCGATAATCTGCGGCAGTTCACGGTTGCCTGGCGCATCGAAGACGAACGTCACCTCGTGGTCGCCGGTTTTTTCCGCTTTGGCGACATGCCGGTAATAGGCGGAGAGCTGCGGGCTGTATTTCTTCTGCGACTCGAAGGAGAAAATCACATCCTCGGGCGTGATCGGCTTGCCGTCATGCCATCGGGCCTGTGGCCGCAGGCGATAGGCTACCGAGGAGTAATCCGGCGGAAAGCTCACGGCCTCGGCGAGCAGGCCATATTCGGTCGAGACTTCATCGAGCGCGGAGATCGAGAGCGTCTGGTAGATAAGCTCGATGCCGGCGGCGAGCGAACCTTTGACGCCGGCGACAGCGGTATTGAAATTGTCGAAAGTGCCGATCCCGATTTGCCGGGCGGTGCCGCCTTTGGGTGCATTCGGATTGACGTATTCAAAATGCTTGAAGTTCGGCGGGTATTTGAGTTCGCCGTATAATGACAGGCCGTGCCGCCAGGTCTTTTCCTGCGTTTCGGCATGCGCGCTGCCGATCCAGGCGGGGAGGGGGAGCCGCCACGCGGCAATCGCGAGTAATGCGGATTTCAGCACGGATCGGCGGTTCACTTGATGCTCCCGGGTGAGCTAAGGGCTATGTTGAAGATCATTATTGTGCCTTTTGCGTTGTGACACCAGCATGCCGGTGTGCACCGCGATGAAGTTAGGCACGAGTTGCGCCGATATAACGGCGCTGCTGGCTTAACTTAGCCCGCTTCAATGGTTGCCCGGGGCGGTGCCGCCGGAAGCCGGCGGCGGGCTTGCCGGGGCGCCGGCAGGCTGGCCGGAACCGGCACCCGGTGCGGACGGCGGCGCGGTCTCGGCTTGTGGCTCGGGCAAGGGCACCGGATTGGGCGACAGCGTATCGAGATACGCGATCACATCGGCACGCTGCTTGTCATTCGATATGCCGGCGAAGGTCATAGCCGTGCCCGGCGCAAACGTGCTCGGCTTGGTCAGCCAGGTGTTAAGCGTCTCGAAGTCCCAGCTGCCGTTTTTTGATTTCAGCGCCGCCGAATAGTTGAAGCCCGACGTCGAAGCGATTTTGCGTCCGACGATATTGTAGAGATCCGGCCCGATTTTCGGCCCCTGGCCTTCCTGGAAGTTGTGGCAGGCTTGGCACTGTCTGGCGACGTCGGCCCCACGCTGCGACGACGCGCTGGCGAGCAGAGTCGCGATCGGCACTGCCGCAGGCGCGGCTGCGGCCGCGGCGCCGGCAGGGGCCTCCTCTTTCACCGCGATTTCGTAACCCGGCTTTGCCGGCCTCTCGGGGGTAAAAATTTCGCCGGCCGCAATACGCATGGCAACGAGGACCAGGCAGGTTCCCAGCAAAGCGCCAAGGAGCTTGTTAAGTTCGAACGAATTCATCGTTGATCGCTCCGCGGGGGCGGCATGGTGGGGCGGCGCACAATTAGCCGGTTTGCCGCGACGGTTGCAACCCGTATAAGCCCCGATCTTGAGGGACTAGCGCCTCTAACCCACAAATGCCTGCGAACTCCGGAATTCGGGATACCTGGCGCCACGATGGCTGACGTTTTGATCGTAATTCCCGCCCGCATGGCCGCGACCCGGCTGCCGGGTAAGCTGCTCGCCGATGTCGCCGGCGCGCCGATGATCGTGCATGTCTTGCGCCGCGCCCAGGAAGCGCGGCTGGGCCCGGTCATAGTGGCGACCGACTCGCGCGCCATCGCCACGGCGGTCACCCAAGCGGGCGGCCGCGCGGTATTGACCAGGGACGATCATGTTTCGGGCTCCGACCGCATCTTCGAGGCGCTTGGCGAAATCGATGCGCAACGTCGCGCCAAGATCGTCGTCAATGTGCAGGGCGATCTGCCGACGCTTGCGCCCGCCGCAATCGCCGCCGCGCTGGAGCCGCTTGCCGATGACGCAGTCGATATCGCCACGCTTGCCGCCGAGATTAGCGTACCTGCGGAGCGCAATGATCCGAATGTGGTGAAGGTCGTCGGCACGCCGGTGGCGCCAGGGCGGCTGCGCGCGCTTTATTTTACCCGCGCCACGGCGCCAGCGGGCGAGGGGCCGCTCTACCATCACATCGGGCTCTACGCGTTCCGGCGCGCAGCGCTTGAACGCTTCGTCAAGTTGCACCCATCGCCGCTTGAGCGCCGCGAGAAGCTCGAACAGCTCCGTGCACTCGAGGCCGGCATGCGCATTGACGTCGTCATCGTCGACGCGGTGCCGCTCGGCGTCGACACGCCGGAGGATTTGGAAAAGGCGCGCGCCATGCTAACGAAACGGTCATGAAGAAACGCAAGAAGATGCGGGCCAAAGAAAAGCGCAAGAAAACCCGCGCCAAAGCGAGCAAGCGGCGCAGGATCGCCTTTCAGGGCGAGGCGGGCGCGAATTCGCATATTGCCTGCAAACAAGCTTATCCGGATTACGAGCCGCTGCCTTGCGCCACGTTCGAGGATGCCTTCGCCGCGGTGCGCAGCGGTCGCGCGATGCTGGCCATGATTCCGATCGATAATTCGCTCGCCGGCCGCGTGGCGGACATTCATCACCTGATGCCGGCATCGCAACTGCACATCGTCGCCGAATGGTTTCTGCCGGTTCAGCACCAGCTCGTCGCGCCCAAAGGCGCCAAGCTGCGCACGATCAAAACGGTCGAGAGCCACATCCACGCGCTCGGCCAGTGCCGCGCACTGATCCGCAAACTCGGCATCAAGCCAGTGGTGGCGGCCGATACGGCAGGCGCCGCGCGCGAAGTGGCCGAAGTGGGCGACCTCACGCGCGCTGCCTTGGCGACCAAGCTCGCGGCCAAGATCTATCGTTTGGACATTCTGAAAAAGAACGTAGCCGACGCCAAGCACAACACCACTCGCTTCATCGTGCTCGCCCGCGAGCCGAAATGGGCAAGCCGCAAGGAAAAGCGCGTCATCACCACTTTTATTTTTCAGGTGCGCAATATTCCCGCCGCGCTGTACAAGGCGCTCGGCGGCTTCGCCACCAATGGCGTCAACATGACCAAGCTCGAAAGCTATATGGTCGACGGCAGCTTTTCCGCCACGCAGTTTTACGCCGATGTCGAAGGCCATCCCAAGCAACGCGCGCTCGAACTGGCGCTGGAGGAGCTCGAATTCGTGTCGCAGCCGAAATCGCTGAAGATTCTCGGCGTCTATCCCGAGCACCGCTTCCGCGAGACTTTTAAATAAGGCGCGACGAAACAGGACGTGCGTTGGCTCTGACGAGCCATTTTTGGAGCTTAGGAAAATCCCATGACAAACGAAGAACCCAGAGTCAGGCGGACGCTGCAACTGCGGTTCACGCTGCCCACCGCCGATTCGGCCCAGCTCGTTGCCATGATCAAAGCCGCGACGCCATTCTATCAGATGTTCGGCAAAGCCGAGGTGCGGCTGATGCAGAACGTCGACGACCCGACCAAGTTCGTGCAGCAGATCGAATACGAAGCGAACGAGGACTGGGAGCTGAGCCGGCAGCGTATCGCCGGCGATCCGCGCATGCAGGTCTATCTGCAAACCTGGCGTAGCCTGTTTCCCGGCGCGCCCGAGATCGATGTCTATCAGGAAGTGTGATCCAACTGGGGCTTGAGTATTTCGCGAGGCCAGGCGATGATCGCGTGTTCGGGGATGCCGCAGCCTCCCCGTTAAATGGGGCTCTCTCCATGCAAGCGCTGCTCGCTCAACTTTGGGAGCGAGCGTTATGCATGCGAACCTCGACCCGAATCTCGGCTTCAACATCTTCACGCTTCTGTTTCTGGGCGGCACCTTTGCCGCGGCGCTGGTTGCCGGGCTTGGCGGCTTCGCCTTCGGCATCGTCGCCGCGGCGATGTGGCTCTATATCCTCACACCTCTGGAGACTGCGACCTTGATCATGGGCCTTGGCTTGGTCGTGCAGGGTTACTCGGTGTGGAAATTGCGGCATGCGCTGGATGGGCGGCGGCTGGCGCCGCTTCTGATCGGCACGGCACTCGGCGTCCCGCTCGGCGTGTTCATCCTCGCACATGCCGATCCGCGCTATCTGCGGCTTGGCATCGGCGTCGTGCTCGTGCTGTTCAGCCTCTATGGCTTGCTGCGACCAAGCCTAACACCGATCAAGGCAGCGCCGTTGTCCGGCGATCTTGGCGCTGGTTTTCTCAACGGCGTGCTTGGCGGGGCGACCGGTCTGGCCGGAATCATCGCCGTCATATGGTGCCAGTTGCGCGGCTGGGCCAAGGATGCGCAGCGCGCCGTGTTTCAGCCGGTCGGGGTCGCCACTTTCGCTCTGAGCGCCGCGTGGCTTGGCGGCCAGGGCTCGATCTCGCGTGAGGTCGTGCCATTGTTTGTTGCGGCATTGCCGATTGTGCTCGTCGGCACCTGGCTCGGGCTCAAATTCTACGGCACGCTCGACGAAGCACAGTTTCGCAAAATCGTCTTGGTCCTGTTGCTGGCGTCCGGCATCGTGCTGTTCGTTCGATAGCCTGGAATGTGTACGCAGCCTGACATTCGCTTCGGCGGGCTGCGGGGAACTGGGCAAACCTAACGGCCTTGCATCCCGCACGTATGCTCTTCTATAGTTTTGCTCCGGGGAATTAGCAGGCTCCCCGTCAGACGGTTTCCGTCCAAGCCCTGCGCAACTCTCGCTGTGTCGAGGAGATTGCGCATGGACGGAACGAAGCTCCCGCTTATATCCAGTGATTTTGCGTTTGCTGACGCGGCGCCGCGTTTGCACGCACGCTGTCGCGATGCCTTTTTCGCAGGTCGATGCGTTTAGGAGTTGCCCATGTACGCGATGAAGCCATTGTCTTGCGATCCCGTGCGGATCAAGGGCATGTCGGAGCGGCTGATCATCAGCCATTACGAGAACAATTACGGCGGCGCGGTTAAGCGCCTCAATCTCATTGACGAACAGCTTTTACAGCTCGAGTTCGACAAGGCCGCCGGTTTCCTGATCAACGGGCTCAAGCGCGAACAATTGATTGCGATGAATTCGATGATCCTGCACGAACTGTTCTTCGATGGATTGGGCGAGCAAAGCGAGCCGCGAGGTGTTCTGTACGAAGCGATCGTCCGAGATTTTGGATCGTTTGAACGTTGGCGCGCCGAATTTGTCGCCATGGGGAAAGCCCTCGGCGGCGGTTCGGGATGGGTGCTGCTGTCATGGTCGCCACGCGATCGCAAGCTGGTCAACCAGTGGGCGGCCGACCATTGCCACACGCTCGCCGGCGGCACGCCGATCCTGGCGCTAGATATGTACGAGCATTCCTATCACATGGATTTCGGCGCCAAAGCTGCCAGCTACGTGGATTGCTTCATGGAAGTTATTCGCTGGCAAAACGCCGAGCGCCAGTTCAAAGCGCTGAGTAATAGTAGTTCAACATGAGACTCCGGAGGGCAACAGCATGCGAGTGTTCACGGCACTAATGATCATGGTCTTGATTGGCTGGAGTGCATCAGATTTCGCGCAAGCGCAGCAGGCCAACAGCTGCAAACAATGCAGCGACCAACGGCACGCCTGCACGGGAGGCTATTCCGCAAAGACCTGCCAGGTCGAATACGAGCGCTGCATGAAAAACTGTCAACGCAAATGATCGGCAATGCGACCTGATCACTCTATGCAACCCGGTGGTCATTTGGCGGTGAGGGGCTAACGGGCATGTGCCCACAAGGAGACGATGATGCGGCTCGTTCGTTCACTCGTAATTATCGGCGCAATATGCGCGGCGACATCGCTGGCGGCGCGCGCTCAGGCCATTGACTGGCAAAAGGTCGATGATGCGTTCGGCCGGAAGCCAGCCATCGTCGCGGGCGATGTCCACCGCTACGGTTTTCCGCGCTCAGACCTCAATGTGGCACTCGATGGCGTCACGATTAAGCCGGCTTTGGCGCTTGGCGGCTGGGTCGCGTTCAAACCGATGCAAGGCGGCGCAATGGTCATGGGCGATCTCGTGCTGTTGGAAACCGAGATCAATCCGGTCATGACCAAGCTGATCGAGAACGGCATCGACATCACGGCAGTGCACAATCATTTGCTCCGGGCCAATCCTGCTACCTTTTATCTGCACGTCGGCGGCATGGGCGACCCGGTAAAAATGGCAAATGCCATCCGCACCGCCCTCGCCGAGAGCAAGACGCCTCTGTCTGCGCCGGCGGCAACGACCCCGCCGCCGATCGAGCTTGATACGGCGCAACTCGACCAGATCATTGGCGTGAAGGGCCAAGCCAATGGCGGCGTCTATCAATTCGGTGTCCCGCGGCGCGACCCGGTCACCGAAGAAAGAAATCAACTGATGCCGCCTGGCCCACTTGGGATGGCGACCGGTATCGGCTTTCAGCCGACCGGCGGCGGCAAAGCGGCAATCACGGGTGACTTCGTGTTGACCGCCGATGAGGTCAATCCGGTGATCAAAGTGCTTCGAGCGAGTGGAATCGAGGTCACGGCCCTGCACAGTCACATGCTTGATGAACAGCCGCGGCTGTTCTTCATGCACTTTTGGGCGAACGACGATGCCATCAAGCTCGCTCATGGATTGCGATCCGCGTTGGACAAAATGGCGAATGCGAAATCGTGAGGCGAAGGGCGCGGAGAGGCGAAGGTAAGATCGCGAACACCGGTCTTACCTCTCACCGGCGACGGGGACATTGATGACGATGGAAACCACAATTAAGCGTGGCCCGCTGAGTGAGTTGCTTTGGTATTTTCTCCGGCTCGGATTGTTGGGTTTCGGCGGGCCCGTGGCGCTGGTCGGGCAGATGGAGCGCGAACTCGTTGCCGAACGCGGCTGGCTGACCAAAGAGCAGATGCGCGAAGCCATCGCCATCTGTCAGTCACTGCCTGGACCGCTCGCCATTCAGGTTGGAATTTATATTTCGTATCTGCGCGGCGGTTTTTGGGGTGCCTGGATCGGCGGCTGGGCTTTCATCTTTCCGAACTTTGTGATCGTCGCCGCTCTGGGTGCTCTCTACGTCTATTTTGGCGATCTCAAACCGATCACCGGCATCTTCTACGGTGTCAGCCCGGCAGTCATCGCGCTGATTCTCCATTCCTGTTACCGCCTCTCGAAGCTTGGCATGGAGGACAAGCTGCAATGGGTGATCGCGGCAGTCTGTTTGGTCGTAACCGTGGTCCTGCAGGCCGAGGTCGCATTGCTGTTCATTGGCGCAGGACTTGTTGGCATTTTCTACTATGGAAACCTGTTTCGGCGCCGGCCGCCGCCAGTAGTTCTTGAGGTCGCCGCGCTGCCATCGCTGATGCTGGCACCGGTCGCCTCAGCCTCGACCTTAGGCAAGCTTTTGCTGTTCTTTCTCAAAGCGGGTTCACTCACGTTTGGCAGTGGGCTCGTGATCGTCCCGTTTCTGCAGCAAGGCGTGGTCCAGCAATACGGCTGGCTGGATGAACGTCAATTCTTGATCGCTGTCGCGGTCGGCATGATCAGCCCGGGCCCCGTGGTGATCACCGCAACGTTCGTGGGCTATCTGGTCGCTGGCTTTTGGGGCTCGCTGGTCTCGACCATCGGTATTTTCTTTCCTTCATTCATCTTCATCCTGGTCGCAGCACCGCTCCTTGCGAGGCATGGCACAAATCCAAACGTGCAAGGGTTCGTGCGTGGCGCCTATGCGGCGGCAATCGGAACGATTCTTGGAGCTTGCATTCTGCTGGGCCGGATTGCCATCGGCGATTGGCTCACCGCCCTGATCGGCTTGGCCTCACTTGCGGTCTTGTTCCGCTGGAAGGTCAGCAATCCACTGCTGATTGCGGCGACCGCCGTGATCGGCCTGATTGCCTATCCGTTGCTGCAGCCGGCGTGGGTGATGGTGAAATAGCCTTGTTCGAGGACATGGCGCATGGACGGACGGATCCAGCCAATTTCAACAGTGCGGCTTTCTGCGCCTCTGCAGAATTTCTGTATTGGGCTCGTCATTGTCGCGGTCGTTACGATCGTTTGCTATTTCTGGTTAGACCAGCCGCTCGCTTTCTTTTTACATCGCAACATTGCGGATAAGACCGTCTTTGTCTGGCTGCAGCGGCTCCCTGTCGCCTTTCCTTTGCTGTCGTCTTTCATCCTGGCATGTTGCGGACTTTGGACGCTCATGGACCGTCCCTTCTCGCGGGTTCAGTCCGTCGCGTTGACATGCAGTATAAGTTTCATTTCGACCAGCCTGATAACTAGCCAACTCAAATACGCGTTTGGCCGAACCTGGCCGAATACTTGGATAGAAAATAATCCTTCCCTCATTCAAAACGGTGTTTTTGGCTTTAATCCATTTCACGGCGGCCTTGGTTTTGCGTCGTTTCCATCAGGGCATGCAGCGGCAATCTGTTCGGTGATGACAGTGCTTTGGTGGTCGTGTCCAAATTGGCGTCCGATCTATGTTGCGTGCGTAGCCGCAGTTGTATTCGGGCTGATTGGCGCGAACTATCATTTTTTGAGTGACATTCTCAGCGGGATGTTTGTTGGCACTTCCGTTGGTTACATCACAACAAAAATATCGTCGCCGAATGGAAGTGTGTCGACATGATGAGTGATGCTCAGACGCTGCCACTTGCGGAACAAGCTGCAGCAGCACCGTTAAAGGTAGTTGGCATAACCAAGTGGTATAGCGAGCAGCGGGCGCTCGCTGACGTCTCTTTTGATATCCGGCGTGGTGAAATCCTAGGTCTGATCGGCCCGAATGGCTCGGGCAAGACCACACTCTTGGAAACCGTCGCGGGACTGCTGCCTGTCGATGCGGGGAGCGTTCTCTGGCAGCGTTCTTTGCTGCCCCAACATCGCCGGCGCGAGGTCGTCTTTTATCTGCCGGATGGTGTGCGGCCGTGGGATGGACGACATGTCATCGGTGTTCTGGAGTTTTTTGCATCCGCGTTTGGCCGCCGAGCAGCCGAACTTGATGAGGTGACACGATCGGTCGGCCTTGAAGAAGTTCTTGGCAAGCACGTCTTCGCTTTGTCAAAGGGCTACGCGCGCCGTTTGATGCTGGCACTGGCATTATTAACGCCACATCCGGTGCTGCTGATGGACGAGCCCTTTGACGGCTTCGACATCCGGCAGACGCGAGAAATTATGACCCTCATGCGCCGCATCGCTGCGCAAGGTCGCACCTTCACCCTGGCTATTCATCAACTAATCGACGCCGAACGGGTCTGTGATCGTTTCATTCTGCTCGCGGATGGGCGCGTGTGCGGGATTGGTTCGCTCGATGATCTTCGCACGCGCACCGGCCAGACGACGGCCAGCTTGGAGGATGTATTTCTTGCGCTCACCTGACGTAGCGCCGGCTCGGCGAGTTTCTTTGCTTCCACTTCTGGCCAAGGAAGTGGTCGAGCTTTTGAGTGGCCGCGCGCTATGGACGATGTTGTTGATACTTTGCCCACTCGTGGGATTCAGTTTTTTTCAGGCGGTCGCACTTTATGGCGAGGCGAGTGCTGCCGCTCGCGACCAGCCGCAGCTGGCGAGCAGCCTATCGCCGCTCGACGGTATTCTCGTGCCAACTTTTGGCGCGTTTTACGTCGCGGTGACGCTTCTGTTTCCGTTTGTTGCGATCCGGGCGCTTGGACGTGAGAAGGAGACCGGGACGCTCAAGCTTCTGGTCCAACTACCTTATCGAATCCCAACACTTATTGCGTCAAAGCTCACGGCCATCATCGTTGCTTGGCTGATAGCCGCCATTTCCGTTGCCGCCGCTCTGGTCTTTTGGCGCTTGTTCGGCGGACACCTTAATCTACTGGAAACCTCGAACTTACTTTTCGGCCATTTGCTCTATGGGCTTTTAATCGGAGCTATCGCGCTTTTTGCTGCCGCGATTTCAGATAATTCCGCTACCGCCGCCATCGTGACCCTGGTGTTTACGATTGGCTCGTGGGTATTGGACTTCCTTCTAGCCGGCCAATCTGGCGCGTTGGGTTGGATATCCCGTCTTTCTCTGACCCAAGCATTGCGTACGTTCGAGCAAGGGCTTCTCTCAGCCGCCCTCGTCCTAGGTATGTGCTCCGCAATTACGGGCTTCGCCACGTTAGCGGCCATATGGCTGCATCCCGGTACGTCACTGCATAAAAAGCTCGCACGCACGATTCTTTGCGTGGGACTCGCTGGCGTCTTATTGGCAGTGGCGACGCAGTTGCGAGCTTCCAGCGACGTGTCAGAAGACAAACGTAATTCCTTTCCGACCGCGGACCAGCGGGCACTCGCCGGGCTTAACAAATCGCTCATCGTAACAGTTCACCTTGCGCCAGAAGACCCTCGATACGTTGACCTACAACGCAACGTCCTGTCGAAGCTGGAAAGGGTCGTTCCAAACGCCACGATCCGTCTAGTGACGATCGGGCAGAGCGTCATTGGTAGCGCCGGTGAAGTGTCCTACGGCGAGATTGAATACAGCTACGGTGGCCATTCCGCGAGGAGCCGATCGACCAGTCATCGCGAAGCATTGCCTCTCATCTACGGGCTGGCGGGTGTCCCTGTGCCTACACCGCAGGCCGGAGAAGACTATCCCGGATATCCCCTAGTCGCGGATGGATGGATCGCGCTGCCTTGGTTCTTTGTAGCCCTTCCCCTGCTGATTGCGGTCGCGTGGTGGCGGTGGAACTGCCATGCGCCGCGCATTCCAGCGCAGTTCGTCAAGAATGGAGACCAACTATGACAGTCAACAAACACGTCCGAACTTTTGCGATCGCAGCCGCCAGCTTGCTCGCGTCGCTGTTGCTCGCTGCCGCGGCACAGCCGCTCAAAATCGACTTTTCCAATGAGAGCGTCGGCACGGAGTCAAAATCATTTTTGAGCGTCGTCGGTGTCTGGAGAATCGAGACTGATGAAGGGAAAAAAGTGTTGGTCGTTGACGGACGGCAGTGGAAGGAAGGGCAGGCCTCAGCCGGCCTTGCCGACAAGGCTCGCGCGCTCTATGGCGAGCGTTACGCCGAATTTCTCGATCGCGTGCAAGCCTATGCTTATTTTCCATATGTGGTGGCCAAGGACGTGGACGATTTTCGCAATGGCGAGATCTCCGTCCGATTCGAGGGTATTTCCGGTCGCATCGATCAAGGAGCGGGAATACTGTTCAACCTCAAGCCGAACGGCGATTACCTAACGTTGCGTGCTAATCCACTGGAAAACAATCTCGTGCTCTGGAAATTTGAGAAAGGCAAGCGCTCATCGGTGAAGTGGATTCGCAATACGCCTACCGCCACGCACCAGTGGCACGATCTGAAAGTCCGCATCGCCGGTACAAAAGTGGAAGGCTATCTCGACGGCAAGCTATATCTGGAGCACGAATTGTCGGAGCCCGTCGCTGGACGCATCGGGTTGTGGTCCAAAGCCGACAGTCACATGTACTTCGACAACTACACGGTGACTCCCGCCCATTAAATCGCTCGAACAACTAGGCGGGGGATTAACGGTGTTGGTTGCTCAAATAATCCCAACCCCCTAGCCAGTTGCCGAAACTCTGTCGAACGATTGGTTGTATCTCCGGCGCGTGCGTCGCATTCGCCCGCTATCCGACTCGCTTGGCTAATTCCGGCAAGCGCAGGGCGTGACATTGTCGATCCGATAGTGGCCCGCTGCTTCGTCCGCGGCAAATGCCAAGCCTACACCCAGGAAAGGCACCGGCCACACAGACGATGGCGCCGACCAGATATACTGTTTGCGGAACTCGAGGTCAGGAGCATTCTCGCTCAGCCGGGTGAAGACGATCTCGAATTTTCCTTTTGAATCCTCCGCACAGGCCGAGGCATCGATCGCCACGACCGCGCTCCATACGCGCTCGAGCGTCGGTGGGATCATGGCTGAGAATTCAACGTCATCGAGCGTCAAAGCCGGCCGGCAAAGTTGCTCGGCAATAGCGTCTGTGGTGCCGATCAGCGCGATGATCGCGGCGAACGAAGCCGATATAGAGCTGCGCCTTGTAAGTATTGTCATCTCCGTCAATCCCGAAAGCGTTGTTCAAGCCTTGCCGACCGCGGATGCAGTCTGCGGCCGCGGGCGCGCGCTCCGCCAAAATCCGGCGCGGAACGCCGCGGCGAGGCTCGCGCCATAGACCATCAGGCCCGCTGCCGCTGCCGCAGCCAGGCCGCCGAGACCGCCGAGCCCGCCGACTTCGCTGCTGGTGAGGTGCAGAGCGGTCCAGCCGCCGACTGCTACAACGATCGCCCGGCTGGTGATGCCGACGAGCGGCCATAGCGGGCGCCCGGCGGCCTGAAACGCGCTTGCCAAAACCAAGCCGAGGCCGAGAAACGCATACGCACCGCCGGTGGTGACAAGGTAGTGCGCTACGAGGGCGTGAACGTCCGGTGCTGCCGTAAACAAGCTCGCCCAAATATCGGGCAGCATCGCACCGAATATTCCGATGCATCCGGTGACGCCCGCGGCGAGCGCCGCCGCCGTCCAGGCGATCCGCTCGGCGCGCACAAGTTTGCCGGCGCCGATATTGGTGCCGACCATGGCAAGCACGCCGGCGCCCAAACCGAACGCCAATGGGTAGAGCAAATATTCGAGACGAACGGCGACGCCGAATCCGGCCAGTTGCGCGGCGCCGAGCGCCCCGACGAAGCTCGTCAGCAGCGCAAGCGTCAGGTTGTTGATAATGGGTTGCAGGGACATCGGCGCGCCGACGCGCAGAATCTCGGCGAACAGCCGGCGATCGAGCTGCACGCCACGCAGCGTGAACCTGATTGCGGTGCGTCCCGTGGCAATGTACCAGGCGAGGATTGCGCTCGAGGCGGCGAATGAAATGACGGTGGCGAGGCCGGCGCCGCTGATACCGAGCGGCGGCAGCGGTCCAATCCCGAACATCAGCGCCGGCACCAGTGCGATATGCAGGGCTTCGGCCGAAAGGTAGACGACGGCCAAGACCGTCGCCTGACCGGCGCCGCGCACCGCGCTGGTGAATGTGCTGAGCAGCCAGTAGACCAAGGCGCCGCCAAACAGCGCGTTGGAATATTCAAGCGCCGCGGCCTGCGTCGCGCCAGTGCCGGCCATCAAGCCGTAGATCGCGGGACCGCCGATCAGCAGCACGGACATGAAGATCGCGGCCATTGCCGCGGCGACGATGACGGCGTGAACGACGAGCGCCGATGCATCGGCGTGACGGCCGGCGCCGATGGCGCGGGCGATCGCCGAGGCGATGGCGCCGCCCATGCTTGAATTCGCCATCTGCTGCATCAGCATGATCAGCGGAAAAACCAGGGACAGTCCGGCCAGCGCCTCAGCGCTCATGCGGCCGACGAAATGCGCGTCGACCGTCGCCGTCACGGCGATGAGCACGACATTGACGACCACGTTCGGCGCGGCGAGGCGCAGCAGCGTCGAGACGATCGGTCCTTCGAGAAGAAGACGGGTCCGTGCCGCCGGCGGCTTCGCCGTGGCGATTGTTGGAGAGACTGCCGCAGAGATTACCGGCGCGGGGTGGGCGATCGAGGCGCTTCCGTTCGTCATGGCACTCCTGCCCCTTCAGGGACTGGAGCAGCGCTTGGACGGGAGCGTCTTTAAGAACCGGGCGGCTGCGTGGAGGGCCCGATGCTCAGCGAACTATGCGTTTCCGGTGCCCGGAGCAAAGCATCATTTCTCGGGCTGTCATGAGATTTTCTAATACCGAAGGATGAGCTTTTTGGCAGCTTGTTTGCGTAAACAGGCTAAACCGATTAATTTGCCATAGTTTTTCTCATACGTTTTGCTGGATTGGCGATGCCCCGCCGCCTGCCACAACTCAATGCGCTTCGGGCCTTCGAGGCCGCGGCCCGCCATGTCAGCTTCACGCGCGCGGCCGGGGAGCTGTGCGTCACGCAAGGGGCGGTGAGCCATCAGGTCAAGGCATTGGAGGCTGAACTCGGCATCAAGCTTTTCAACCGCGACCGCCAGGGGCTCGTCATCACCGATGCCGGCCGCGCCTATCTCGGCGTCGTGCGCGACGCGTTCGACCGCATCGCCATGGAAACCGAGCGACTCGTACAGCGGCAAGGCTCTGGCATGTTGACGGTGAGCACGTCGCCCGATTTCGCCGCCAAGTGGCTCGTTCACCGGCTCGGCCGTTTCGCCGAGGCGCATCCCGAGATCGATCTGCGCATTTCGGCGACGATGGAGCACGTCGACTTTGCCCGCGAAGATGTCGACATCGCGGTTCGCCACGGCGACGGTAATTGGCCAGGATTAGACGTGACGCGGTTGTGCGCAGAGCATCTGTTCGCGGTGTGCAGCCCGGCTTTGGCGCGCGGGCTGACACGGCCGAGCGACATCCTCAAATTGCCGCTCCTGCATCTCGACGAGCGCACCGCCTGGTCGGCATGGTTTGACGCCGCCGGCATCGCCGGGGTGGATGCGGTCCACGGCCCCATCCTTAATCGCGCCAGCATACTCATCGACGCGGCGATTGACGGGCAGGGGGTCGCGCTGGCGCGCACCGCGCTTGCCGCCTGGGATCTCATTCATAAACGCCTGGTGCGACCGTTTTCGATCGCGCTGCCGCTGGCGAAGTCATATTGGATTGTTTGCCCGAAGGCGACTGCGAGCCTGCCGAAGTCGGTCGCATTTCGCGCCTGGCTCTTGGCGCAGGCCGGCGACGACATTCGCCTCCTGGAAAATTTGGCGCCGCCCCGTCGGGCCCGCGCGGCCACGGCTTGATCTGCGGCCACGGTTTGATCTGACGTCGCCGGGCGAGGTGGGCGTTGAGGCCGGGCAAGCGCAGGCTTATCGTCTCACACTATGATTGTTGGCCTGTTCGCTTTGTCCACCGCTGCCGTTTTCTTTGGTGCGGCATTTTACGTCAATTTTGCCGAGCAGCCGGCACGACTGCATCTCGATGACCGATCCTTGCTCATCCAATGGAAACCCGCCTACAAGCGCGGCTTCATCATGCAGGCGTCGCTCGCTGTCATTGGCTTTGTGTTGGGAGTGATCGCGTGGTGGCAAACCGGTATTTGGCTTTGGCTTGTCGGTGCGCTCGTTCTCGTCGCCAATTGGCCCTACACCGTCTTCGTCATTATGCCGACGAACAATAAGCTTATGGCGGCCGATCCAGTGAGCGCCGGTCCTGATACCCGGGCGCTCGTGCAGAAATGGTCGGCGCTGCATGCCGTTCGCACCGCACTTGGTTTGGCTGCGACGCTGATCTTTATTTTTGCGTTAGCGCAGTAGGCCGGGTCCGGACTAATTTTCGATCACGGCAATCGCGCTCATCTCGATCAGATATTCTGGCGAGGTCATCTTACAAACCTCGACCATGGTGGAGGCAGGCGCCGGCGGTTTGAAATATTCGCGCCGCACTTTGTGGATCTGATCGAAGTGCTCCATGTTGCGGACAAAAACATCGACGCGACAGATGTCGTCGAGGTTGCCGCCGGCTTGTTCGACCGCGGACTTTACGTTCTCACAGACCTGGCGCGTTTGCGCTTCAATATCGCCAATCCCGGCAATGGTCCCGTCGGCGCGCCGCGCCGTCATGCCGGAGATGAATACGAGGCGGCCGCGCGCCTCGATCATGGTCGCGTGAGAAAAATGGCCGCTCGGCTGGCGGAGTTTTGGTGAAACAATCTGCGTTTTCGGCATCGCCCCTC
>Ga0306925_10000039_pt1 | contig 58594 bp, 54 predicted proteins | sample flu12Cox44000176_FD_203755 | JGI IMG/M metagenome (GOLD analysis project Ga0306925, IMG submission 203755) | Lab enrichment of tropical soil microbial communities from Luquillo Experimental Forest, Puerto Rico - flux8day.12C.oxic.44.000.176 (v2)... | ecosystem: Environmental > Terrestrial >... | reverse complement strand
GCTCTGGCCAGATCCCTACTCTTTCATTCCTAAATATAGGCATTAGAGGCGCGATGTCTAGCGGTCCGGGCGGAATTGTCAAAAAAAATAACCAAGTTTACCGTGTTTAAAAATAGGATTATCGCATGCGTCACGTACCGGTAACTCGCGCATAATTACTGACCTTTTCCGAGAGATTTAATCGATTTGCGAGGTGAGAAAGGCTGTGACCACGCATGCGGCGGGCTTCGAGCGGAAGGTCAGGACGAGCCGGCGGCGTTCGGATGGCTCAGACGGCGGCCGGTGATCGTGGTCGGCGTGATGCGGATCGCGTGCTCGTGGACTCCGCGCGGCCACGGTGCGACCCCCGACTCCACCACGGTCGCCCGCTCGGCATCCGAGGACATGTGGTGCGCGGGGCCGTGAATGAGGACGCTCCAGCCGTCCCTGGTCTCCGGGTTGATCTGGTCGATCTCGAAGGCGACCTGATACTCGGCGTGCTCGATCCCGGTGCTCAGGTCCTCGCCCGTCGGGCTGTCCTGCGCGGTGCGGAAAACGATCGCCCCGTCGTGCAGCTTGTAGTTGACCGGAAGCACGGTCAGCCCGTAACGCCCGGTGAAGACGAGCCGCCCGATACCGCCGGGCGAGATCAGCCGCAGGCATTCCGCTTCGTCCAGCTTTTCCAGAACCGGCCTCACGTTCGCGTTACCGCTGGTGCCTTCAGACATTCGCGATCCTTGTCGTTTGCGTCGACGGGCGGGGACCCGCAAGTGAGGATTCGCGGGCCCATTTGCTCCCCTCCCCTGCGCTAACCGCGGGAACGGAAGCGCTTGGTCCACTGCGGTCCGACGATTGCCCAGGCCAGCTCCCAGTCGGCGAGCCTGCGCCGGTCCAGCAGCCACCGCACGATCAGCGCAAGGCAGGACAGCGCGATCAGCAGCACGACGGTGGCAACGCCCGCCGCGGTGGCCGCCCGGGCCATCACCGCGCGGTGCGTGATCGGGGCGTCGGTCGGCCTGCCCGAGGCATCCACCCACAGCAGCACCTTACGGCCCGCGGACAGGCCCGCCTCGACCGGGATGTTACCCGAGCGCATCTGCCCGTTCGGCGCCGTCCACCGGGCCGGCACCCAGGAGTACCCGAACACCCCGGCGAACGAGTCGGGCGCTGGCACCGAGTGCAACAGGACGGCGGGCACCGCATGCCAGGAGCGCTCCGCACGCTGCTCGGCGGCACCGGCACGGCCGGCCCAGGTGAAGGCCGCGATACCAAACAGCGGCGCCCCGATCAGGACCACCACAAGGAACTGGACCATAAGCCAGGTGGCAACCTTGTCGGTGGGCCGCCGCAACGGGTTGCGGTCCAGCCCCAGCTTGCGGGCCAGCCGCCGGGCCCGGCTCCTCATGCCGCTCATGCCGTTCGTTCCGTTCTTGCCGTTCACTCCGGCACCTCTGGCGGCGCTGCGCCGCGCCGATGGGAACGCCCGTGCCACGGGCATCGCCGCCGATATTGACGATACTGCCGCCCGCCCGCGGTCAGCGCAGCTGTCTCAGGAACGGGTCACGTGGCTGCGCCGGGCTGACACGGATCCGCGCGTCCACGGCCCGGGCGCCGTCCGGGGTGGCGATGACCGGGTTCAGGTCGAGTTCGGCCACCTCGTGCAGGTCGCCCGCGAGACGGGACACCCGCAGCAGCACGTCCGCCAGCGCGGCGGTGTCCACCGGCGGGGTGCCGCGGTGCCCGAGCAGCAGCGGAGCCGCGTGCACTTCATGGATGAGTTCATCGGCGTCGGCATCGGTAAGCGGGGTGAGGCGGGCCGCGTGGTCGCCGAGTACCTCGGTGGCAACCCCGCCCAGGCCGAACACCACCAGCGGGCCGAACACTGGTTCCTGCACGACCCCCACCAGCACCTCGACACCGCCGGAGAGCATCGGCTCGACCACCACGCCGGTGAGGCGGGCGCCGAACGCCGCGGCGAGTTCGGCATACGCCGCCCGGACCTCCTGCTCCCCGCGCAGGCCCAGCTTGACCGCGCCGGCCTCGGTCTTGTGGACCAGGCCCGCCGCCTCGGCCTTGAGCACCGCGGGCCCGCCGAACCCGGCGGCGGCCTGCACGGCCTCCTGCTCGGAGCCGGCCAGCGTGGCCGGCACGATCGGGATCTGGTAGCCGTCGAGCAACTCGCGTACGGCATCCTCGGGCAGCCATCCGCCGTCCGGGTGGGCACGCAGATACGCCGTCACGCACGCCTTGGCGTCCGCGGTGCGCAGCCCACTGAACTCGGGAACCTGGCCGCGCTGCCGCCCCCGCCAGGCGAGGTACCTGGCGGCGTGCCCCAGGGCCCGGGCGGCGCCCTCAGGGAACGCGTAGACCGGGATGACGGCAGGCGCCGCGATCCCGCCGCCTTCGCGCCCGGCGCAGCGCAGCAGCCGCACCGTGGCCTGCTGGTCCAGGACCGCGGCGGCCAGCGGCTTGGCCACCTGGGCGGCACATGTTGCCTGGGTCAGGTCGGCGATGGCGGTAGGCACCGTGATCGCTAGGACGGTATCGACGCCTTCGTCGGCCGCCACTTCCTCCAGGCAGGCGCGGAAGGCGTCCGCGCCGATGGCGGCAGTGGTGTCGACGGGGTTGGTCACGGCCGCGCCGGACGGCAGCAGGCTGGTCAGCCTCCGCCGGGTAGCCGCGGCGAGGGCAGGCACCAGCAGTCCGTGGTCGCCGCACGCGTCCGCCGCCAGTACTCCCGCGCCGCCCGCGTTGGTCACGATGGCCACCCGGTTTCCCGCCGGCAGCGGCTGCGCGGCCAGCAGCGCAGCGACCTCCACCAGTTCCCCCAGACCGGGCAGCGCGATGATGCCCGCCTGCTCGAACAGCGCCTCCTGGGTCACCAGCGGCGTCGCGGCCGCCGCCGTGTGCGAGGCCGCGGCGGCCTGGCCGGTGGCGGACCTGCCGCCGAGCACGGTCATCACCGGCATCCGCTGGCCCACCCGGCGCGCGGTCCTGGCGAACTTGCGTGGGCTGCCGAACGATTCCACGTACAGCACGGCCAGCTTCGTCTGGCCGTCCTGCTCCCACCAGGTCAGCATGTCGTTGCTTGAGACGTCGTACTTGTCACCGACCGAGGCGAACGAGGACACGCCGATGCCCAGCTCCGAGAGGTGCCGCAGCAGCGAGATCCCGATCCCCCCGGACTGGACGACCAGGCCCGCGATGCCCGGCGCCGGGTGACCGGCGGCGAACGTGGCGTCGAGCCCGAGAGGCGGCACGGCCACCCCGAAGCAGTTGGGGCCGACCAGGCGCATGCCGTGCCGGCGGCACACCGCGAGCAGGTCCGGGCCGTGAGAACCCAGGCCCGAAGTGACCACCACGAGGGATCGCACGCCCCGCCGGCCGCAGCGCTCCGCGACGTCGGTGACCGCGGCCGCGGGCACGGCAAGCACGGCCAGATCCACCCCCTCGGGCAGGTCATCCACGGAAGCCAGGCAATGCAGGCCTTCCAATGACGTGGCCCGCGGGTTGACCGGGTACACCGTTCCTAGGAAGCCCCCGGTCACGATGTTGCGCAGGATCTCCCGGCCGACCGTGCCCCGCCGCCGGCCAGCGCCCACCACCGCCACAGAGGCGGGCTGCAGCAGCGGCCGCAGGCTGGCGACATCCGCCCGGCTCTCGCGCACCGCCACCGAGTCCAGGTAACCGTCCAGGCTGCGGTCGTCGTCCCCGGCCGGAATGGGGAAGGTCAGCTCCACCACCCCGTCGGTCATCCGCCGCTGCACAGGCAGCCCCGCGTCGGCGAACACCTCGAGCATGGGCCGGTTCTCCGGCAGCGCCTCGGCGGTGAACGCGCGCAGCCCGCGCTCCCGCCCGGCCGACACGAGGTGCTCGAGCAGGAGTGTGGCGATGCCCCGGCCGTGCATGTCGTCGGGTACGGCAAAGGCGACCTCGGCAGCACCCGGCTCGGCCACGGGCTCATAGCTGGCCACGCCGACCAGCCGGTCACCGAGCCAGGCCAGCAGCGCGGCATGATCCGGCCCGGGCTCGCGGCAGACCCGGGCGGCCTCACGCTCGGCGTTGTGCGGGCTGAGGCTGAAGAAACGCAGGTAGAGGTTGTCGGGCGACATGGCGGCGTGCATGGCACGGACGGCCTCGGCGTCGGCCGGATCGGCCGCCCTGATGAATACCGTGCTTCCGTCGGTCAGCAGCGCGTACCTCCCGGCGCCCGGACCGGCGTGGCCGGTGCCGGTGCCCGCGGCGGTCATGCCGCGTCCCCGGAGTTGCCGGCGGTCAGGGGTTCCCCGGCGGGAATGATGCGTGCGTACTGGTCGGGAAACACCATGGCGATGTGTCCATCCTTGAGCCACTTGATGATGTAGGGCGGTGAGCCGTCCGCCGAGGGCACCCCCATCACCTCGCCGATCCGGTCTTCTCCGACGACCAGCCGGTCGCCGACCCGAGCGCGCATGGCAGGCCTCCTCACCGGCCGGGCTGCGGTGTCACGACGGTGACCGGGCAGTGTGCGTGCGCGGTGCAGTAGGCGCTGACCGAGCCATGGACCGCCCGCCTCAGGCTGGGACCGGGTGTGGTGCCCACTACTAGCACATCGTCACTGCCCGAGGCGATCTGGGTCAGCACTGGACCGGGATTGCCCTCTGGCGTCTCGATCATCAGATCAACATCGCGCAGGGCATCCGGCGCGGCCTCGCGGAGTGCCCGCTTGGTGAGGCGCATAGCGGCATGCTCGGGCCCGGCGCCGTGGAAGGCAATGACCACGGGGGTGCGGCTGCTGTAACGGCGGAGCCCGCCATGCCGCGGCAGCCCGAGCGCCCATGCCCGGACCGCGACCAGCTGCGAGCCTCGCGACCGGGCAAACCCGATCGCCCAGCGCAGCGCCGCCAGCCCGGCCGGTGAGTCGTCGATTCCCACCACGACCCGGCCGGCCGCTGCGGGGCCTTGCTGCCCGGCCGTCGTGCTGGCCACCGCTGCCATCGCCGGCACCTCCTCCTCCTGCTGCTGCGTCGTACCCCTAAGTCTGCGCGGCCAGACTGGCAGGCCGGCAGGGCGCTGCGGCCCGGATGTCAGGGACGTTGGTCCCGGGAGGCCCCGCCAAACGTCCCTTCCATGAGGAACTCAGGCACCGTGCGGCGCGCGGAGGCCAGGCTGGCGTGCGCGGGCCCGAACTGGAGCAGCATCTGCGGTGTTCCGGGCAGCGCGAGCTGGGTGCGGATGAGGTTCCGGATCACCGGGATCTCCAGCGGCCCGGTGTGCAGGCTGGCCGCCACCCACGCGGTGGCCGCGTGCGCCAGGACACGGTGCAGCGCCTGGCCCGCGCGCAGCCAGTCGAGGCGGCTGTCGCCCGCCGTGACCAGCACCGCGGTCGCGGCCGGGAGCGGCTCGTCCGGCCCGGGAGGCGGCAGCAGACCGTAGTGGCGGCCGAGGTCGAAATCGCGCTGTGCGAGCCGTCCCGGCCCGGCGGGGGCCGTCGGCCCGAACGCGGCGGCCGGCACACCATCCCTGGCGGGGCTGCCGGGCGGGCGGCTCCAGCGCTGGATCTCGGCCCGCGCCCCGGCGCTGCGTGCCTGCATCCTGGCGGCTTCGGCCGCGAGGCCGGCCAGCTTTCCGTACCTGGCGGCCGTCTCGACAAGGGCAAGCGTGGCACCTTCGGCGAGGGCGTCGTGCTGCAGCATGGGCAGCAGTCCGGCTGGTATCGGGCCGGGATCGAAGGCGCCACGATGGGTGTGCCGATGCGGCAGTGCCGCCAGCATCCGGCGTTCGGCCTCGGTGACCGGTGCCTCTGGGCCGAGTGCCACCCGGGCAAGCAGCCAGGGCTTGGACCGCTCGGAGAACAGGGTCACCGCGGGCACGTGGCCCAGCCCACGCATCGCGAGCCGCAGGCCGAACAGCGCCGCGCCACAGGAGATCAGCATCTCCCTGCCGTCGCGGTCCTGGCCGAGCCTGCGGTCGGTGTCGGCGTACAGGTCGATCGCGTGCGGGCCGACCGCGAACCTCCACGGCTGGGTGTTGTGCACCGAAGGCGCGCGGGAAGCGATCGCCAGCATCTCGCTCACCGTGCGCGCCGGGATGCGCCGCGGCAGCGGCGGTGCCGCGGGCGCGGCCGCCCGAGCGGCTGCAGCCGCCTCGTCGTCGTGGCCGGTCAGCGCCCGCCCGATAGCCTCTGTCATGCCCCTCACCTGCCTATGCTCGCGGGGTCAGGGTTCCAAGGTGGCGCGCCGCGGGCGCAGTTGCCAGGGCCGTTGGTCCCCCGGCACCGGGCCCTGGGCCGGCGACCGGCGTGACAGGCGGGAATCTCCGCCCTTTAAGGGCGGAGCGGAGTCAATGGCCCTTCAGCATGCTCCGGTACACCGCGAGCAGCGCGCCCTTCTGCTCGTCGTCGAGCCTTGTGTCGGCCCGGATCACCGACTCCACCGCGCCCGGGCCGTCCTCCGCCTCGCCGCGGGCGGCGGCCGCGCCGTGCTCAAGCAGCCCGGCCTCGGCGAGCAGCGTCTCGGCGGACACGTTGAGCGCGTCGGCCAGCAGCCGCAGCACGCGGACCGACGGCTGGTGCAGGCCGCGCTCGATCTGGCTCAGGTACGGGTTGGACAGGCTGGTCAGGTCGGCGAGCTGGCGGAGCGACAGGTTCGCCAGCTTTCGCTGGCTGCGGATGAAGCTGCCGAGCGCCTTCATCTGGGCGTCCCATGCGTCCGTCACGGTCACCTCGCCTCCCCAGGCATAACCCGATGTGCTAACAATACTGAGCAATACGCCGCGCGGCGGCCCTTGCCAGGGCCGCCGCGCGACGGTTGGTTCTTTTGCCCGCTGCAACGGGCGGTGGAACGGGCCAGCTGGCCTGTCCCGCAGGCTCGCCTTACTTGGCGGCGGAGCTGGTCTTCTTGGCAGCGGGAGTGGTGTCACCGTAGAACAGCGGCGCGGTCGCGTGCAGCACGTCCTCGGCGAACTTGCGCTGCGCGGCAAGAAGCTGTTCAACGAAGTCGTAAGTGCCGGCCACCAGCTCGCTCGGCTTGAGCAGCTTGTCGGCGAACGGGATGCCCACCTCGGGAAGCGGCGGCTTGATGGCCTGGACGGCGTCCGCCCACACCTGGATCGCGTCGACCACGGCCTCCTGGCCCTTGCGGACGGTCTTCAGAATCTCACCCTGGAGCTCCTGCCCCACGGTCTTGGTGTCGCTCATGGTTCCTCCTTGACGTCTCTGCTAACTAAAGTACGCAAGTTCGCAGCACTTGTCAAGCGGCCCCTAGATATATCAAGCGGCAGGGCCCCTCAACCGTGGATATAGCTCCCCGGCGCGTCGGCGATGGCCGGGTACTTCTCACTCCCCATAGGCGGCGGATCGGTACGGCGCCCCGCCCGCCGGCCCGCCCACCTGGCCCAGTCCTCCCACCAGGACCCGCTGTGGTGCTCCGCCGCCTCCCGCCACTGCTGCGCGGTGACCGGATTCGGCGGCTTGGCCGCCTCGTACCAGGCCCTCGGGCCCGGCGGGTTCACGATGCCGGCGATGTGGCCGCCGCTGGAGAGCACGTAACGGACGTCCCCGCCCATCAAGCCGGTCGTCTTGTAGGACGCGTGCCAGGGCACGATGTGGTCGTTGATGGCACCGACCACGTAGACGTCGTTGCCGACATCGGCAAGCGAGAGCCGCTGCCCCTTGACCTCCATCACGCCGCGGGCCAGTTCGTTGCGCAGGTACAGCGAGCGCAGGTAGAACGCGTGCATGGCGGCGGGCATGCGGGTGCTGTCGCTGTTCCAGGCCAGGATGTCGAAGGCCGGTGGGTCCTGGCCGAGCAGCCAGTTGGACACCACGTAGTTGAAGATCAGGTCGTTGGGCCGCAACGCGTCGAACGTGGTGGCCATCTGCCTGCCCTCAAGGACGCCCTGCTGCTTCATCTGCTTCTCCAGCCGGGACACGGTGGTCTCGTCGGTGAAGGCGCCGAGCACGCCCGGCTCGCTGTAGTCGAGCAAGGTGTTGAGCAGGGTGATCGAGCCGATCCGGTCGTCGCCCGTCCCGGCCAGGTAGGCGGCAAGCATGCCGGTGAGCGCCCCACCGAGGCACAGCCCGGCAATGTCGATCTTCGGAGCTCCGGTGATGTCGGTGATCACGTCCAGCGCGGTCTGCGGGCCGTGCACCAGGTAGTCATCGAGGGTCACGCCGCTCATGCTCGGGTCCGGGTTGCGGTAGGAGATGGCGAAGACCGTGCGCTCGTGCGTGATGGCCCATTCCAGGAAGCTGCGGCCGGGGGCCAGGTCCATGATGTAGTACTTGTTGATCCATGGCGGGCTGGCCAGCACCGGCACGGACTTGACCTGGGGAGTTTGCGGCGCGTACTGGATCAGCTCCATCAGGTCATTGCGGAAGACGACCTTGCCCGGCGTGGCGGCCAGGTTCTGGCCGATCTCGAACGGGCGGGTGTCCACCTGCCGGGGCATCCCCTTGTTGTTCTTGAGGTCGTCGAGGAAGTTCCTGGCGCCAGCCACCACGCTCGCACCGCCCGTCTCGAACGCACGCTTGAGCGCCGCCGGGTTGGTGGCCAGGTAGTTGGTCGGGGCCAGCGCCGCGAGTATCAGGTCGGAGGCCAGCCGGGCCTTCGCATCGGTCACCCGGTCGCCGCGGCCGACGGCCAGCAGGTCCTCGGTGAGCCCCATGGCGGCGAAGTACGCCCGCCCGATCGCGAAGAAGGCCGGGTTGTCGCGCCAGGCCCGGTCCGCGAACCTCTTGTCTTTGGCCAGCGCCGCTGCGCCCGGATCCTTGTCGTCGGCGCCGCGGCCCATCCAGCGCGCGACGGCTTCCGGGCCGATCCCGGCCAGGGTCGCCGCGTACTGCCAGAACGCGCCGGAGGCCGCGTACGGATGCAGCGCGGCGCGCCAGCCGACGGCGAGCAGCGAACTGCCGAAGCTGACCGGGTCGAGCCTGGCGAACAGGCCGCCCTCGGGAGCGACGGCTGCCATAGCGTCCTCGCCCGCGGCCCAGGCCCGCCCTGCTCCGTCCATGACCGTCCTCCTTGGTTGCCCGTCCCGTGGTGATCAGACCGGCGGAGCGGCCACCGGCCGCCCCGCCGTTGTCTACCAATACCGTGTCATGCCCGCTCGAACACGGCGGCAATGCCCTGGCCGCCACCGATGCACATGGTGACCAGGGCGTAACGGCCGCCGGTGCGGCGCAGTTCGTACAGGGCCTTGACCACCAGGATCGCTCCGGTCGCGCCGATCGGGTGGCCGAGCGAGATCCCGCTGCCGTTGGGGTTGGTCCGCTCCGGCGGCAGGCCCAGTTCCCTGACCACCGCGAGGGCCTGCGCCGCGAAGGCCTCGTTGACCTCGAACAGGTCGATCTCGTCGACCTTGAGCCCGGCCCGGTCCAGCACCTTGTGCACGGCCGGCACCGGCCCCATGCCCATGATCGCGGGCTCGACCCCGGCGTGGCCATAGGCCACCAAACGGCCCAGGCAGGCCAGGCCCTTCCGTTCGGCGAAGTCACCATCGGCCAGGACGACGGCCGCGGCAGCGTCGTTGATCCCGGACGCGTTGCCGGCCGTGACGGTGCCGTCCCTGGCGAAGGCCGGGCGCAGTTTGGCCAGGTCCGCGGCCGTGACCCCGGGCCGGATCTGCTCGTCGGCCGCAAAGATCGTGGTGCCCTTGCGGCCGAACACCTCGACCGGCACGATCTGCTCGGTGAAGTAGCCCGCCTCCGCGGCCGCGGCCGCCCGGCGGTGGCTCTCCAGGGCAAGCGCGTCCTGGTCCTCGCGGGACACGTGGCACTTGGCAGCCACGTTCTCCGCGGTGACCCCCATGTGGCATGCGTCGAACGGGTCGGTCAGCGCGCCGACCATGGCGTCGATGACAGCGCCGTCCTGCATCCGCTGCCCCCATCGCATGCCGGGCAGCCAGTACTGGCCGCGGCTCATCGACTCGGCCCCGCCCGCGACCGCAGCGTCCGCGTCGCCCAGCATGATGGCCTGGGCCGCGGAGACGATCGCCTGCAGGCCACTGCCGCACAGCCGGTTCACGGTGAACGCCGGGGTCTCCACCGGCAGGCCGCCGTTGAGTGCGGCGACCCTGCTCAGGTACATGTCCCGTGCCTCGGTGTGGATGACGTTGCCGAATGCGCAATGGCCGACATCGCCCGGCCACACGCCGGCCCGGCGCACCGCCTCCGCGACGACGGCAGCCGCAAGATCACACGGCGGGATGCTTGCCAGTCCGCCGCCGTATTTCCCGATGCCGGTACGGACGCCGGACAGGACGACGACATCTTTTGTGGTGTTCATGACCCGTCTCCTCACATGTCCAGGCCGCCGTTGATGGCCCAGATCTGGCCGGTGATGTAGGACGACTCGTCCGCGGCAAGGAAGCAGACGGCGCGGGCGATCTCGCCGGGCTCGGCCAGCCGGCCCACCGGAATCTGCTCCTTGATCCGTTCCAGCGCCTTTTCCGGGACCGCGGCCACCATGTCGGTGGCTACGTAGCCGGGGGTAACGGCGTTGACCGTCAGCCCAACACCGTCACCAGGTGCGCCGCCCGCCCGCTTGAGCTGGAAGATGGCCTCCTTCGCCAGCGACTTGGTCAGGCCGAACAGCCCGGACTTGGACGCGGCGTAGTTGGCCTGGCCGATCTGGCCGGTCTCGCCGATCACCGAGGACACGTTGATGATCCGGCCGGTGCCCTGCTTGATCATGTGTTCCAGGACGGCCTGGGCCATGAAGAAGGCCCCGGACAGGTTGACCGCAATCACCCGCTGCCAGTCCTCATCGCCCATCTTCGCCACGGTCTTGTCGATCGTGATGCCGGCGTTGTTGACCAGGATGTCCAGGCGGCCGTGCCGCTCGATGACCTCGGTCACCACGCGGCGGCAGTCGCCGGCCGAGCCGATGTTCCCCTCATGGACGGTGAACAGCCGGTCCGGGTAGTGCGCGGCCATGTCGGCCTGGAACTGCGCGGCCCGTTCCTGATGCCGCCAATAGCCTGCCGCCGCCGCGGCTCCGGCACCGACCAGCTGCTGGCTGATCGCGCCGCCGATGCCGGCGGTGCCCCCGGTGACGAGGGCCACCCTGCCGGTCAGGGGGCCTTCCGTTCTTGTCTGCCGTTCCTGCGTGATGGTCATTGATGGTCACTTCCTGCCTGGGTGGGGTTGGGTTTCCTTCGACCGTCCGTGTGCGCGGTGCAGCCGGGCAAGGGGACGAACGTCCCCCGCTACCGGGGCGGTGGCCCTCTGAAAGATGGGCGATCATCGTGGTGTGCTGAGCCCGCGCGACAATGTGCTGGGGCATCACGCCAGGGCCGCCGACGGCGAAAGGACAGCTGTGACCTGCACTCTCCACGTGGCCTGGGACGACCGGCTGACCCGGTACGATTTCGGGCCCGGCCATCCGCTGGCGCCGATCCGGGTCGAGCTCACCATCGAACTCGCGCGCGACTTCGGAGTGCTGAACGAGCCGGGGGTGACGGTCGCCGTCCCGGAGCCCGCCACCATGGCCGAGCTTGAACTGGTGCACGATCCCGCCTACCTCGACGCCGTGCGCCGGGCCAGCGCCGGGGAGACAGACGACCTGCGCTTCCTGCTGCAGCATGGGCTCGGCACCCCCGACGACCCCGTGTTCCCCGGGATGCACGACGCGTCGGCGCTGGTGGCCGGCGCGACGCTGGCCGCGGCGCGGGCGATGTGGACGGGCGCGGCCGGGCACGGCGCGAACATCGCCGGTGGCCTGCACCACGCCATGGCCGGTCATGCCAGCGGGTTCTGCGTGTACAACGATCCGGCGATCGCCATCGCCTGGCTGCTGGGGCAGGGCGCCGAGCGGGTGGCCTACGTCGACATCGACGTGCACCACGGTGACGGCGTCCAGGCGGCGTTCTGGGCCGACCCGCGGGTGCTGACCATCAGCCTGCACGAGCACCCGGCCACGCTGTTCCCCGGTACCGGCCTGCCCACCGAGACCGGTGCGCCCAGCGCCGAGGGCTCCGCGGTGAACGTGGCGCTGCCGGCCGGCACCAGGGACGCCGGGTGGCTACGCGCGTTCCACGCGACGGTGCCGCCGTTGCTGCGGGCGTTCCGGCCGCAGGTGCTGGTGAGCCAGCACGGCTGCGATACGCACTGGACCGACCCGCTCGCCAACCTGGAGCTGAGCATCGACGCCCAGCGGGCCGCCCACGCCGCCATCCACCGGCTGGCACACGAGACCGCGGATGGGCGCTGGCTGCTGACCGGGGGCGGCGGCTACTCGCTGGTCGACGTGGTGCCCCGGACCTGGACGCACCTGCTCGCCGAGGCGGCGGGCACCCCCATCGACCCGCAGGCGCCCACCCCGGAGGGCTGGCGCGATTACGTACGGCGCCGGACCGGCCAGCCGGCACCGGAGCTGATGACCGAGGGCCTGCCGGGGCAGTTCTCCTCCTTCGAGTCGGGCTTCGATCCCGCAGACCCGGTCGACCGGGCGATTCTGGCCACCCGGAACGCGGTCTTCCCGTTGCACGGCCTGATGCCCCTGCCTTAGGGCGTTTCCGGCAGTGCCTCCCAGGTCACCGGGCCAGAATCTGGCGCCTCCGGCGCGGCCGCGGCCGCGGGGTCGGCCAGCGTGGCCGCGATGCCGCGCAGCAGCGACTTCAGCGTGGCCCCGGCCACCCGGTACAGCACGGCCTGGTCCAGTCCCTCCCCCAGCCCGTCCAGCGGCGGGCGGTAGGCACCGGTGATGCGCAGTTCGGCCCGCCCCTGACCGTCGGGGCCGACAATCAGGTTGGCATCAAGCACGGGGAACAACCGGCCCATCCGCCCGGTCGCCTCCCAGCGGATCGGCACCAGCACCATGTCATCCCGCGCCACCGGGTCCAGCAGGCTCACCCGGACCAGCTTGGACATGCCAGGCACGCTGCCGAACGGTCCGACCCGCACCTCGCCGACCTGCCCGTCGGTGTACGCATTCCGTGACAGGCCGTCCAGCAGGTCTCCTTGCGCCAAGCGCAGGAACCGGGCTCTGGCGGCGGGATAGTCCATATCGAGCCCGACCGCGTGATCGGTGAACATGCCCCAAGTCAGTCACACTCGCCTGTCCCCAACCTAGGGACCTTTGGCCCTAGATCAGGGTTACCGGGCTTGGTGTGCTGGCACTACCGACGAGGGGGACCTCGAAAGGACGCGGGGCTGCGGGCCGCAGGGCCCGTACACCGCGCAATTAGGATCCGCGAGAAGCCGGATGGTCCCCCTCGTCAGTTCATGCCCAGCGGCGGTACGTGCCAGTCCCTGCACAGGAATGCCATACGCAGGAATCCCTGCCGAGTGCGGGGACCTTTGGCCCTGCCGCGAAGATCGCGAACGCTTTACAGTTCCTTTGGTTGAGGAAGGGATAAGTCATGTACGAAAAGATTCTCGTCGCGGTGGATCACTCCGCGCCGTCCGAGCGCGCCCTGGCGGCCGCCCGCGAACTGGCCCTGCTGTCGCACGGCGAGGTGTGGGTGGTGCACCTGCGCGAGCGCGAGGCGATGGGCAAGACCGGCCTGCTGACCTCCACGGAATCGTCCGGCGAGGCCACGGACGCCGTCACCACCGCGGTGGCTGGCCTTACCGAGGCCGGGATCAAGGCGCACGCCGTTGTCAGGGACACCGTGTTCGGCTATGCGGCCCGGGAGATCGTCAGCGATGCGGCCGGGGTCGGTGCCGACGTGATCGTGATGGGCTCGCGCGGACGGGGCGACTTGGCCGGTCTTGTGCTCGGCAGCACCGCGCACAAGGTCATCCACCTGGCCGACCGGCCCGTTCTTGTGGTCCGGTGACCGGCGGACCGTTCTCTAGGAGACGGCCACGGGGGCGTTGACCACAGGCGGCTGCGCGCCGACGGCGGCGGTGATGATCACCAGCGGGCACCGCGCGCTCCGCATGCAGGCACGGATGACCGGCCCGGCCGGGCGCCCGGTAACTCCCGCGTCGGCGGCCGCGCCGAGCACGAGCAGGCTGGCCTCCCGCGACCGATGCATGAGAACCCGTTCGGCCATCCCCTCGGCGATCTCCGCCGTCATGTCCCCGGGCAACTCGGTGCCAAACGCGGCGAGCACGATCGCGGCGAGGTTGTCCTTGGCACGGAGCCGTTCCTGCCCGCCAGCCGGGCTGTCACCGAGAATGGCGTAGGAAGCGCGGCGGGTGGCCGGTTCCCATGCGTGCACCACGTGCAGCGTGGCGTGGCGCAGTCGCGCTTCCGCGGCTGCCCATCGCAGCGCAGCCAAAGACGCCGCCGACCGTTTCACCCCGACGACGATCCGCTGCTGTGCGGGCTCAGTCACGACCGCCTCCCGAACATCCTGGTCCTTCGAACACTCTCACTCCGTCCCGGCCCGTCCGCAAGGGGCCGTAGGTCCCTACCCGGCAGTACGCCTGCCGCCGGACGTTCCAGGATCGAACGCCCCTGACTCCGCGCGCCGCTTGATACCGAGCAGCATCTTGCGCGTCATGCCGGCGGTCACCGGGCTCATCACCAACGTGGCCAGCCTGGCGGGACCGCGCGGCGATGCCGCACGGGACCGGGAGATGAGCCGGCATCGGCCTGGCCCGAGCGGGAGGACGTGGAACGACCAGATCGCGTCCCACGGCTGCGCCGGAGGCTGCTCCCGCAACACGATGACCCGGCCCGGATCCACCCGCGCGACCGGCAGGGCAAAGCCTTCCCTCAGCCCCAGCCAGCCCTTCCTGACCAGGCGGACCTGATCACCGGGGGCCAGGTGCTGCCACTCCTCCCTGATCCGGTCCGCACTGTGGATGCGCAGGCCGAAGAGGTTCTCCAGCCAGTCGTAGCTGTACATGCCGCCGCGATCCTGGCCGATCTGGACAAGCCAGCGCCACACCTCTTCCGGCGCTGCGTGCACGGTGGTGGCCAGGGTGGTGGCGATGGCCGGGCCGGGGACCAGCTCATCGCCTGGCAGCGCGCTGGCCCGCTCACGCTCGGTCGATCCCCAGTTCGCCAGCTGGCGGGCGGCACCGGGCAGCCCGCCACCTTCCACCGGCGATGCACCCACGTCGGCCGGGGCGACGTTGTACCGGATGGCGCCGGGGCCGAACCGGAACTCGGCATACCGGAAGGGGCCCTCTGGCAGGTGGAAGATGGCCGAGCCCGCCGAAGGCAGCCAACGGCCGTTCACCTGCCGCCAGCCGCCCACCGGGGTGGACCACCGGGCCCGGACGAGGCCGCCGGGCAGCGCGCACCAGCGGTCCTCGGTGCTGAAGTCGACCGGCGCGCCGCGCTCGTCGAGGAACACCCGTGCGGTCACCCGCTGGCCCGAGTCTTCCAGGGTGAGCTCGAACGAGTCGTCATCCACCGGCGCCCACGTGACCGGCAGCCCCAGCAGCATGGACGGCGCCAGGAGCACGGCGTCGTTGAGGTAGGTCACCAGTTCGCTCACGCTGGTCTCCGGTCCCGCGCTGTCCGCCACGGTGACCAGCCCGGCCAGCGTGCCATGCATCCGCCCCCGGCCGAGGACATAGGCATCACGGCCGGTCATCCGGAGCAGGCCCGCCGCGCTCAGCCGCATGTGGAACAGGCGGGTGACAGCGGGACAGGTGCTGTACTGCCATGCCTCGCAGCGCAGCCATGGCAGGCCTGGGCGCAGCCGGAACCTGCCGGTGACGTGGGCGAGGAAGGACCAGTCGGCCGGCCCGCCCGCCGCCCCCATGAACCGCAGGTAACGCTGGGCGGCCGGCGGCAGGCCGGCCAGTTGTGCCTCGGTCACTGCCGCTGGCCGCGCCGGGCCGGGGGGCAGCCCGAGCGCGGCCACATCGTCCGCCAGCCGCCGGCGCAGGTTCCCCCGGATGCTCATGTGGTCCATCTCCTTCGGCTCGGCCTCCTGGCGCTGGCGGGGGCCGATGATTCCAGGCAACACCTCCCGGAGGCACTCACGGCAGGGACGTTGGTCGTCCCCTGCCCAGGCCTTTAGCACCGGCGCAGCGCAAGCAGGGGGCACAGCCGTATCGCTTCGCCGGCCGCGGCCATCAGGCCGGGAGGAACCTCGCCGTCTCCAATGATCGGGAAACCCCAGTCATCCAGGGTGATCAGCTCCGGCAGGACCTCCGCGCACAGGCCACGGCCGTCACACGCGATCGGGTCGACCCGCAGCCGGGCACCGGTGGTGGTCACGGCTGCCGCCGCGGCGGGACAGGAAGCACGCCAAGAGGGCGTCTCCCACAGCACAAGCCCTGAGCGTGCCGGTCGATCTCCGCGCCAAACACCCGTAGCGCACTGCGGATCAGGCGGACCGCGCCATCGGGGTGGTGACAGGCACCACGTCCTTCCACCTGGCCCGTCCAGCGCCGCAGCAGGTCCGGGCGGAACGACCGGCCAACGGCCAGGTCCTCAAGCGCACCGGCGATCGCATCGAGCCCGAAGACACACGGGCCGCACTGCCCCGCGGACTCACCGGCCAGGTAACGGGCCACCCGGGCGGTTTCGGCCAGGCCGCAGGAGTCCGTGGGCAGCGCGGCGATCAGCCCGGCTCCGGGACTGGCACCCACCTCGGACAGGCCATTCGCCGAGAACGGGAGCGGGCAGGCAGCTTCCGGGCCGGCCCAGGTGCCGAAGTAGCCGCCGACCAGCAGCGCTCCCAGCGGAACCGCCGGGCCTCCGGCGAGTGCCAGGATCTCCCCGACCGGTCGCCCGATTTCGATCTCGTAGACCCCGGGCCTGTGCACCCCTCCGATCAGGGTCACCAGCATGGATCCGGGCTCGGCCGCGGTGCCCAGCGACCGGAACCATGCTGCCCCGTAGCGCGCGATGAGCGCCAGGTGGGCCAGCGTCTCCACGTTCTGGACCAGCGTGGGGCGGCCATACAGGCCATGCTCGGCGGCCCGTGGCGGTGTCACGGTGGGCAGCGGTATCCCGTTTCCAACCCAGTTGACCAGGGCGCTGGCCTCTCCGCCTACGAAGCGGTCCGCTCCGGTCATGACCTTGAGCCGGATCCCGTCACGGCGCCCCTGCTTGCGCTCGGCCACCGCGCCGTCGACGATCTCGCGCACCGCCTCGTGGACCACCACGAAGGCCTGCCGTGCGCCCACGAGTTGAGCGGCCAGGACGGCGCCGTCGAGGACCAGGTGCGGCTCGCGGGCCAGCAGGACCTTGTCCTTGGCGCTCGCCGGCTCCCCCTCGGTGCCGTTGGCGATCACCACCGGTGCGTCCCGGCCCGCCGCGACGGCGCGCAGCTTCCTGGCGGTGGGGAAGCCGGCACCGCCCCGGCCGGTAAGCCCGGACCGGCCGACCTCGGCCATGAGCTGGCCACGCCAGCCTTCGTCCCAGCCGATCACGGGCAGCCCGCCGTGCCTGGCACAGTGCTCCTCCCAGCTGGCGGGGCCACCGCCCCGCCGCTGCGGCAGCAGCCTGGGCAGGTGCCCCGCCCGCAGGCCGGGGCCGCCGTCCGCCTCCCGATTGCGGGTGTCCACTGCGTTCATCGGCCACCCGCCTTTGAGGTGGCGGGCACGCGCCGCGGTTTCGTGGCAGCCCGCGTGGGCGGCGGTCCACCTGGCCCGCGCGGGTCACCGCCCCGTACCCGGCCGAACAGCCGGGCGAGCACGGCGGCCGCCACCGCCGCCGCCGAGCCGACCTCGACCAGCGCCACCCACCAGATGCCGAGGTCATTGCCCGCGGTCAGGGAGTGCAGGAACGCCGCGGGCCAGGCCAGGTAGGCAAGCCAGTGCACGGCCCGCCAGGCACGCTGGCCGAGCCGCCGCCGGGCAAGGCTGGTAACAAGCACCGCCCCGGCAAGGTCCACCGCCAGGGTGCCGAGGCCGATGGCCAGGGTCCGGTACGGCGACGCGAACGGCAGCAGGGTCGCGGCCCAGCCGATCGTGACGAACGGGTCGAGAATCGCGGTCACCACGTGCAGTACCAGCAGCGCGACCGCGAACAGCGAGAGGGTCCGGTGCAGTTCGGCGACCGCGAACCGCGGCCAGCGGGCCGGCGCGGAGCCGGTCCTGGTCGCCACGCCGAGGACGACCACCAGGCTGAACAGGACGAGCAGGACCAGGCCGCTCCCGCGGGATAGGAACCACAGGCCTTGCGAGCCGGTGACGGCCGCGCTCATGGCCATCACCTCACCCGGTCTGGCCTGGCGGCCCTGCTGAAGTCCTCTGGCGGCCGGCCGGTGCCGTCGGGCCTGCCGCTCGGGGCGGCCGGCATCCGCGCGGTGGCGGGCACCTTGACCAGCCCACCGGCGGCTGTAGGCCAGCCGCTGAGCAGGCGCACGCTGCCGTTGTGGGCGACCAAGCGGGCGGGCAGGCCCTGGGCGGTCAGCCAGCCGACAGCCTGCTCCCCCGCGACGATCGCGGCGGTGGCTGCCGCGTTGGCTTCCGCGCAGTTCGCGGCGGCGACGCTCACCATCCGCCACGGACCCGCCGCAGGCAGGCCGGTCCGCGGGTCCACGATGTGATGCAACGTGCGGCCGCCCCGCTGCCACTGACGGCAGCCGACCGACGAGGTTGCCAGCGCGCCCGCGGGCAGCCGGACCAGTTGGCCCGGCGGTTCCTGCGGGGCATACACCTGCCGGGCTCCGTGAACGGCAGGCTCCCGGCCTTGCTGCTCAGCCTCGTCGCTGACAAGCACCGGCCAGCCGCCCAGCGGCGCCTCTCCGGCCACGGCGATGTCGCCGCCGAGGCTGACCAGCACGCCGCCACCGGGCGCGCAGTCCGCCGCCGCCCGGGCGGCGCGGTCGGAGCCGAGGCCTTTGGCAGTGGCTCCGAGGTCGAGCCGGACTCCGGCGGCCAGTCGCAGGCGCCGGCCGTCGAGCCGCACCGACTGCCAGCCCGGCACGTAGCCCGGTCCTGGCGGCGCGGCTTCGTGGGCCTGGCCCTGTGGCAGTGCCGCGAAGTCGCGGTCGTAGCCCAGGCCGATCAGAGCGCCGCCAACCGTAGGGTCCACCAGACCCCCGGTCCATTCGGCCGCGGCGAGCGCGACCGAGATCGCCTCAGCGAGCCCTTCGCTCACGATGCCGCTTCTCCGAAGCGGGGCCTCCCCGATGTCAGCGGGGAGCGTGAGCGCGCGGTGCAACCGGGAGATCTCGGAGTCATCGCGGAACCGGCTCGCCTGCTTATCCAGCAGCGCCAGTTCGGCGTCCACGGCGGCGAGTGCCCGGCCCGTCCAGTTGGGCGGCCAGACCACCACCCGGGCGGTCGTGCCCAGCGCATCGCGCTCCGCGACCCCCACGGCCGTGGCGCCGACATCCACCGGGCGCCAGTCTCGGTACCCCGGGCCCATCGCGGCCATCAGTTGTCCCGGTAGCTGACGATGCGGGTCCCGCCCGGCCCGGTGCGCACGGTGACGCCGGAGCCGCTGGTGGTGGCCACCGGGCCGGACAGCGATGGCTTGTGGGCACCGGTGGCTGCCGTGCCGCCGGGCACCGAGGTCACGCCGGTGGCCGGGGCGGCAGCGGGTGCGTGGTGCGCGAAATAGCCGGTGGTGGCGGCCACGCCGGCGATGAGGAGCGCCGCCGTCCAGTTGGATGCCTGGCGCACCCGGCGGACTCCTGACACGCGGGCGCCAGCGCCGCGCCGGTAGTCGCCCGGGTAGTCCGCGCCGTGGGGATAACGAGGGTCTTCTTCGGAGCCGGGCAGCCGCACCCAGCCGGGCTGCTCGGGGTAGTCGTGCTCCATCGGTCGGTCCTTCCAGGTGTCTCGCGCCGGGGCTTGTCCGGCTCCTTCAGGTTGCGCAGGAGCCGATGAAATGACCGTGAGCGGACGATGTGAACCGTTCACATGGATCTCTCCTCGTACTCACATCACCGGCTGCGTAGCCTCTGGGTATGCGAGTGCTGGTGGTCGAGGACGAGGCCCGGATGGCCCGGCTCCTCAAGCGTGGCCTGGAGGAAGAGGGGCACGCGGTCGACGTCGCGGGCGACGGGCCCGAGGGACTGTGGCTGGCCACGGAGAACAGCTATGGCGCCGTCGTGCTCGATGTGATGCTGCCCGGTTTCGATGGGTTTGAGCTGTGCCGCAAGCTGCGGGCCGCGGGGGTATGGACGCCCGTGCTCATGCTCACCGCCCGCGACGCGGTAGGTGACCGGGTCCGTGGCCTGGATGCGGGCGCCGACGACTACCTGGTCAAGCCGTTCAGCCTGCTGGAACTCGCCGCGCGGCTGCGCGCACTTGTCCGCAGGGACGACCGGGCCCGGCCCACCGTGCTGGCCGAAGGAGACCTGAAACTGGATCCGGCCAGCAAGCGCGCCTGGCGCGGCGGCACCGAGCTGCGGCTCTCGCCGAAGGAGTTCTCGCTGCTCGAACTGTTCCTGCGGCACCCCGGCGCCGTGCTGACCCGCTCCCAGATCCTCGACGCGGCGTGGGACTTCGCCTATGACGGCACCTCGAATGTGGTAGATCAGTACGTCACCTACTTGCGCCGCAAGATCGATGCCCCGTTCGGTCGGCACGATCTGGAGACCGTCCGCGGCATGGGCTACCGGCTCCGCCACGTCGAGCAGGAGTGAGAGTGTCTATCCGGCTGCGCGTCGCACTGGTCTTCGCGCTCGCCCTGGCCGTGGCGTTCGCCCTCGGCGGCTGGCTGTTCGTCAACCAGCTTTCCGCCGCGATGCTGAAATCCACCGATACCGCTCTCGCCGCCCGGCTCAGCCAGGTCGGCCGCTACACAGAGGACGACGAGAACCCGCGTACGCCGGCGGTTACCCATGGCAGGCCCGCTCCAGGTGAATACATCACCCAGGTCGTCGACTCCTCCGGACGGGTCATCCGGGCCAGCCCGGACGCGGGGAACGTCCCGCTGCTGTCTGCCGCGCAACTGGAGCAGGCCCGCAACGGCGGGCTGACGCTGACGCAGAGTCGATACGGGGAGCCAGCACGTATCAAGGCGACCCCACTCGCGGAGGGACACGGGTCGGTCGCGATCGCGGGCATCTCGCTCGAGCCGTCCGAAGCCACGCTCCGTCAGATCATCGGCGCACTGATCATCGGTGGCGCCGTCCTCGTGATCGCGGGCGGCATCGGCGCCTATTGGCTGGCACGCGCCGCGCTCGCCCCGGTGGAGCGGTTGCGCCGGCAGGTGGCGTCGCTGTCCGAACGGGACACCGGGTCGGCGGTGCAGGTGCCAGGCACCCATGACGAGATAGCGGCGCTTGCTGGGACGATGAACGACTTGCTGGCGCGGCTGCACGGCGCACTGGCCAGGCAGCGCGCCTTTGTCTCGGACGCGAGCCACGAACTGCGCACGCCGTTCGCGGTACTGCGGGGCGAACTCGAACTGGCCGAGCGCCCCGGCCGGAGCAAGGAGGAACTCAGCGCGGCTGTGGCCAGCGCGGCCGCCGAAGCCGAGCGGCTGACCCGCATCACCGACGACCTGCTGCTGCTCGCCCGGGGCGACGAAGCCACGCTGAGCATCAGCCCGGCCCGCACCGATGTGGCGCTGCTGCTGGCACAAAGCGCCGAGCACGCCGCTGCCCGGGCCGACGCGGCGGGCGCGACCTGCCGGGTCAGTGTCCCGGCGGGGCTGATCGCCGTGGTCGACTCCGGGCGCATCCGCCAGGCGGTCGACAACCTGATCGACAACGCACTGCGGTTCGCCCCCCGCGGTACCGAGGTGGACCTGTGCGCGGCGATGGCAGGCCAGGAGCTGGTGATTGAGGTCCGCGACCGCGGGCCGGGGTTCCCGCCGTCGTTCCTGCCGCACGCCTTCGAGCGGTTCGCCCGGCCCGACCTGGGCCGGGCACGCGATGCCGGCGGGGCCGGGCTAGGCCTGTCGATCGTGCAGGCGATCGCACAGGCGCACGGCGGCCGGGCGGTCGCGGCCAACCGCGACGGGGGCGGCGGCGCCGTCCGGCTCGAGATCCCCTCCGCACCTGAACTCGCGCAGTAGCGCACCTGGCCCAGGCCAGCTAGCAGGCAGGTCAACCCGGTCCGGGAGTCTCTCACTCGAGCCGCCGGGGCCAAAGGTCACGCGACGAAGTCGCGAGGCCTTTAGGCCGGCGGGGGGTTCCGGGGGGTCGCTACCCCGGGCGAACACTCGTAGGCCTCGGCGACCCGCTTGGGCACGCACATGCGCCACGCGTCGACCACGAGTTCGGCCAGTTCGTCCTCGTCGAGCACCGCGAGCCGGGCACGGACCCAGTTGTAGCGCTCGTCCGAGCGCACCGGCATGAGGAACTTGTCCGGCTCGCTGGCCACCAGCGCGGCCCGCTCCTCCTTGGGGAAGCCGAAGCCGAGCAGTTCCTCGTCCGGGGATATGGACAGGAACACGATCCTGCCCACCCGGAACTTGACGTAGTCCCGGACCAGGGCCTCGTAGGCGCGGGGCAGGGCCAGGGCCAGCCGGCGCACGTCCTGTGCAGTAGCCATGCCGGTCAGGCCCCCGGCCGGAGGGCCTGGGCCAGCTTGTCGGTGACCGCGTCGACCCCGGCATCGATGCGCTGCCGGGCGGGGTCCTCGTCGTACCAGGCGACGATCTCGCGGGCGCCCTGCTCGAACGGGATGACCGCCCGGTAGCCAGGCACCGCGCTGCGCAGTTTGGCGTTGTCGAACACCATGGAATGCGCCTTGTCGCCGAGCAGCGTGGCACCCCAGACCGGGTCGGCGGCGGCGATCACCTCCGAGGGCACGTGCACGATGTCCGCCGTCACCCCGGCGGCGGCCGCCAGGGCGTGTGTGATCTGGTCCCAGGTCAGCACGTCGTCGGAGGTGATGTGGAAGCTATCGCCCAGGGTTCGGGGGTGCCCGAGCAGCGGGACAAAGCCCTGCGCGAAGTCCTCGTGGTGGGTGAGCGTCCACAGCGAGGTGCCGTCGCCGTGCACCACGACCGGCTTTCCCTGGCGCATCCGGGCCAGGGCCGTCCAGCCGCCGTGCAGCGGGATGCTGGTTTTGTCGTAGGTGTGCGACGGCCGGACGATCGTGGCCGGGAACCCCTCATCGCGGTAGGCCGCCCGGAGCAGTTCCTCGCACTCGATCTTGTCCCGGGAGTACTGAAGGTAGGGATTGCGTAGCGGAGTGGACTCCAGTACAGGAACCCGGGACGGCGGGGTCTGGTACGCCGACGCCGAGCTGATGAACACGAACTGCCCGGCCCGGCCGCGGAAGACGTCGATGTCGTCGTGCACGTGGTCCGGTGTGTAGGCGACCCAGTCCACCACCGCGTCGAACTCGCGGCCGCCCAGCGCTTCCCGGACGCTGGCCGGATCCCTGGCGTCGCCGCGCAGCACGGTCGCCTCCGGCGGCAGCGGGCGGCCGGCGGTCTGGCCGCGGTTGAGCACGAAAAGCTCGATGCCGCGCTCGACCGCCAGCCGCGAGCACGCCGAACTGATGACCCCGGTGCCGCCGAGAAACAGAACCCGCAAACCAGGCATGAGCCTCACCCTAGGACGTTCCCCGGACAGAACACGGGGGCGCCAGGTACACACAAGCCGGACGGCGGCCTTCCCCCCCAGAGAGCCGCCGTCCGGCGAACGGTGCGGGCTAACCGGCTAAGCCGACTGGCCCGCGGTGGCGGAGCCGACCGGGCGCGCCGCGTCCTCGGTGTCTCCGTTGTCACCCGCGCCGTCCGGCTCGGAGCGCCAGATGAGCCGGTGCACCGGGATCAGCCTGGGGATGTCGCGCAGGCCGGGGATGAACGGGACGGCGAGCAGCAGCAGGGTGGCGATGCCGGTCAGGTAGACCGCCCAGATGTCCACGCTGGGCGAGTTGCTGAACGGCGCCACGTGGTACCAGAGCTGGTACAGCCACAGCCAGGGCTGGCCGGGGTAGCTGCCGGTCTCGTTCATGACGCCCCACTGGTCGCCGGTCAGGTGCATGGACTGCGCCAGATTGGCGTAGTACTCGCCGTCGGCGATGAACAGCAGCGGCTTGGTGAAGTCGGTGCCGTAGAACTGCCGCTGCGCCAGCAGGTCGGTGTCCAGCGCGCCGCTCTGGGCCATGGTCAGCTCGCCGGCCATCATCGCCGGCACGGGCCCGTCGTTCGCCGCCGGCACCACCGGGTTGCCGTTGACGAACTTGACCTTGGTGACGGCGTTGCCGTAGGCGGTTGCCCACTTCTGCTGCTGGGCCGGGCTGGCGCTGTTGTAGCGCGCCAGCGCGGCGCCGACCGGGTGGTTGGTCGCGGCCAGCGTGGACAGCGGCTTGAGCACGAAGTCCTGAGCGGCGTTGACCGGCTGGGTGACTCCGGCCAGCGTCTGCCAGTTGACCGGCCCCACCTGCTGCACCGCGCCGGTCCCGTAGTTGTAGGGCGGGCCGTACGACGCGGCCCCGGCGGTGCCGTTGAGTTCCCCGGAGGCGGTGAGCAGGAAGTCGGCCGGCGCCACCTTAGCCCAGCTCTGCACCGAGACCGACGGCACGTTCGGCGAAGACAGCAGGGCGGCCATGATCAGGACCAGGGCCAGCGTGATCGCCGTGGCGATCGTGCCCTCCTTGAGGATGTCGTAGCGGCGGGTCCTGCCCCGCCACGGCCCAGCGTCGGCCTCCCTGGCGGCCTTGCGCGCGGCCCGGTCCCGCCAGCCGATCCGCTTGGCCGGCAGCGGGTGGCTGACCCCGCGCACCCGGACCAGCAGCACGTGCGCACCGACCAGCGCGATCAGGAGGATCGGGATGAGCACGACGTGCCACAGCAGCATCTGGCCGAAGTTCATCACGTTGAAGAACGCGCCCACGCCGACGGCGTTGAACGCGTCCTTGCCGTTGGTGGCGATCCACTGGGAGTCGAAGTTCTGCTGGGACAGGTAGCCGGTGAAGCACTCCACGATCGAGGCCCCGAAGGCCACCACGCCGGTGATCCAGGTCAGCGCCCGGCGGCCGCGCCAGGCGGCCATCCAGAACTTGCCCCACAGGTGGATGACCATGAACGCCATGAACAGCTCGACGCTCCACAGGTGCATGCTGTTGAAGAAATGGCCGACCGGATTGGTGTGCCACCAGTCGGTGCCGCCGATCGCGATGGTGAACCCCGAGACGATGGCCAGGCCCAGCGTGACCAGCGAGGCCACGCCGAACACATACACCCAGGAGGCGACGTAGGCGGGCTGCCGGTCGGGCAGCAGTTTCTGCGGCGGGAGCGTGCGCAGCGCCCACCGCCGGGTTCGTGCTGTCCACATCCGCGCGTCGGCGTCGTCGCCCATTGCCCCGGGAACGGGCTCGCTGCCCGGGGCGGGCTCGGGCACTGGTGGCAAGGTGCGGTTCCGGTGCGGGAAGGGCAGCAGCAGCGCCGCACCGAAGATCACGACCATGACGGCGATGACCACCAGGTTCGCGACCGAGATCTCAAAGATTGACCAGTGCAGATAGGTGCCTGGCTGGTTCAGGTCGATAGCAGCGATGTGGGAGGCTGCCGTCAAGGCAGTAGTCATCGGATGCTCCTTTGAATTCACGCAACCCGGATAGCCGAAAAGCCTTTAGGGGAGAATGCGCGCGACGGCCAGGGAGTCAGTAGGGCGGTCGGTCACGTCGGCATGGGACTTTGGTCCTGCGCGTGCCGGGTAAGCCCGCGCGATGAGGCCCCGTGAAATTCAGCGCAGGCACCGGACCCCGTGGTTCTAAGCAGCGGCGACGTCACGGTGGCTGAACGCGGCCAGGCCGGCGATCGCGGTGGCGGCGCTGACCCCGGTCAGCCAGGCGATCGCCGTCCAGTTTAGGCCGGTGGCCGGTACCGGGCCAGGGTCTGTGAGCACAGAATGCGCCCCTCGCCGGGGACGTGAGGCGAGGGGCGCGTTCGGGTTGGGCCGGATGGGTCAGGCGGTCACGTGGACCCGGGTGGCCGTCTTGGGAAGAATCTCCGACTCGGGGGTGGCCCGGTGCAGGTGCCAGAACCCAAGGCCGGACAGGATCAGGAACAGGATCGCGCTACCGAAGGCCACGAAGGCCGAGATCAGCATGATCTGCCCCATCTGCCACCACCCGTAGGCGTTCAGCAGCAGGCCGCGAAGCGTCTCGCCGCGGAACATGGTCTGCACCTGCTGCGCGAGCGCGGTGTTCTTCGGCTGCTCCAGCGACTTGCCCGACAGCTGGGAGTAGGTCTGGCCGCCGCCGATCTTCGACAGGTGCACGGCGATGAAGTTGTCCGCGTAGGTCTGCGCCTGCGCGCCTGTGGTCATGAGCTGGCCACCGTACTGGTTCATCGCGGCAGCGTTTGCGGCCGGCAGCTCCTTGATCGGAGCGCTGTTGGCCGGCGGGAACACGATCTTCTGGGCGGCCAGCTGCGTGTGCACGTCGGTGCTGATCACCGAGTGGCCCCAGAGCAGCAGCCCGCCACCGATCGCCAAGACGACCGCGAGCACCAGGCCAGCCATTGTTGCCAGCGCGTCAAAAGTCCTCCTGCGCATCTCAATGCCTCCTTGCATTGCGGCCGGGCCCTGCGGTCCGGCTGAAGACCTTTTAGATGTCCTCAGCTTCACGCGCACCAGGTCGGCCCGGACAGAGTAGAACGGCCCCGGCTCATGGGACTTCCGACCCTGCGTGACCAGGGCATTTTTCCTTCCCATGAACACGAGGCAGCGGTCCTGGGGGCCGTAGGTCCCGGGCAGGCACCGACCAACGCCCGTGGCCAGCGGCCTTCGGCGCGCTCAGCCTGGCCGGATAACCCAGATTCCGATCAAGGAGGCGTCATGAAAGCAGCAGTCGTACGCAGATTCGGCGAACCGCTGGTGATCGAGGACCGGCCGGTGCCCGTGCCCGGGGCCGGGCAGATCACCGTGCGCATGGAGGCATCCGGCCTGTGCCACACCGACATTCACGCCGCGCACGGCGACTGGCCGGTCAAGCCGGCCCCACCGTTCGTGCCCGGGCACGAGGGCGTCGGCACCGTGCACGCCGTCGGCGAGGGCACTACCGGAGTGGCCCTGGGAGAGGTGGTCGCCGTGCCCTGGCTGGGCTACGCGTGCGGCACCTGCAAGCACTGCCTCACCGGCTGGGAGACGCTGTGCACGTCCCAGCGCAACACCGGCTACTCCGTCGACGGCGGCTATGCCGAGTACTTCCTGGCCGAGGCCGCCTTCGCGACAAAGGTCCCTGCGGGCGTGAACGTGTTCGAGGCCGCCCCGCTGACCTGCGCGGGCGTTACCACGTTCAAGGCCGTCAAGGTCGGTAACGTCCATCCGGGTGACCTGGTGGCGATCTCCGGCATCGGCGGCCTCGGGCACCTGGCGCTCCAGTACGCGAAGATCTTCGGCGGCACCGTGGCCGCGATCGACGTGACCGACGAGAAGCTGCAGCTGGCCAAGGAACTCGGCGCGGACTTCGTCATCGACGCCAGGACCGAGGATCCCGCATCGGTCCTGCAGGCACACGGTGGTGCCGACGTGGCCGTCGGGCTGGCCGTCAGCGACCAGTCCTTCGCGGCGGCCTACGCCGGCCTGCGCCGCGGCGGCCGGCTGGTGCTCGTCGCGCTGCCCGCGGACGGCACGCTCAGCATCCCGGTCTTCGACACGGTGCTGAACGGCAAGTCGGTGATCGGTTCGATCGTCGGCACCCGCGCCGACCTCAATGACGTGTTCGCCCTGCATGCCGCGGGCCGGACCCGGGTGATCTACGAGACCCGGCCGCTGGCCGGAGTCAACGAGGCGATCGCCGAAGTGCTTCAGGGCAAGGCCAAGGCCCGCCTGGTCCTCCAGCCGTAGCAGGGCCAGACCGCGAGAGGTCGTGGCCTTCGACATCAACGCTGGGTCGCACGACTAGGCGCAGCCCAGCGGTCACGGGCATACCCAGGCGGACGGCCGGGCGGTTATTCCGCCCGGCCGCCGGTCCGCGTACGATCGGGACGTGACGCACGGGGACTCGCAGGTATAACCAATGGAGGGCCAGGATCCCCGCCCGCTGCTGCCGCACCTGCGGCTCGACGAGCTTCTCGCGGAGCTGCAGCACCGGCTGCAGGCGGTGCTCGCCACCAGGGACCGGACGCACGCGCTGCTCGAGGCCGTGGTCGCCGTCGGCAGTCATCTCGAGCTCGAGGCCGTGCTACGGCAGATCGTCGAGGTCGCGGTCGAACTGGTGTCAGCCCGCTACGGCGCGCTTGGCGTCGTCGGCGACGGCGGCCGGCTGGTCGAGTTCGTGCCCGTTGGCCTGGACGAGCCGGAAATCGCCCGGATCCATCACTGGCCGGAGGGCCGTGGCCTGCTCGGCAAGCTGATCACCGACCCGCATCCGCTGCGCCTGCATGACATCTCCGCGGACCCTGATTCCAGCGGGTTCCCCGAGGGCCATCCACCGATGCGGTCCTTCCTCGGCGTGCCGGTCCGGATCCGCGACGCGGTCTACGGCAACCTCTACCTGACCGAGAAGCAGGGCGGCGACTTCGATGAGGAAGACGAGGCGCTGGTCCAGGCGCTCGCCGCCGCCGCCGGGGTGGCCATCGAGAACGCCCGCCTGTATGCCGAGGCACGCAGGCAGCAGCAGTGGCTCCGGGCCAACGCCGAGGTCACCAGGCGGCTGCTGTTCGGCGACCAGCCCAGCGAGGTACTGGAGCTGGTGGCGCAGCAAGCGCTGGAGATGTCCGGTGCGGACCTGGTGGTCCTCGCCCTGCCCACCGGGAACCGCGGCACGCTGATGATCGAGCACGCTTGCGGGGACGGCGCCGCCGGGGCGCTCGGGCTGGTGCTGCCCGCCGAAAGGTCAGCCTCGGGCATCGTGATGGCCAGCGGCAAGCCGCTCACCGTGGAAGACTTCAGCAGCGATCACCGGGTGGCGGTGGTGGCGCGCGAGCATATGCCGCTCGGGCCCGCGGTGCTTGTGCCGCTCGGCCCGGCCGGTGACGTGCGCGGTGTGTTGACCGCCGGGCGCAAGCAGGGCGCGCTGCCGCTGTCAGCCGACGCGGTGGAAATGCTCATCACGTTCGCGGCGCAGGCGGGCATCGGGCTGGAACTGGCCGAGCACCGCAGCGACGCACAGCGCCTGCTCCTGTTCGAAGACCGCGACCGCATCGCACGGGACCTGCACGACCTGGTGATCCAGCGGCTGTTCGCCACCGGAATGTCACTGCAAGGCGCCACCGCCCTGATCGGCGACCCGGACGTGGTGGGCCGGGTGGAGAAGGCCGTCGACGCGCTGGACGAGACGATCAGGGACATCCGGTCGGCGATCTTCTCGCTGCAGTCGCGCGGGGAGGCCAGGCCTGCCAGGCTGCGCACCAGAATCCTGGGCGTCGTCGAGGAGATGACCGACTCACTGGGTTTCGCCCCAGAGCTGCGGCTGGCCGGGCCACTGGACTCGCGGGTACCTGGCGGGATCGCTGGCCAGCTGCTGGCCGCGCTGCGGGAGGCGCTGGCGAACGTGGCCAAGCACGCGCAGGCGAGCCGGGTGGATGTCGCCGTCGAGGCCGGCCCCGACCTGGTACTCACCGTCCGGGACGATGGCGTCGGCCTGGGCGAGATCACGCGCCGCAGCGGCCTCGCCAACATCACCGAGCGGGCCGCCGAGTCCGGCGGGACGATGCGCGTGGCCGCGGCCGCCGGTGGCGGCACCGAACTGGAGTGGCGGGTGCCGCTCGGCGGCAGACAGGACGGGGCCAGCACCTGAGCGGTGGTACCGGGCCGTTAAGGCTCAGTGATCGTGGTGCTCGTGCCCTCCCTGGGCATGGTCATCAAAGATCCTTGCGGCATAGGCGGCGGCCTGGGTCCTGCGCTCCATGCCAAGCTTGGCGAACAGCGAGGACACGTAGTTCTTGACGGTCTTCTCCGCCAGGTACATCTGCTCACCGATCTGCCGGTTGGTCAGACCCTCGCCGATCAGCTCCAGGATCCGCCGCTCCTGGTCGGTCAGGCCGGCCAGCGGATCGGACTGACGGGCCTTGTCGCGCATCCGGGCCATCACCTTGCTTGCCGCCTGCGGGTCCAGCAGCGACCCGCCGGACGCGACCGTGCGCACCGCACCGACCAGGTCGGTGCCGCGGATCTGCTTGAGCACGTAGCCCGCGGCGCCAGCCATGATCGCGTCGAACAAGGCCTCATCGTCGCCGAACGACGTCAGCATCAGGCACGCGACCTCCGGCATCCTGGAGCGGATCTCCCGGCATACGGTCACACCGTCACCGTCGGGCAGGCGCACATCCAGCACCGCGACGTTGGGGCGCAGCGCGGGAATGCGGGCCAGCGCCGACTCGGCCGTGCCGGCCTCGCCGACCACGGTGATGTCCTCCTCCGCCTCCAGCAGGTCACGCACGCCTTTGCGGACAATCTCGTGGTCGTCAAGCAGGAACACGCTGATCATGTAAGCAAGCTTAAACGCGTATCCGGATATGGGGCAGGGGCCTTGGTCCCGCGTGGCGGTACACAGGTCACCCGGCGGGCACTACGCAGTAACGGTGCCCGCCCGGGCGGCGCCGCGGGATCCGATCTCGGCGAGCTGCCGGTCCACCCACTGGTGCACGTCGTGGCCGCGGATCCGGCGGGCCATGGTGGTCAGCGCGGCGCGGCGGGTGCTGGCTTGCAGCCCCAGTGCGTGCTCGATGCGGTAGGACAGGCCCTCGACGTCGAAGGGGTTGCACGGGACCGCCTCGCGCAGTTCCGCGGACGCCCCGGTGAACTCCGAGAGGACCAGCGCCCCGCTGCCGCGGCGGGCGTGCTGGACGGTGACGTACTCCTTGGCAACCAGGTTCATCCCGTCGATGAGCGGGGTGACGAGCAGAGCCTCCGCCGCCGCGTAGTAGGCGGCAAGCTGCTGCGGCGGCAGCCCTCGGTACAGGTAGTGGATCGGCACGTCGGAGCCGGGTTCGGTGAACCGGCCGTTGATCCTGCCGATGTGCCGCTCCACCGTGGCACGCAGGTTGCGGTACTCCTGCACATCGTCCCGGCTGGGCACGGCGATCTGCAGGAACGCAAGGTTCTGCCGCAGGTCGGCGCGCCGCTCAAGGAGCATCTCCACGGCCAGCAGCCGTTCGGTGATGCCCTTGGTGTAGTCGAGCCGGTCCACGCCGAGCAGCAGGGTGCGCCCGGCGAACTGCTCGCGGACCGCCTCGATGTCACGGCTGGTCTCCGGGGCCGTGGCGAGCCGGGCGAACTGCGCCGCGTCGATCGAGATGGGCGCGCTGGTCGTGGTGACCACCCGGCGGTCGGGCAGGGTGATCTGCGGCCCGTGGATCTGGACGCCGGTGCCGGCCAGCAGCCGGGCACAGGTCCGGATGAAGTTCCTTCGGTAGCCCTCGGTGTGAAAGGACACCACATCGGCGCCGAGCAGGCCGAGCAGCACGTCCTGCCGCCAGGGCAGCCGGGCGAAGATGTCCGGCGGCGGCCAGGGCACGTGCAGGAAGAACCCGATGGGCCAATCGGGACACCGCTCCCTGATCAGCTGGGGAACCAGCATGAGGTGGTAGTCGTGGACCCAGGCAAGGGAGTCCGGCCGCTCGCCCAGGGCGGTGACGGCCTTGCCCGCGAAGATGGCGTTCACGTTCGTGTAGCTGTGCCACCAGGCGCGCTCGAACCGGGATTTCTCGATCGCGTCGTGCAGCAGCGGCCACAGCGCCGCGTTGGCGAACCCGTGGTAGTACTGCCGTACCTGGCTGGCGGTCAGCCCGACGGGCAGCAACCGGACGCTGAGATCGGGCATGGTCGGGGGGATGCCCCTGGTGCCGCCGTCCCAGCCGACCCAGGCGCCGGAGTGCGCCGCCATGACCGGCCGCAGCGCGGTGACCAGCCCACCCGGCGACAACTCCCAGCCGTCTTCACCCATCCGGACGGGCAGCCGGTTGGCAACGGTCACGATATTCATGATCCTTAATCCTCACCCGTGCCCCGCGAGTCAAACGGGCTACGGCTTTTGTGTGCGCGCACCCCGGTGAGTCACGGACAAGTCGAGGTGAGACTCGGCGCCATCTTCCTTGGCACCGGTCAGCGATCACCGCCGGCTGTTACGTCGAGGTGGGGCTCGGCGTCACCGTCGTGGGCGGCGGAGACGGCGATGGGGAGATCGTGGTGGGCGACGGGGACGGCGATGGGGAGATCGTGGTGGGCGACGGGCTCGGCGACGGGGTCGTCGGAGTCGGCGAGGGCGTGGGCGAATGGTGCGGGTGCGGCGTTGAGGTGTGCCCCTGGGCCGGACCCACCAGGTTCGGCGTCTGCACGTGCTTGCTCGGGGTCAGCAGCAGCACCAGCGCGCCCACCACCACGGCGGCCACCGCGACCACGCCGCCCGTGGCCGCACCGGCCGCGAACGCACGGCGGTCGCGCTGGGACTCGGTGCGCCTGCGGTCGCGCAGCCACTGCGGCAGCGAGGCCCGCTGCGCGGCCCAGCTGTTGAACGGCGCAGCCGCGTAGCCCGCCGTGGGAAAGAGCAGCATGGCGGCCAGCAGCGGAGCGGCGAGCCTGGTGATTTGGCTCACCGCCAGGCCGATGCCCACCAATCCGAGGGCGGCCAGCGTTGACTCCGCCCAGTTCGCCCGCAGCGCCTCCCACCACTTGGCTCGCTCGCTGGTCTTTGGCGTGCGCAGGAACGCCGCCTTGCGGGCGAACAGGCCAAGCACCGACGCGCGCGCCACGACCAGGGAGGTGGACTGCCAGATGAAGAACGCGCCGAGCGCGTCCCGCCAGTTCGCGCCTGTGCCGCGGCGCAGCAGCGCCACCGCCCGGATCAGGCCAAGACCCACCAGCACCGGCACGGTCGCCAGCAGGAACGGGGTCAGCTTGCGGAACAGTTCGCCGCCGCCGCTGGCCAGGTTCACCGCGCCGGCCAGCAGGAAGACAAAGAAGATCAGGCCGAGCAGGTCGCCGTACCACTGGACGCCGCCGGCCAGGTAGGCCCAGCGCTGCCCGGTGGTGAGATGGTTCTCCTTGTTCTTCCGGCCGGGAACCAGCGACCGCCAGTGCATCCGGATGATCTGGATGCCGCCGAAGCACCACCGGTACCGCTGCCCCTTGAGTGCCTCGAAGGTCAGCGGCATGATGCCGCGGCCCCAGGTCTGGTCGACGTGCAGCCCGTGCCAGCCGGCCCGCAGCAGACGCAGCGAGATCTCGGCGTCCTCGGTGATGCACCACTCGTCCCAGCCGCCCAGTTCGTCCAGCGCGACCCGGCGGATGAGGCCCATCGTGCCGGCGAAGATCGCCCCGTCGTGCTCGTTGCGCGAGGGCTGGGACACGGCGAAGAAGTACTTGTAGGAGTAGTACAGCCGCCGGTAGTACCGGGCGTGCTCCCAGTCGCGGTAGTCCTGCGGGGATTGGACGAAGCCGATCCAGGGATCGGCGAACGGCGGGGCGCAGCGGCGCAGGAACCCGGGTTCGAGCTGGTAGTCGGAGTCCACCACGCCGACGAGTTCGGCCCGCTCGTCGGTGAGCCGCCGCAGCGCGTAGTTCAGCGCCCCGGACTTGTAGCCGGGCCAGTTCTCCAGGTGGGCGAACTTGACCCGGTGACGGCCGCACCACTCCTCGACCGGGCGCCACAGCGACTCGTCGTCGGTGTTGTCGTCGATCACCACGATCTCGTAGCGCGGGTAGTCCAGGCGCAGCAGCGAGCGGAGCGTCTGCTTGACCATCTCCGGCGGCTCGTTGTGCGCTGGCACGTGCAAGCTCACGAACGGCAGGTCTCTGTCCGCGGCGGGCAGCTTGGTCTGCGGGGTGATACGCCTGCGCCAGTGCTCGGTGCCGAGCGCGTCGCAGATCTCCCACAGGTAGGCGCAGGACATGATCGCCGCGAACAGCTCGAACAGCCACAGCAGCAGGCCGCCGGCCGTGCTGCCCGGGCCGAGATGACTGTTGATGGTCCAGTCCAGCGCGTAGGCCAGGTAGACCACGAACAGGAACACGCTGGTCGCCCAGCACAGATGAGCCCGGGCGCTCCACTGCCGGGTCGCCGGGAGCCAGATCACGCTGGCGACCGCCACGCCGGCGATGCCGAGTACGAGGTTGTGCTGCGACACCCTGAGCAGCTTCAGCACCACGGCCACCAATGCGGCGAGCACCACGGTGCCGACCACGGCCAGCACGAACCGGCGGGTCGCGGACCAGGTTCCCGGCGGGGGCTGGCTGGAGCGGGTGTGGCCCGGTATCAGCAGCCCGATCGAGCCGAGCGGGGCCGCGATGATCCCGGCCAGCAGAAGCGCGGCGAGCATCAGCCACCTCTCCTCGTCATGCCGGGCAAACTACCCTGTATCCGGGTGAACCAACGAATACCTGATCAAGGGCACAGGGGCAACGGAGCACCAGGGAAAACGTGATGCCCCGCGGTGCCGCGGCGGCATAGCGTGGATTGGTGACCACAGCTCTTTTCGGGTTCGCCCTCGCCGCGACCCTGGTGATCCTGGCGCCCGGCCCCGACTTCATGCTCGTGATGCGCAACACCGTGCGCGGTGGCCGCCGGGCAGGCTGGGTCACCGGCTGCGGGACGCTGTCCGGCCTGACGGTCTGGGCGCTGGCCGCCGCGCTCGGCCTGTCCGCGCTGCTGCGGGTCAGCCACGTCGCCTATGACGTGCTGCGGTTCTGCGGCGCGGCGTACCTGATCTGGCTCGGCGTGACCAGCCTCATCAGCTTCCGTCGTAAGCGCGCCGACCGGGCCAGCACGGCGCCGGACCTTGCCGCGCTGGGCCAGGCCCCGGTCCGGCCGGGCCGCGCCTACCTCAACGGCATGCTGTCCAACCTGCTCAACCCGAAGATCAGCGTGTTCTTCATGGCGTTCCTGCCCGCCTTCGTGCCCGCCGGTGCGTCGACATCGCAGTTCTCCCTCGTGCTTGGTGCCTGGTTCATCGCCGAGACCGGGCTCTGGCTGGCCGTGGTCGCGTGGCTGGCCGACCGCGGGGTGCGGTGGCTGCGCCGCCCCACGGTGCAGCGCTGGCTGGAGCGGATCACCGGCATCGTGCTCATCGGCTTCGGCCTGCGGCTGGCTACGGAGTCCCGCCGGTTCGCATAGCCTCGGAATCGTCATTGACGCCGGGCTGGGGGTAGATGCCTGACATGACCGATATGGCAGGCGAACCGGCAGGGCCGCGACAGGAGGCCGGGGACACCATCGAGGCCGGGGAGACCATCGCGGAGCGGGCGGCCGAACTCGCGACCGAGGTCACCGAGGCGCGGCAGCCGGAGGAACGGCGCAGGCTGACCGCCGCGTTCGCGGCCGCTGCCCGCTCTGGTGCGCGGGCCACCGGCCGCGGGGCCCGGGCGGTGCAACGTGGCACGATCGCCAGCTCCGGCTGGCTGACCGGGCAGGTCGTGGAGATGGCACCGCGGGTGCGGGTGCGCAACCAGGCAAGGCTACGCGCGCAGTTCCCCGGGCTGTCCATCGAGGACGCCGCGGACGCGCTGATCACCGGGGCTTCCCGGGCATCGGCGACGATCGGTGCGGGTGTGGGCGCCTGGGCAGCGCTGCCGGTGCTGCCCGCCTTCCCGGTGGAGATAGTCACCGAGACGCTGGCCCTGATCGGCATCGAGATCAAGCTCATCGCGGAACTGCACGAGCTTTACGGCATGCCCGCGTCCGGCACCGTCGTGGACCGGGGCACCGCCTACATCGGCTCGTGGGCGCACCGCCGCGGGGTGCTGGCGGTGGCCCCCGGCGGGCTGATCATGGTTGCCGGGTCGCCGCTGGCCAGGCGTCTGCGACGGCGGCTGTACGGGCGCGTGGGCCGGAGCACGTTCTCGCTCGGCCCGCTGTTCACCGGGGCGATGGCAGGCGCGGTGCTCAACAGCAGGGAGACCCGCAGGCTCGGCATGGAGATCCGCGCCGACCTGCGCCGCGAGGCCGAGGCCAGAGGCCTGCCGCGCAACTGGGAGCTGCCACCCGACGCCGGCTGGGAATCGCCTGCCATCGGCGAACCGGCCTGGTCGGCGCAGCCGCCGCAGACGCCCCGCCGCAAGTCCCGCCTCCGTCTGCGCCGCAAGCCCGGCACCCCCGAGCTTCCCCCGAAGCACATTGCCCCGGAGCCCTAATCCCGGATCCAGGCCGACCTTCCGGATCCACTTCTCGCTTTCCTTCCCGCCCGGCGATGCGCCAGCGGGCCGCGGTGGACTGGCAGACGGCGTTTTGAGCCGACTGCCAGTTTGCCGCTGTCCGCCCTATCAGCCCCGTTGCCCGCCCCCGGCCCCGCAGCCGTCTTGCCTAGCCCCGCTGGCCAGCACGGCCGTTCCCTTCGTACACTCCGCTGGATGGCCGAAACCGTGAAGGACCCCTCGCCCGCAGGGCCGCTTCGCGAGCGGCAGCACATCCCGTGGCACACAAGGTGGCGGCTCACCCGCCCCGGCGCGCCGCCCGGCTGGCTGCCGGCCTGGTCGGTGCCAGCGGCGATGCGGGCGGTCCGCGCCACCCTGGTGATGCCCGGCCTGTTCGCGCTGACCGCCGAGGTCATCGGCGATCCGCAGATGACCCTGTTCGCGGTGTTCGGCAGCTTCGCCACGCTGGTGCTCGTATCGTTCGGCGGGACCAGGCGCAACAAGGCCGTCGCGCACCTCGGCCTGGCGCTGATCGGCAGCGCCGCCCTCGTCATCGGGACCCTGGTCAGCAACACGGCCTGGCTGGCGGCCGTGGTCACCATCCCGGTGACGTTCGCCATCTTCTTCGCGGGCGTGGCCAGCCCGAACGCCCAGGCCGGCGTCCTCGGCGCGCTGCTTATCTACATCCTGCCCGCCTGCTCGCCCGCGGCGGCGAGCACGATCGGCCCCCGGCTCGCTGGCTGGTGGCTCGCTTCCGTGGCCGGCACGGTGGCCGTGCTGCTGCTGTCGCCCAAGCCGCCGGGGAACAAGCTGCGCGCCCGCGCGGCGCAGACCGCCGCCGCACTGGCGGCCTACCTGGAGGCGGCCATCGCGGGTACCGCGACGGCCGAGCACCGGGAGGCGGCCCTGGCTGCCCGGCACGAACTGAAGACCACGTTCGCGGCGGGCCCGATCCGGCCGACTGGCCTCGCCACCACCGACCAAGCGCTGGCCAACGTGGTCGAGTTGCTGCAATGGTCAGCCACGCTGGTCAACGACGCGCTGGACGACCACCTGGACCTGACTCACGCGGCGGTGCAGGACCGTGAACTGCTCGCCGCCGCCGCGGGACAACTGACGGCGACCGCGGGCCTGCTCGGCGGCCATGACCCGAGCCTGGACGTCGACAGGGTGCGGAGGGCCAGCGCCGCGAGCGCGGCTCACCAGCAGAAATTGGCCGGCGACCCGGCGGACGTGCGCGCCGCCGCGGCGCTCGCCGCGCATGCCCAGTCCATCGCGCTCGCGGCCCAGGCCGGGCTGGCCGACGCGCTGATCGCTTCGGGCAAGGCCAGCCCCGAACTGGTCGAGGCCGAGCGAAACCGCTGGTACGGGCTGCCCGACGGCGCGGTACGCAGGCACGCGCCCGGACTGGCCGGCGCCGCCGGGTTCCTGGCCAGGTACGCCAGCCTGCGGTCGGTCTGGTTCCGCAACAGCGCGCGCGGTTCGGTCGCCATCGCCGTCGCGGTCGCCGTGGCCTCGCTCAGCGGCGTACAGCACGGCTTCTGGGTGGCGCTTGGCACACTGTCGGTGCTGCGCACCACCGCGGCGTCGACCGGGTCCACCGCGATGCGGGCGCTACTCGGCACCGCCGTGGGCTTCGTGGCCGGTGCGGTGCTGCTGCTCGCGATCGGCACCGGGCCCACCGCCCTGTGGACCGTGCTCCCGTTCGCCGTGTTCATCGCGGCCTACGCGCCGGGCACCGCGCCGTTCGCGGTGGGCCAGGCGGCCTTCACCGTCACGATCGTGGTGATCTTCAACCTGCTCGCCCCCGCGGGCTGGCAGGTCGGCCTGCTGCGGATCGAGGACGTGGCCATCGGCTGCGCGGTGAGCCTGCTGGTCGGGGCCGCCTTCTGGCCGCGCGGCGCCGCCGCCATCGTCGGCGACGACCTCGCCGACGCGTTCCGGCAGGGCGGCCGGTACCTCACCCAGGCCGTGGACTGGGCGCTCGGGCTGCGCCACCGGCCGCCGGAGAGCGCGATCCCGGCCCGCGTCGCTGGCGCGCGGCTCGACGAGGCGCTGCGCGCCTACCTGGCCGAGCAGGGCACCAAACGGCTGGCCAGCGACGACCTGTGGACGCTGGTGATGGGCACGACCCGGCTCCGGCTCACCGCGTACGCCGTGGCCAGCCTGCCCGCCAGCGGGAACGGGAGCCATGAGCAGGTGCGCTCGGAATCCGACCCGGACCTGGCCGCGTTCCGCAGACAGACCGCGGACCTGGCCAGCTTCTACGATCGTCTCGCCGCACAGGTCGGACCGCCCGGCCACGCACCGCCGAATGAGGTACTGGCCGCCCCGGAGGGTCCTGACTACCCCAACGGCGCGGCCTGCGTCGGCAACACGCCAGCGCACTACCGCCCCGACATGCTCTGGGTGGGCGAGCACCTCTACCATCTGGCTGAGCGGGGGCAGGCGATCACGCAGCCGGCCGCGAAGGTGGCTGAGGCGCGGCGACGGCCCTGGTGGCGCTAGGGAGCGTGGCGGCAGGAATCCAAGCGGCGGAGGTAGCGGTGACCGGGCGGTTCGAGGAAATATTCGGCGCGGGCACCAAGCCGCTCATCGCCATGGCGCACCTCGGGCCGCTGCCTGGGACCCCGCTCTACGACGAGGCGCTCGGTGTCCAGGGCATCGTCGACGGCGTCGCCCGCGACCTCGACGTGCTGCTGCAGTTCCCGTTCGACGCGGTCATGTTCTGCAACGAGGGCGACCGGCCGTACTCGCTGCGCGCCGGGTTCGAGGGGGTCGCCGTGATGGCCCGGGTGGCCGCGGACCTGGCGCCCAGGGACCGGCCGTTCGGCGTGGACTTCCTCTGGGACGGCCGGGCCGCCCTCGCCGTTGCCGCCGCGACCGGTGCCGCGTTCATCCGCGAGGTCGTTACCGGCGCCTACGAGTCGGACATGGGCGTCTGGACCCCGGACGCGGGCGAACTGCTGCGCTACCGGCGCAACCTCAGCGCACAGCAGATCGCCGTATTCATGAACGTCACGCCCGAGTTCGCCTCCACGATCGGCACCCGCTCGGTGGGCCAGCTTGCCCGGTCGGCGGCCGTGTCCAGCCTGGCCGACGCGATCTTGGTGTCCGGCCCGATGGCCGGCGCCGCACCGGACCCGGCGGCGATCCGCGACGCCAAGCAGGCCATCGGCGACCTTGCCCCCGTGCTGGCGAACACCGGGGCCAAGGCGGGCAACGTGGCGTCCTTCCTCGAGGTGGCGGACGGCATCGTCGTGGGCTCGGACCTCAAGGAAGACGGCGGCACCTGGAACCGAGTGGACCCCGAGCGGGTCAAGCGGTTCCTGGAGGCCGCCGGGCGGGCCTGAGATGAAATACCGCTGTCAACTACGGGCGATTGTCGCCGTTGTGGCAACCGCGACAGACGGCGTGCGGGCTAGCGGGCCGGCCCGGCGGCCACGGCGTCCAGCGCCGCCGCGAAAACCTCCGCGATCCGGTCGATCTCCGCCTCGGTGATCACGAACGGCGGGGAGATCTGCAGGGCCACGCCGCGCAGCAGCCGGGTGATCACGCCGCGGTCGCGAATCTCGGCCACCAGCCGCGGGCCGATCCCCGGGTTGGCGGTGCGGGCCGCCTCGGCGATCTCCACGGCCGCGAGCAGCCCGGTCCCGGCGCGCACCTCGCCGACGAGGTCATGCCCGGCGAGCGGCGCGAGCGCCCGGGCCAGCACCGGCTCCAGCCGGGCCACCCGCGCGACAAGCTGCTCGCGCTCGATCAGGTCCAGGTTCGCCGCCGCGACCGCGCACGCGGTGGGGTGCGCGGAGTAGGTGTAGCCGTGCCGGAACACCTCCGCGGACCCGGGGCGCCAGAACGGCTCGGCCACCCGCGGGCTGGCGATCACCGCGCCGATCGGCGCGTACCCGGAGCTCAGCCCCTTGGCCGTGGTGATCATGTCCGGGTCCAGGCCGAACCGCTCGCTGGCCAGCCAAGCGCCGGTCCGGCCGAACCCGGTGATTACCTCGTCGGCGACGAACAGCACGTTGTGCCGCCGGCAGATCTCTCTGACGCTGGCCAGGTAGCCCTCGGGCGGCGGGTACACCCCACCGGCCCCGACCACGGGCTCGCAGAAGAACGCGGCCACCCGCCGGGCGCCTACCGTCTCGATCACCTTGTCGAGCGCCGGGGCATCGTCCCAGGCCACATGCTCAACGAGACCTACCAGCGGAACGAAGGGCTCGGTGTTGGCCGGGATCCCGCCCAGCGATGTGCCGTACGCGTTCATGCCGTGATAGGCGTGCGACCTGGCGATCGTGATCTGCTTGTCATCCTGGCCCAGCGCGCGCCAGTAACTGCGGGCCAGCTTGGCCGCGGTGTCCACGGCATCAGACCCGCCGCCCGGGGTGAAGAACACCTTGGCACCGGGCATCGGGGCCAGGCCCGCGACCCGGCGGGCGAGCACCTCGGCGGGCTGGTTGGAGAACGGCTCGAACGTCTGGTAGGCGGCAAGCTGGCGCATCTGGGCGGCGGCCGCGTCCGCGAGTTCCGCCCGGCCGTGGCCGATGTTGCAATACCACAGGCTGGCCAGGGCGTCGAGGTAGGGACGGCCGTGGTCGTCGTAGACCGTCGAGCCCTCGCCGCGGACGATCGTGACGGCGTGGCCGGCCAGGCTCGCCATATTCGCGAACCCATTCCACAGCACCGGCTCTGCGGGGAGGTCCGCACCGTACGGCCCGCTCGAATCCTGCGGCTTCGACCCCATTGACCCATCCTCTCGGCGGCTGGCTAAGCCTCCCAAACCTACTCGGGGCCGATCACCACCGGGTCCGTGCCAGGATCGCTGTCCGCCGGGGCGCGGCTACCGGGGCCGCGCCGGGCGGCTCAGCCGGAGACCACGATCTCCTTCCACAGCCCGCCGTTGATGTTGAGGTTGTTCCCGCTGGCCGTGCCCGGGCCGTGATCCCCGATGTAGGTGTACAGCGGGTGCCCGTTCCAGGTGACCTGCTTGGTGCCGTCGGTCCTGGTGATCGTGGCGAACGTGCCGGGGATGCCAGAGGCGGCCGCCGCGGAGCCGGTCACTGGCGGCCAGTACGCGGCGCAGCTGCCGTAGCAGCTTGACTTGCCCGCGGTGGTGTCCGCGGCGAACGTGTACACGGTGAGCCCCTTGGCGGTGGTGAGCACGGTCACCGTGCCGACCTTGCCTGTCTTCAGCGCCGCGGAGCCGCCGCCGGCCGTGGCCGCCGGGGCGCCGGAACCGGCCTCGGCGATGATCAGCAGCACCAGTGCTACGGCCGAGACCAGGGCCACCAGGGTCTGCGCCATGGGTATCCCGGCCAGCATCTGGGCCAGCTCCTGGCCCGGGCCGCGGCTCCCCTGTGCGGATTCCGGGGACACGGCGAACAAGCCGAGCACGGCGAAGGCGGCCACCTCGATGAGCCCCGCGACTATCCCCGCGGTGGTGCGGACCTCGGTGAAGCCGAACAGGCCGACCCAGATCGACAGCAGGTATCCGGCCAGGGTGGCAATGGCGAATCCGGCGCCAAGCGCGGCCACGACCGGGTTGCCGGTAGCCAGCACCGCGGCGGCGAGGAGGAACCCGGTGATCACCTGGAGCAGGAACAGCCAGCCGATGGTCGGGAGGTTCTTGTAGCCGGTCAGGTACAAGTCAAGGTGGATCGCCGCTGTCGCCGCCAGCAGCCCGGCCCCGGTGACCCGGAGTACCGGCTGCAGCCAGCCACTGCGCACCACCGCGTGCGTGCTCTCCATAACTTGATCACGGTACTCGGCTCCCGGCGGTTCATCCATGGGCCGGCGGCCTGGCGGGTGCATCCACCAGGCCGCCGGGTTGCGCTAGGAGGCCGGCGCCACCGCCGCGGGCAGCTTGTCCAGCGCGGATTCCCAGCCGACACCGACGTTCGCGGCGGCTTGCGGCATCGCCGCGGCGAGCGCGTCCAGGCGCTCGTGCACCAGGGTGAGCACGGTGCCGCCGTCGGCCGCCGCGCGCAGCGTGATCGTCAGCAGCGAGTCGTACGAGGGCCCGGCGTCCCGGTCGGGCCCGACGAAACCCCAGCGGAACACCAGGCGCTCATCCGGGACCAGTTCGAGCACCTCGCAGTCGAACCCACCGCGCTCGGTGCCCGCGTCCGCGTGCCAGATGCGGTAGCGGCCGCCGGGCCGCTCGTCCACCTCGGCGCGGGACACCTCGAAGCAGGCCGGGGCCATCCAGCGGCGGAGCAATTCGGGCTCCAGCCAGGCCCGGTAGACCTGATGCGGGGTGGCGGGAATGGTGCGCTCCAGCCGGACGGCGGTCTGGCCTGTGGTCATGGCGGTCATCACTGCTCCTACTCTCTTGACTGCTTGCCTGGTTCGTCAGCTCCGTCAGCGGGCCCGGCCGCTTCGGGTGGTCCTGCGCTGGGCTGGAAGAGGCCGTCGAGCGCGTCGAGCCGCTCGGCCCAGAAGCGCTCGTAGAAGCGCAGCCAGGCATAGGCGTCGGCAAGCGGGCCGGGCTCCAGCCGGCACACGTGGCGCCGGCCGTCCACGGTGCGGTGCACCAGTCCCGCTCGTTCCAGCACCTTCACATGCTTGGACGCCGCCGCGAGCGTCATGGCCAGCGGCTCGGCGAGCTGGCCCACGGTTAGCTCGCCCACGGCGAGCCGCCCGAGCATCGTGCGCCGGGCGTCGTGCGCCAGCGCATGAAACACGGCATCCATGCCTGCCAGATCCTCAACCATGTGGTTGACATTACTCTGGACGGGCAGCAACCGTCAACCTTTTGGTTGAATATGTCTTCCGGAGCCTTTGCGAACGACGTTTCCGAACGGGTAGACTGAGTTTGCAGACGACGTTCGCAAACTGACGGCTGGAGGCACCGTGAACGAGCCCACGCCAGGCCACACCCGGTACGCGCGCAACGGTGCGGCCGAGATCGCCTTCGAAGATCTGGGCGGCACCGGGGGTGAGCCCCTGCTGCTGGTGATGGGGCTGGGGGTGTCCCGGTTCTGGTGGCCGCCGGGGCTGGTCGCCGAACTGGCCGGCCGGGGCTTGCATGTGGCCGCCTATGACCAGCGCGACGCGGGCGAGTCCACCCACTTCCCCGCCGCCAAGGGGGGCAGCGCTGGCCCGGGGGGACGACCCCCCGGAACCCCCCGAGGCGCCGATGACGCCTGGCCGGCAAGCCGGCAGGCCCCATCGCGCAGCCCGATAGCCGCCGCGCTGCGCCGCCGCTCGGTCGCCTACACGGCCGAGGACATGACCGACGACGCCGTGGCGGTGCTCGACGCACTCGGCTGGGATTCCGCGCACCTGTTCGGGCACTCGATGGGCGGCCAGCTCGCACAGCGCACCGCGCTGCGGCACCGCCAGCGGGTGCGCAGCATTACCTCGTCCGCCTCGCTGCCGAGCGACACCGGCGGGCTGGCCGCGGCCCGCTACGTGCACCTGAGCCTGGTGGCCCGGATGGCCAGGCTGCGGTACCCCGAGGGCCGGGACGGCGACATCGAACTCGGCCTTGCGCTTGCCCGCCTGGTGGCCTCCCCCGGCTACCCGTTCGACGAGGCGGAGGCGCGGGCCCGGATCGAGCGTGACCTGGTCAGCGGCGTGCGCGACACGGCGGCGCAGAGCCGCCAGGTGGGCGCCAAGTGGCACGGCGGGCGGCTGTCGGAGCTGCAAGTACCGGCGCTGGTGCTGCACGGCGAGCGTGATCCGCTGCTGCGCCCGGCCGCCGCCAGGCGGACCGCGGCCGCGATCGGCGGCGCGCGGCTGGTGCTGCTGCCCGGCGTGGGACACGACCTGCCCGCCGCGGTGTGGCCGCAGGTGGCCGGCGAAGTCAGGGCCCTGGCCGACCGGGCCACTGTCCGCACCGGAGGGTAATGTCGCCGACAGGTACTCATCGCCTGGATGAGGGGATCGCGATGACGACGCACTCAGAGGGATGGGACTCCGCGTACGAGGGCAGCCCATCGCCCTGGGACATCGGCCGGCCGCAGCCCGCCTTCGTACGCCTGGCCGACGATGGGCTGCTGTCCGGGCGGCTGCTCGACGCCGGCTGCGGCACCGGGGAGCACGTGCTGCTTGCCGTGGCGCACGGCGCGGACGCGATGGGCGTGGACGTGTCCGGGCTCGCCATCGAGAAGGCCAGGGCCAAGGCGGCCGAGCGCGGCCTGACCGCCCGGTTCGAGGTCGCCGACGCGCTGCATCTGGAACTGCTGGGTGAGCGGTTCGGCACCGTGATCGACAGCGGTCTCTTCCACGTGTTCGACGACGCCGACCGGCCCCGGTACCTGACCAGCCTGGCAAGCGTCGTCGAGCCCGGCGGCACCTACTACATGATGTGCTTCAGCGACCAGCAGCCGGGAATCTGGGGGCCGCGCCGGGTGCGTGAGGAGGAGATCCGCGCCGCGTTCGCCGACGGCTGGGAGATCATGAGCCTCACCCGGGACCAGTTCTCGGTCAACCCGATCCACGGCAACACCGTGGCCCAGGCCTGGCTGGCGGTCATCCGCCGCCGCTGACTCGGTGCGGCCATACCCCAGGCCCCGCTTTCCGTCACCAGCGGTCGTGGACCTGGGCGCGGATGCGGCGGTCGTAGATGTCTTCGATGCCGCGCAGTTGCCCGGCGGTCAGCGGTGGCAGGCCCGCGGCGGCGGCGTTCTGCCGCGCCTGCTCCGGGTTCCGTGCGCCCGGGATCACGGTGGTGACTCCCGGCTGCTGGATGATCCAGCGCAGCGCGGCCTGTGCCGGGGCGAGGCCGGCCGGCAGCAGGGCGGCGAACTCCCGCGCCGCGTCGACCCCGGTGTCGAAGTCCACCCCGGAGAAGGTCTCCCCCACGTCGAACGCCTCGCCGTGCCTGTTGTAGGTGCGATGGTCGCTGGCATCGAACGTGGTGCCGTGGGTGTACCGGCCGGACAGCAGCCCCGAGGCCAGCGGCACCCGCGCGATGATCCCCACCCCGGCGGCCTGCGCGGCGGGCAGCACCTCCTCCAGCGGCTTGCGGCGGAATGCGTTGAAGATGATCTGCACGCTGGCGGTGCCGGGCCGCGCGATCGCGGCCAGCGCCTCGGCGCAGGTCTCCACGCTCACCCCGTACGCGGCAATGCGCTTCTCGGCCACCAGGGTGTCCAGCGCGTCGTAGACCGCGCCGGTGGAGAAGACCGGCGTCGGCGGGCAGTGCAACTGGACCAGGTCCAGCGTGTCTGTGCCCAGGTTGGCCCGCGACCGGTCGGTCCACGCGCGGAAGTTGGCGAGCGTGTACTGCGCCGGGTCCTGCGGCACGCGGCGGCCCATCTTGGTGGCCACCGTCATCGGCAGCCCGGGGTTGGCGGCGAGGAACTGCCCGATCAGGCGCTCGCTGCGGCCGTCGCCGTACACGTCGGCGGTGTCCAGGAACGTGACGCCCGCCTGCACGGCCGCGTCGAGCACGGCCAGCGCGTCGGCCTCGGCGACCTCGCCCCAGTCCGCGCCCAGCTGCCAGGTGCCAAGACCGGCCACGGAGACGACACGGCCGGTCCGGCCCAGAATGCGTTCTTCCACGGGGAACGATCTTACGGCGGCCACCGGCCGTCCGCCGCTCGCCCGGATCCGGGCCCCGGCTGTGGACCGCCAGCCCTTCCGGGTGCAAACTCGCACAACAGGGAGGGAACGGAGGACTTGATGGGCGACTACGCGAAGGCATACCAGCGGAGCCTGACCGACCCCGAGGGCTTCTGGGGTGCGGCGGCACAGGGAATCGACTGGTACCAGGCACCGAACCTTGTTCTGGATGCCTCGAACCCGCCGTTCTACCGGTGGCTCAGCGACGGGGTCATGAATACGTGCTTCAACGCGCTGGACCGGCACGTGGCCGGCGGGCGCGGTGACCAGGCCGCGCTGATCTACGACAGCCCGGTGACCGGCGGCACGCGCCGGTACAGCTACGCCGAACTGCTGGACGAGGTCGCCAGGTTCGCCGGGGTGCTGACCGGTCTGGGCGTCAGCCGCGGTGACCGTGTGGTGATCTACCTGCCGATGATCCCGCAGGCGCTCGTGGCGATGCTGGCGTGTGCCCGGATCGGGGCGGTCCATTCGGTGGTGTTCGGCGGGTTCGCCGCGCCCGAACTCGCGGTTCGCATCGATGACGCACAGCCCACGGTGGTGGTCTCGGCGTCGTGCGGCATCGAGGTCAGCCGCGTCATCGAGTACAAGCCGATCCTGGACCGGGCCCTGGCCCTGGCCAGCCACCAGCCTGCCCACTGCGTGATCCTGCAGCGCCCGCAGGCCCGGGCGGCCATGACAGCGGGGCGGGATCTGGACTGGGACGAGGCCATGGCCACCGCGCGCCCGGCCGACTGCGTCCCGCTCGCGGCGACCGACCCGCTGTACATCCTGTACACCTCCGGCACCACGGCGCGGCCAAAGGGGGTCGTTCGCGACAACGGCGGCCACGCAGTGGCGCTGCGCTGGAGCATGGAAGCGATCTACGACACCGGCCCCGGGGAGGTCTTCTGGGCCGCCTCCGACGTCGGGTGGGTGGTAGGTCACTCCTACATCGTCTACGCGCCGCTGCTCGCCGGGTGCACCACCGTGCTGTACGAAGGCAAGCCCGTCGGCACCCCCGACGCCGGGGCGTTCTGGCGGGTGGTCGCCGACCACAAGGTCAAGGCGCTATTCACCGCACCCACCGCGTTCCGGGCGATCAAGAAGGAAGACCCGGCCGGCGCGCTGGCCCGCCGCTATGACCTGTCCGGCCTGAAATACCTGTTCCTGGCCGGAGAGCGGCTGGACCCGGAAACCTACCGGTGGGCCGGCGACCTGCTGGGTATACCGGTCATCGACCACTGGTGGCAGACCGAGACCGGCTGGCCGATCGCCGCCAACCTGCGGGGCCTGGAGCCCATGCCCACCAAGCCCGGCTCCCCCAGCGTGCCGGTGCCCGGATATGACGTGCGCATCGTCGGCCCCGACGGCGCCGACGCCCCGGCCGGGGAGACCGGCGAGATCGTGATCCGGCTCCCGCTGCCGCCCGGCTGCCTGCCCACCCTGTGGCAGGACGACAAGCGGTTCATCGACTCCTACATGTCCCGGTTCGGCGACGCATATGTCACCGGCGACGGCGGCTACCGCGACACCGACGGCTACCTCTATGTGATGGGCCGCACCGACGACGTCATCAACGTCGCCGGGCACCGGCTGTCCACGGGCGAGATGGAAGAGATACTGGCCGGCCACCCCGCCGTCGCCGAATGCGCGGTGATCGGCGTGCACGACGAGCTCAAGGGCCAGGTCCCGCGCGGTTTCGCCGTCCTGAAGGCCGGCGTCGCCACCGATCCGGACACCGTCGCCGCGGAACTCGTCCAGCTGGTCCGGGATCAGATCGGCGCGGTCGCCGCGCTGCGCCGGGTGGACGTGGTGGCCGCCTTGCCGAAGACCCGCTCCGGCAAGATCCTGCGCCGGACGATGCGCGGCATCGCCGACGGGCACGATGAGGCCCCGCCCTCCACCATCGAGGACCCGGCGGTGCTCGACGCACTGCGCCCGGTCCTGACCAGCAACGACTGACCCGGCCACCGCGGATCAGGGCTGGCGGCGGACCGTAATGCCGATGTCGCGTGTGCGGTACGTTGGCAGTGGCGCGGGAGGGCGCCGCCGGGTCCGCGGGAAGGACTGAGTCCACCTCCGTTAGCGCAGGTGCTTCGCTGCTGGACAGCCACGACGACCGTCTTCAGGCGAGCCGGAACGCGGGCCCCGGACTCGGTGAGGAGACGCGTCATGTCCCGGCTTCCCGATCGTCCCGATACCGATCAGCTTCGCCGTCAGGCCCGCGAACTGCACCGCGCCGCCGCCGACGGCGACGCGAGCGCGCTGGGCCGGCTCCGCCAGGTCTCAGACAACGTCACGCTGTCGGCCGCCCAGCTCGCGATCGCCAGGGACTACGGCTTCCCCAGCTGGCCGCGGCTCAAAGCCGAGGCGGAGCGGCGCCGCGCCGAGGCGGCCCGCCCGGCACCCGCCGACCCAGCCGACGGCCCCGCGCCGCCGGTGAAGTCGTGGGAAGAGATGCGCGACTGGGCGGCCCGGCTGCTGCAGTCCCGCACCGGGGAGGACGTCCAGGCGTGGAACCGCCGCATCGCCGAAGCGGGCCTGGCCGACGAGCAGGCGCTGCGGTCGTGGCTGGCCGAGCGGGACGTCACCGGGTACTCCCAGGCGCTGCTGGTGTGGGAGCGCTTCGGCTATCCGGACTTCATGACCACCGGCGCGGACGAGCTGATCGACGCGCAGTACGCCGACCGCCCGCACCTGCGCCCGGTGCTCGACGCCGTGCTTGCGGCGCTGCCCGCGCTGGGCCAGGTGACCGTCCAGGCCCGTAAGACGATCGTCAGCCTGGTCGGCCCGCGCCGCACGTTCGCCGTGGTGCAGGCGACCACGAAGAACCGGGTGGACCTCGGCCTGCGGCTCGACAACGAGAAGCCGGGCGGGCGCCTGCTCGCGGCCAGGGACATCGGCGCGGCCAACCTGCGCATCCCGCTGACCGGGCCCGGGGACTTCGACGGGGAGGCGCTCGGCTGGCTGCGGCGCGCCTACGACGAGAACGCCGCGCCGCCGCCGCCACGCCGGCCGGCCCGGCGCCCGGCGACGGTCCTGGGAGAGCTCGCCGTGGTGATCGAGGGCTACGACCTGCCTGGGCTCACCTGCCGTCCCGAGCCAGACGGGTCCGGCCATCGCAACGTTCACGTCGCGCTGTCCGGCAAGAGCAAGGACCGGCCTGCCCTGGTCGTGCCGGACCGGCCCGGACTGGCCATCGAGCCGGTGCCCGGCGATGCCGAGTCGGCACGCTGGGAACTCACCGTCACCGTGCGGCGCGACGCGGACGGCTTCGACTTCACCGGGCCGTTCGTCGGGGGCACCCGCGACGACCGCAGCCTCGGCCTGGCCTGGGGTGATGTGCCCGGCGACGGGACGCTGCGGCTGTTCCGCGGCGCCAAGCTCCGGCTCGTGGACGTGGACCCTGCCGTGATCGAGGAGGCCATCCGGCCCGGCCACCGGCTCGTCGCCCGGATCCGCCTCACCGATCCCAGGGGGAACCCGGTCTGCGCCCGGGTCCACCCCCCGGCGCTCACCTGGTCCGCGCAGCCCGCCTGAAAGACGCGCAGTTGCGGCACCGGGTTGACCACGGGACGCGCCCACCGCACCCGACTCGCGGCGGAGCGGAATCCGGTTACTCGTCGAACCCCGGGCCGCGGTTGCCGCGCAGGCGCTTGCGTTCGGAAGTGCGCCGCTTGGCCGCCAGCCTGCGTTCCTTGGCCGCACGGCTGGGCTTGGTGGGGCGCCGCGGCCGGGGCGGCGCGGCGGTCGCCTCGGTGAGCAGCGCGGACATCCGTTCCGCCGCGGCCTCACGGTTGCGCAACTGCGACCTGGTCTCGGACGCGGTCACGGTCAGCACGCCGTCGGCCAGCCGGCCCGCCAGCGCGTGCAGCGCCCGCTCCCGGTAGAGCGCTGGCAGCGCGGCGGAACCCTCCAGGTCGAAGGAAAGCTCGACCCGGCTGTCGGTGGTGTTCACCGACTGGCCGCCGGGCCCGGTTGACCGGGAGAACCGCCAGGTCAGCTCCTCGGGCGGCACCGTGATCCCCCGGACGATCACATCGAGGCCGCTCATCTCATGGGCTCCCCTGCCCGTGCTTCGGGAGGCGCCGGTTGCCTCATCAGGCCACAGGCCCGGCGGTCAGCGCGGCGAGCACGTCGGGGAACACCGCGTCGGCGCGGGCGGCCAGTTCACCGGCGGACAGCAACTGGACCGGGTGCGGGATGTAGAGCACGCGGGCGCCGGGCATGCCGAGCAGGCGTGCCTGGGCCACGGCTTCGTCGGCGAACGGCGCCGTGGCGATGCCGACGGCGGGGATTCCCCGGCGTTCCAGGTGAACGAGGTCGCACAAACTGCACGACGTACACGAGCCTCAATCGGCGAGGGCCTCCACGACCAGCCCGCCACCGCTGGCGATCTCGTCGATCAGGCTCAGCGCCGCGGGCTTGGAGAAGATCTCCTTGGTCACCCGCGCGGTCGCCGCACCGGCCGCGGTCAGCAGCGTCTCGACCCGGTCGAGGAACTCCGCCCCCCGGTTCTTCCTGATGTCGAGCAGCAGCACGCGGCGCCCGGCCACGCTGGCCGGGCGCGGCGCGAGCGGCTCCGCCGCCCTGACCCGCTCGTCGAACGGGCTCACGTAGTCAGCGGCCACGCGATTCCACCTCCCGGGAGACGATCTGGGACCCCATGCCGGTACACGGGCCGAGGACAGCAGAGTAACGCCCGGCCTCACCACCGGCCACGAGCAGCACGATGGCGTCGGCCGACGCCCACTTGGGCACCAGCGCCCCTGGGTCGGCGGCATGGACCACGGGAGTCGTCTCGCCCCGGCGCAACAGGCTGGCTGGCTTGCGTACCGCCTCGAACATGAATTGCCGCAGCCGCTGCTTGGTCCAGCCGGCGTCGCGGAACATCTGCGCGTGCTCCGGGCAGATCACGAACACCGACGGCTCCGCTAGCGGCCACCAGTTCGTGCTCCATGCGCTGGCCGCCGCCCAGGCGAGTATGTAAGCCAGGTCCTCGGGGGTGCGGCTGCGGTGGTCGGAGATGGACAGCGGCGCATCGCTGCCGATGACCGTGACCACGGACTGGTCCGCCGCGAAACCGCGCTCCACGTGCAGCGGCTCCCACGGGCTCGTCTCCTCGTCCTCGGCGATGCAGAAGCTGAGCTTGCCCATGTGGCCGAGGGTGGACTGGTCCATCGCCCCGGGCATCGCCCCGCCGGTCAGGCAGACGAGCAGCCGCAGCGCCCGGCCGATGGTGAGGTTGGCCCGGAAGCCGGGGCCGAGCGCGCCCATGCCGCTGTTCAGGCCGATGGCCTCGCGCACCGGGCCGTTGACCACCACGAGCTGCCCGGCGGGCTGGGTGGTCACCGCCTGGCCGTGCAGGTTGAACGCCGGGTCGAGCGCGGCCCGCGCGGCCGCCACCACCACGGGGAAGTACTCCGGGCGGCAGCCGGCCAGGACCGCGCACGCGGCCACCCGCGCCAGCGTGGCCTCCCCCATCGCGGGCGGGACCGGGCCGAGGGAGGCGTCCGGGTCCCACCCGCCGAGCATCGCCTCGACCCGTTCCGCGGTAGGCGGGATCACCGGCAGGCCGTCGGTCCAGCCGCGCTCGAACATCTCCTCCAGTTCGTCGGCGCCGTCCTGGCCGGACATAGCCGCCGCCAGGTCCGGGTCGATGGCGGCCTTGGACGAGCAGCCCGGCTTGGTCAGCGGTGCGCTGCCCGGCGGTGCCGCGAGTTCCGTGCCCAGCCGCTCCCCCGCCGTGCGCAGCAGCGCGGCCAGCGAAGGCTGATCCCAGCCGGTCACGGTGCCCGCGACCACCCCGTCCCGGCCGACGAGGACGGCCGTCGGGACGGTGGCCAGCCCGAAATCGCGGGACGCCTGGTAGGGCGGCTCCTGAGCGGCCACCTGGCCGGTCCAGCCAAGCCCGCGGGCCGTCCGGATCGCCAGGTCGAGGGGATCCTCGAAGATGGCAACCGCGGTCAGCCCGGCCCGCGCCCAGCCCTGGCACAGCGGGCCGAGCCGGCGCAGCGCCAGCGCCGAGGTGGGGCAGTGCTCGGACACGAAGACCAGCAGGGCGCAGCCGCCCGCGGTGAGGCTTGCGATCGTGACCGGGGCCAGGCCTGTCCCGTGCACGGCCAACCCGGGTGCCAGGCTGCCGGCCTGGGCTCCATTCACTTGCGGTGCCTGCTCCATCGATCAGGGTCAACCGCGCGCGGTCCCGCGCCGATTCCCGGCCCCGTCCCGGCGGCGCGTTCGAGGTGCGGACAGGCGCGGGGCCGGACCGTGAGGTCCGGCCCCGGTATCTGCTGCGCCTCTAGCTCTGCTGGCTCCCTTCGGGGCACGGGTTCGAGATGATCTGGCGGAAATCGTTGTAGCGCACCGTGGTGGCACCACCTCCGCCGACGGCGAGGTAGTTCTGGGCCAGGAGCGACCCGTACTGCGGGACGCCTCCGAAGTTGGTGGTCGCACCCGGAAGGTTGTTGCCGAACCCCCACATGCAGCCGTTATCACCCTGCTCGTCCGGGACACCGTTCTGGAACGCGCTGAAGAACGGGTAGAAGGCGGCCGGCGTGCCCTTGTCGGTGTTCGGGATCAGCGTGCACCCTACGCCGGTGAACCTGCAATTCCCGGGCTCGATTCTCGGAGTATTGGACTCGAACGCGACGCGGGAGTACTGGACGCTGTCACCGGGCCCGGTCAGCGGGCTGGAGAACAGCGTCGGCTCCGGATGCAGCGCCGTGTTGCCGTCCGGCCAGACCGGCTGGTAGCCGAGGCTGTCGAACCCGGTGTTGGTTTCTGTGCAGCCGTTGATATGGATCCGCAGGGCCTCGCTGGCGGGGAAGCAGAAGTCATCGTCCCCGTCGGTCGGCGAGACGTGATCCCCGAATCCCTCGGTGTTACCCGCCGGGCAGGTGACCGGGTTGCCGCTGGCGTCAAGGCCGAACGGCGTGGCCGGGATGGGGTTCGGGCCCTCGCAGTTCTCGAAGTGCCCGATCTCGCTGGTAAAGGAGATGTTGTAGGAGTGGGCCGCCCAGATGACCCGGGTCTGCTCCGACGAGGTGGAGTACATCGGGTGGAAGTCGTAAGGAAGGTTGACGCAGCTGGTGCCGGTCGGGTCGTACTGGACCTGGCCGAACCCGTTGGCCGCGCTGGCGGTCATCGATCCCGTCTGCCCGCTGGTCTGATCGTTGAGGACCGCCCGCAGCCCGTTCGGCGTGTCCTTCAGGGACACGCTGACGTGGTCGCCGGAGTTCATGAACAGGTCGCTCCGGCTTGGCGTGAACGTCGCGGTGGTGGAATCCACCGGGTTCGGCGGGGCGGTGGGCCGGCCGTTCTTGGTGACGAACGCGTAGTTGACGTACTCGGGGCTGCCGATCCTTGCCAGGCAGGTCGAGTTTTGGATCGTGCCGGCGACCGGGTCCTGGGCGAGGCTGAAGATGTTCATCGCGGCGCACCACCTGGTCGGGTCGCAGGCGCTGGCACCGATCGCGACCTGCCAGGTCGGCCAGGGCACCCACCCCGGCGGGTAGAACTGCAGTTCCATGAACGCGGTGCCGGCGTGGTTGGGCGAGGTAGCCGGGTCCAGGATGTTGCTGTCGCTGTCCGGGGTGCAGGTGGACACCTGCTCCGGGTAGGACTGCGTGGCGCACAGCGCCATGCCCAGCCAGATCGACCCGTTCAACTCGAACGAGTAGGACTTGCCTGGCGTGTTCGGGTTGGCTGGCGAGGGGTCGTGCGGCAGGACCAGCGAGTAGGTCATGTGGTTCCCGGCCCCCGGGGTATTGGAGTAGAAGACCGCGGACGGCTCGTCGTGCCCGACATACTCCGACCCGAAGGCCTCCTCGGGGTTGGCCACTTCGGCGCACATGCCGTACTCGCAGTTGATCGCCGCGTGCTGGCTTGTGCTCGCAGCGCCGCCGGCGTGCAGAGCCTGTGCTGGGGCCGCGGCCACCAGGCTCGCGCCTGCGATCAGCAAGATTCCGGGAATCGCCACCAGCCGTAGAGGTCTCATTTGCACCCTCCCGCGGTGAGCCCGGTCGCGCTGGGTGGGTCCCAGGGCTTCGCTGCACCGAGCTCCCGGGGCGGAGCGTAACACCGGACCGGGTGCCCGAACAGGACCCAAACCCCTGCTCCACGGCCCTGAACTCGACAACAAGGTCAACCGGGGCAGCACCGGACACCCGCGCCGGCGGCTCACCACTCCGCGACCCGCCGCACCGGCGCCTCACCGGTCCGCCACCCGCCGCACCACATGCAGCAGGTACTCCTCGCGGTTGAGCGGGTTGTTGTCGGTCCGCGGCCGCTCCGGTACCTCACCGCGGACCGGCTGGTAGTGGCCGAAGACGGCCTCCAGCACGCCCTCGCCGCGGGTCAGCGCCGGAAGCTGCTCCTCCAGCGCACGCACCTGGGCTGCGGGGATCTCCCCGTCGAGCAGGCACAGCGAACCGCGCATGGCCGGGGCTCCGGGTATCGCGCGCAGCCGGGCCAGCGCCGGCAGCGCCGGCCCGTAGGCGTCGGCCGGGATCTCCAGATGGAAGCGTTGCACCGGCTCGTATACCTGCGTGCCGGCCCGGCTGAGCGCGCTCATCAGGATCAGCCGCGTCAGGTTGCGGAAGTCGCCCGCCGTGCTCGACATGCTCTTGTCGAAGTGGGCGTGGGCGTGGCTCTGCCGCGGCCAGTAACCGGAGTGCGTCATGGTGACCACGCAGTCGCTCACCTGCCAGCCGTGGATCCCCTGCTGCAGCGTTTCCGTTACGGTCTCCTCGACCGCCTTGAAGAATGCGAACGGCATCGAGCCAAGCTCGACCTCCAGCCGGAACCGCACCCCGGAGTCCACCGGCGCCGGATCGACCCGCAGCCCGACCGTGGCCAGGAACGGGTTGCCCGGCGTGCCGATGAGTTCGAACGCCGCACCGGACCCGGCCGGCCGCTCGATGCAGATCGTCGTGGAGGCGCTGAAGCCGGCCTCGACGCCGTACTCGCTGGCCAGCGTGGCCTGGATGACCTCCTTCTGCACCTCGCCGTAGAGCGAGAGCAGCAGTTCACCGCGGACGTCGTCACGGCGCAGGCCGATCAGCGGGTCCTGCTCGGCAAGCTGGGTGAGCGCGACGTGCAGCGCGCCCTTGTCCGCCGGCCGGCCGGGCGTCACCACGGTTTCCAGCGTGGGCGGGGCGAACCTGTGCCGGGGCCGCCCCGCGGGCGGCACGCCGAGCGTGTCGCCGATCTGGATATCGCGCAGCCCCCAGAGCTTGCCGATCTGCCCGGCGCGGACCTGCTCGCGCCGGACCGCCGGGCCGCGCTCGAACACGCTGATCGCGGTGATCCGGTGGTCGTCGCGAGCCGGCTGGCCGGCGCGGGACGGCAGCCGGTCCCGCACGTGCAGCGCACCGGAGAACATCCGGACGTACGCGATCTTCTCCCCCGCCGGGCCCCGCTCCACCTTGAACACCGTGCCGGAGACCGGGCCCGCCGCGTCGCCGCGGGTGGCAGGCAGGAACCGGGTGAGCCCGGCCGTCAGCTCCGCGACCCCGGCCCCGGTGATCGCCGAGCCGAAGAACACCGGGTGCACCAGAGCGCGCCTGGCCTGGCCGCCCAGCGCCCGGCTCAGCCGCCGGTAGGACAGCACATGTTCGTCGCGCAGGTAGTCGGCGAGCAGGTCCTCGTCGTGCTCGGCGAGCACCTCGGCCAGCCGGGCGGTGAACGCGGCGTCGCCGGGCCCGTACGCGCGGAACGCGCATCCCGCGGTGCCCAGCCGCGTCACCGAGCCCATCGCCACGATCGACGGGGTCAGCCGCTCGGCGATGCCCGCAAGCACCCGCCCGGTGTGCGCGCCCGCCCGGTCGGTCTTGTTCACGAAGATGATCGTGGGGATCCGCAGCCGCCGCAGCGCCCGCATCAGCACCCGGGTCTGCGCCTGGACGCCCTCGACCGCGGAGATGACAAGCACGGTGCCGTCCAGGACGCCGAGCACCCGCTCCACCTCGGCGATGAAGTCCGGGTGACCGGGCGTGTCGATCAGGTTGACCGTGACGTCGCCGACGGTGAACGACACCACGGCGGACTTGATCGTGATGCCGCGCTGCCGCTCCAGGGCCAGCGAATCGGTCTGGGTGCTGCCCGCATCGACGCTGCCGATCTCGTCGATAACCCCGGCGGAATGGAGCAGCCGCTCGGTCAGGCTGGTCTTGCCGGCGTCAACATGGGCCAGAATCCCCAAGTTCAGCGTTCTCACAAAGCGTCATGTCCTTACGCATTGGCGTGAATTCCCTTCTCGGTGGACATGACAGCTGCACGCATGAGAACTCCTGACGGGCCGGCGATGAGTTGCTGTGGAGTAGACCACGGGCCGCCCTGCGAGGGCAAGGCATTTATCAGGCGCTACGACGCCCCGGGGTGCCGTGGCTCCCGGGGCGCCGCCGTCGCCGTTTAAAGGTTGAAGGCCGAGGTCATCGTCGGGAAGGCGGCCGCCCTGCCCAGGGCGGGCAGGCCCAGCAACTGCTCCGCGGTGCCGAGCAGGGAGTAGTGGTTGAACAGCTTCGCCGACCGCGTGCCGGGCTTGGTGCTCGGGCTGATCACGAGCGTGGCGACGTGACAGCCCACGTCGGTCTTGTTGGTGGCGCACTTGGTGGCGGTCCCGCCCTCGCCCTCGTCCCAGGTGATGAACACCGCCGTCGAGCCGCTGGTGTACTCGCGGCTCGTCAAGATCGTGGGCAGGTTGGCGGCCAGCCAGTTGTCACCATCGGCGACGGTGCCGTCGTGCATGTCGTCGATCAGGTTCGGGGTGACGAACGAGAACGCGGGCAGTTTTCCGGCGGACAGGTCGCTGGCGAGCCGCGTGTAGGGCACGTCGAAGGTGGCGCAGCCGCGGAGCTTGGTGAAGTACGGCGGCGGGTTGTGCCGGACCGCGTATTCCCCGGAGTTGGTCTTCTGGCAGCTCGAGGGCATCGACTCCTCGTACGCCTTCCACGTCTCACCCTGGCCGAAGATGCTGGCCGCCGAGGTCACGCAGCCTGGAACGGGGTTGCAGTCGCCGTCGAACTTCGCGATGGCGCTGTACCCGAGGCCCGAGGTCGCACTGACGTAGTTCGGCAGGCTGGGGTGGGAGACGTTGTGATAGTTGGTGGCCAGCCCGCATGCGGTGGCCAGGGAGTTGATGTAGGGGGCCTGGGACGAGCCGATGATGGTGTTGTAGCTGTGGTTTTCCATCCAAATCCAGATCACGTGCTTGTAGCCAGCCGCAGTGGCCTGCATGCCGCACGGCCCGCTGGCGGCCATCGTCGGGGCCGGGCCGGTGGCTGCGGCCACGGCGGCCGGTGCCCCGGCCAGCAGGGGCAGGGCTGCCGCGAGGGCAAGCAGTCTGGTGCGCATCGAGACCTCCAGGTGATCGGGGGACTGCTGCCAGTCTGCGATCGCCCACGCGGTCCGGTGCCGGACCAGAGGAAAGCCTTACCAGCTTTTCATCTAATGCCTCACCGGCATTTCATCCAGGGGATGCCTACCGGGCAAGTGCCCCCATCGGGTCCCAGGCCGGCAGCACGATCGGCGCGGTGTCCAGCGCGGCCTGGAGCTCCGGCGAAAGCGCGGAGCGGCGCGCCGCGATCTCGAACACGAACTCGTCGAACCACGAGTCGTTCATCGTGTAGAAGCCGTCCTTGCCCTTGTCGGCGCCCCAGCTGTTCTCCACCCGCCACTTGCGGGTGGCGCCGTCCAGGACGTCCACGCCGGTGAACAGCATGGCGTGGGTCATCTGGGTTTCGTGGTAGAGCAGCCGGTCGGACTTGCCGAGCGTGAAGGCGGTGTCGTACACCGCGGCATAGTCGTACAGGCGGGCGTCCCAGATGCCGTACTCGGTGCTCATCATCTGGCCGACGTCGCAGCCGAACCAGACCGGCTCGCCGCCCTGCAGGGCGTTGGCGGCGATGTCCTTCATCACCGGGATGGCGACGTTGAGGTAGATGACCGGCGGTGCGCCGAGCACGTTGCCGAGGTATTGCACGGTGAACGTCCGGCCCTCCGGGCTGGACGGGCGCGGGTCGTGGACCAGGCACACGTACTCATCGAGCGGAAGGTCCACGTAGCGCTCCGCGAACTCCCGGGGGGTGAGCACCCCGTCCCTATGGAACTCGCGGTCCTTGTCGGTCCACTGCCAGTCGAAGCGCTCCGGCGGCGTGCCGAGGTGGATGCACAGCGCCCGGTAGACCACCCGGAGCACCTCGGCCTTGGCGGCCCGTGCCGCCTCGATGCCCCCCGCGGCGAACGCCGCGCGCACCGATTTGGCTCCCTGCCGCAGCAGGTTGCGCAGCGCCGAGTTCATTGGGCCGGTGTCACGGGAACTGTGGGTCTCCGGCATGAACGCCTTGGGCACCAGGCCGTGCTTGGCGACGATGGCTACGAACATGTTCCATTGGCCGCCGTCCTCGGCCGGTGAGTCGAGCAGGTGGCCCACGATCCGGTCGCCCAGGTCGGCGCCGGCCGTCTCGATGATCGCCTCGAGGTAGTAGTTGGCCCGCTCGATCTTGTCCCAGAACATGGCGTAGTTCTGGGAGAACTCGAACTCCTTGAGGCCCATCTTCTTCATAGCGCCCACGCGCAGCAGGTTCAGCCCGGCGAACAGCCAGCACCGGCCGCTGCGCTCCTGGTTGGTGACCTTCCAGTCGTCCAGCAGCGTGGACATGAAGTGGTCGGTGTTGTTAATGATCTCCCGGTTGATGGCCACGTCGTCCACGGCCACCTGGGTCACCGCGTTCTGCGCCAGCCGGTACGCCGGATTCGCGGAGAAATCCTTACGGAGCAGTTCCAGGTCTCCCGCGCTCAGCGCTCCACTAGTCACTGCCCACCACCCCGCCCAAGGCTAGTCACTGCCCACCACCCCGCCCAAGGCTGGTCTGCACCCCACCACCCGGCCCAAGATTCATCCGGCATCTCCCGCTCTCTCGGCCTCATCACCCTCCGCATCAAAGTACCCCAGCGGGCCGACACCCAGACTGTGCTGGCCCGGGGGGGCGACCCCCCGGAACCCCCCGCTGGCTCAAGGCCCCATTCCTTCGTCACCGAGCCTTGGCCCTGCCGGCCCGGGTTCACTGCTGGTGGCAGTGGCCAGCCGCCAGGGCAGCGGGGTCCGGGCGAACAGCAGGGTGAGCGCGAGCAAGATCATCATCGGGGCCCACCAGGTCCAGATGCCGCGCCAGGCACCCTGGGAGACGCCGGTCAGCACGCTCGCGACGATGCCCGCGGGGATCAGCCGGGACCACGATTGGCTGGCCACTACGAGCGCCACCGCCAGCGCGGGCCACAGGTAGTA
>Ga0306925_10000032_pt1 | contig 60801 bp, 62 predicted proteins | sample flu12Cox44000176_FD_203755 | JGI IMG/M metagenome (GOLD analysis project Ga0306925, IMG submission 203755) | Lab enrichment of tropical soil microbial communities from Luquillo Experimental Forest, Puerto Rico - flux8day.12C.oxic.44.000.176 (v2)... | ecosystem: Environmental > Terrestrial >... | reverse complement strand
GCAAAATTGGGATCGCAAATGCGAAACAACGCGCCCGAGCGCGGCGACTCCAACACGAGGTGGTTGCCGCGCCGGCGCAAATAGGCAAACCGCGACAACGCCAAAGTGTCGGTCCCACCGAGATGCGGCGTTCGCGGCCAATAATCCGGAATCTGCGGCTCGATGATCACTTGGTCCGCGCCGCGCAACGAACGACCGAGCCGAAATTCCAAAAGACCAAGCCTGGCCAATCGCTGGACGAGGGGCGCAATCTCGTTGTCAACGCCTCGCCTCCCGGATGGGAGCGCGCTGAGTGGCAGACCCCCGCGCAGGGCTTGAGCGCGATGTGACGCAGCCGCGCTGAACTTCCCTAAGGCGACAGAATGACCATAAAAGCGGGCGGCAATCTCGCCGCTGGGCTGGGCTTCAAGGGCGACGTGGCCCGCAATCCGGGCAGAAATAATGGCCGGCACAACCGGTCGGCCAGTCATCCTTTGCGAAGCGCGCAACGTTGAGCGCCCTGTTTAGGTTTGGGGATGAAGCGGATTGAGCTCGTTCTCGGATAGTGGCTTGTCGAGTAATCCCAGCTTTACTGGGACGTCGTAGAGCCGGCCTGGCGCGAAGCGGCGATAGAAGTGGCGCAGTCCTGGAACGATGACCCGCACGACCGGGACCTCGATATCGGGACGCGTTTGATCGAGCACGAGAAAATCGAGTCCATAGCTTTTGGCAAGATTCACGCACGCCATCACCTGCTCGCGCCTGTCGAGGCGGCCAAAGACCGAGTCGCGTTCCGGTCGAACGAGCGCATGCCCATTCGGCGTCAGGTAGGGATGGTCGCGCAGGTAAAACGACGTGGCTCCGTCGTCACGCGGGGAGGCGTTACGCGCTCCCATCAGGCCAATGGAAAGAAATTGGTTCACTTCGGTCAGCGCCCGTAGCAAGGCAATCCGCGGATCGAAGTGCGCGCCGGAGCCATACTCCACAAAATCAGCGCCGTTTTGCACAGCGTGCGACAGCGCGACAAAACTCGGAATGCCCAGGTCGCTGGTAATGTCTAGCACCCAAAGTCGCCGTCCAGTGTCCGCAAGCAGGGCCTTGAGATCGCGGACATAAGGCTCCTCGAACCCGCTGAGGTCGAGTTCCGACCGCTGCAATCGATTGTACCACCAAATGGCATATGAATCGCGTTCTACCAGTTCCAAAAAACCCTGGACAATAGCCTCCTCGATCGTGTTGCCGGCGGCGCAGCCGTTGGAGTCGGCATGCATCGAAGACGCGGCAGGTCCGCCTGTATAAAAAAAATACAGCAGACTGGTGGGCAAGTATTTGAAGCATTCGTCGCGTAGCGACCAGACCGGCGACCATTCAATTTTGGCTGATGGATCAAATGGGGGCGCTGTGGGCGTCACGTCCTGACCCATTATCGGCGCCAGTCCACGCCGGTATTGCGCTTCACTGAACAACAGGACGTCATTTGGCGAGATTGCGGCACCCGGTGCGAAATTGGTGAAACGTTTTGTTACCCTGATTTCATCGCCCTGAAAGATTCCGGAATAGCGCTCGATCGCTTCCATCAGCGCACTGGCCTCGCCCTGTTCGGCCGTGCTGCCCTTGCCGAAGCTGCCGCCGCTTAATCCTTCTCTGAGCTCGTCGACGCTTTTAGCCGGGGCCGAAAAATTATGCGTGGCATAATAGTTGGTGTTCAAAGGTAAATCGGCGTTGATCGGCTCAAGTCGTGAGACCACGCCAGTAATTGGGCTCACGTGCTTGCGAAAATGCGCAACCGTCGCCCGCGATGGAACGGTACGAAACCCACCGCTCGTCTCAATCAGATTGGCGCCGCCGGCAAGTTTGATCGGGACGGGCGCACGACGCGGGTCGCGCAGCTTCGCTTGGCCGCAGCTCGGACATTGCGGACGGGCGGCAACGTAATGCTTTGCGATCGTCGACCCCAGCAGATCGAGGCTGATGATGTGATCGCGCAAATCAGTGCGGAAGCTCGTAGCAATTGCTTTGGCGATCTCCAGCGCCGTGAACTGGATTCCGCTCTGTCCAACCGGCCCTTTGGCGAGTGGCGAAACCACTATGCAGCGCGCTTGTTTGCGCTCCAGCATCGCTTTGACTTCACGGTTTCGTTTCATGCGATCGGCGAGGCAGGTCCAGCATCCGCTTTGGCCCGGGCGAAACACAGGACCGACCAGCGGGAAAATGCCGGAAGGTTGAACGAGCAGCCAAGCGGTTCTGTCTGATAAATGTCTGCAGTTCAGGTTCTCTAGCTGCTCTTCGAAATAATCGTTCACCAGCGTGACCGTCAGGTCGGCTGTGCTCTTCACAACGTGGACGCCCAGCTTTCGTAAGGCGATCACGAGCTCTTTTGCACCTTTCACATTAATTGCTTGGATACGCACGCGGCATTTGCGGAGATTTTGCTCTGCGACATTGAAGGCGAGGCCAAGATTCGCCCAATAGGCGGCTACTGTGTCTGAGGAAGTTCTTGTCTTGCGTACTATGTACCGGCGCTCGACGAGCCGGTTGATGGCCTCGACGATCTTGTCAATCGGAAACTCTCGCGAAAGCTCACGAACGATCTGCGCGAGGCTCTTTCCGCCGCCGAGCGCTGTTGCAAGCTCGGAATAGAGCTTGCCATGAAGGAAGAACTTCCGGTGTTCGGAATAGAGGCAAACGACGTCGTCAGGCAGTACATAGACCGAGAAGTTCGGCGCGAACTGGAAAACATCCTTCTTGCCAAATTGCGTAACGCTGCTGCCGCGATCCGGGGTCATGCGCTTAGCATGCAGAGCTTTATTCCTGTGAGCGCCAGTATGGATCACCATCGTAAGGCAACATTCTCGAGCACTAACCGGCGATTACTGAGGAAGTTAGGACCCAACGGTGCCGCAAATAAGACCGAGAATGGGGCGAGGTAAAGCAAAAGCCTGTTTGGGGTCCGAGATGGAGTTCGCGGGGCTACGTAAGCTGCGGGGACACTCAAACGAATTGCAGACAATAAATGACCCAGTGGGCCCGTCGCCCTTGTCGATCGAGGACTGTTACTGTTTCAGCACACTGAACCCAAAAATCGCGTTTGTCCCCAGCGGGCCGTTGAAAGACCACACTCTCAACCTCCATTCGCATGATCTACTTCCACTGCGCAGCGGTGCGCCAGTCTATGGTCCGAATGAGGGTTAGTATTCTCGGTCTGCTAGGTATGGCGTGGGTGATCTCGGCTTGCGCGGAGAATCCCAGTCACCTGAATACGACCTATCTTGATCGCTATGCCGACCCGAATCCCACGCTGTCCTCAGTCCTCGAATGTCACGGTTTCAGTTGCAGTGAGACGTCGCGTGCCACTTTGAACCGCGATGCATGGCGGCAAGTCGCAGCAGTTTACGTGCCGCGCGCCAAGGACGCTCGGACCGAGCGGCGCCAGATCGCACATGGAGTGGCGTTGATCCAACTCCTCGTCGGACAACAGACGGGTACGGCCACCCATCAGTGGACACATCGTGACAAGTACATCTTTTCTAACCTCAACGATCCGACCCAGCTCGACTGCATTGACGAGGCAGTGAATACCTGGACGTATCTAACGCTGATGGAGCGCAACGGGCTGTTACACTTCCATCGCGTGGCAAAGCTTTCCCATGCCGGCACCCCAATCGACCCTCGCAACACAGCCGTACTGCAGGAAATTGGCGGTCAATATTTTGCGATCGACCCGAGCTTAGTCGATGTCGGAGTGCCGCCGCCGATCATCCCGCTCGATAGCTGGATTGCTCAGTGGCCGCCGGATCTTCCTGCGAACGAGGCGCCCGTCCGGTTGCGTGTGAGCCCTAAGTTAGCCGCCGCGAGCAATAACGGGCTTTAGACGAACCCGACACGGGGGCGGGACCGACAACGGTGGGCGATTGGTCATGCCGTTTTAGACCCTTGGACACGCGGCGTTCGAAAGCTTCCGGTCCCCCGGAGCTCGAGACGCAGCATCGTACCAAATGCATCAGAGTTCTGCAGGGCGCGCGACGTAAGGCCGCCCATGTCCGCTTTGGGTCAAAAGCAGACATCGGGGCATGTCCGCGTGATGTCCGCTTTACCCCCAAAAGCGGACATCCTCGATGTCATACCGCCCAATTGCCCCACATCAGAAAGCGATGCTCCCCCGGTGCATTACGTTGGGTTGGCGGGTTAGGCTCGCGAAGATGCCCACAGGGAGGCACAAGTGAAAACCAAAACCTGTCCAGACTGCAACGGTGATGGCGTAATTGAAAAGGGTACGGACGAAGAGCGGCAATGCCCAACGTGCGGCGGCAGTGGTTTCGTGCCTGATGACGATGATGATGAAGAAGTAACTCGCACTGGCCGGCTGGTGACCAATCCGGGGAAACGCCGTTAGCGGCTTACAGTCTCCCATCCGGGTGTCATATGAGCGATCAGATTTCTTGGCACGTCCAATTGGCAGTCAAGCCTGGCCAAATCGACAATTTTCATGCCCTAACGACTGAGATGGTGGAATCCACGAGGCAGGAGGCTGGCGTGCTGAACTACGAACGGTTCGTTAGTGCCGATGGAAATTTCGTACATGTCTTCGAGCGCTATACAGATTCCGCTACGGCAGTCGCACACTTACAAAAGTTCAAGAAGAACTTCAGCGGCCGGTTCATGACGATGGTTGAGCGGACTCACTTCACCGTGTTCGGTAATCCGAGCGATGAACTGCGCGGACTGCTGGATCAATTCGGTGCAACGTATCTGACGCCTTTCGACGATCTCAAATAATGCGCGTAGACCGCAATGATCGCTTCGGGCCAAAGGTGGTCTATTGGCAACTTGTGCGTGATGTCCGCTTGGGTCATTAACGGACATTCGTCGACGTCTGGATGATGTCTGCTTTACCCGCAAAAGCGGACATCGTTTGAGCGCGCCGTCCGCTAAGCGCCAGAAGTGGTCATCCACTCCTTCACTCGAGCACCTCGCCAGCTAGTTGCAAAAAGGCTTCTCGTACCGAGAGACCGAGAGCTCTAGCCTTTTGAAATTGATGCTCGAAATTATTATCGGGCAATTGTGCTGGCAGATTGCCCGGCAATTATCTTGTTACAGTTAGCATCCGCAATTAACCCATTCGCGCCGAAATGTCGCGCCGGGGTTCCCACTCGCCATGCAACGCCATAAACTGCGGCGTGGCTACAGGGACAACCGAACCGCTTTTGGGGTGCCGGGGGAAACGGGGAACTCAGTGCGCGCGCTGCTTAAGCTGAGCGGGCTTATCGACGCTATCAACGTGCAAATCGGTCGTTGGTTTGCCTGGGCGATCCTGCTCGCTGTCGCGGTATCAGCCATCAATGCGGTTGTCCGCAAAACCTTCGACATGTCGTCGAATGCGTGGCTTGAACTGCAATGGGTGTTGTTCAGTGTGGTTTTCCTGCTGTGCGCGTCGTGGACGCTGCGCGACAATGAGCACATTCGCATCGATATCGTGAACAACATGCTGCCACGCGCATTGCGCAATGCGATCGATATCGTTGGTCACACGTTTTTTCTGCTGCCGCTGACGATCATCATGGTCGTGACGGGAATTCCTTTCTTCTCCGGCTCCTTCGCCATCAACGAGCAGTCCACCAATGCCGGCGGCCTGCCGCAATGGCCGGCGAAAGCGCTGATTCCGCTCGGCTTTGCGCTGCTGCTTGCGCAGGCCGTTTCTGAGCTGATCAAGCGCATCGCCATCGTCCGCGGGATCATTCCGGATCCGCACGCGACGCAGGTGCATGCGCTCGAAGCCGAGGTAGAACACGTGATCGAAGCCATGCGCAAAGATTAGCCAAGCGGTCGCTGCTGCAAGGTTGGGGATGGAAGCATTCATCATACAAAACTTAGCGCCGATCATGTTCGCGTCGTTGATCGTCGCGCTGTTGCTCGGCTATCCGGCCGCCTTTTCGCTGGCCTTTGTCGGTTTATTCTACGCCCTCGTCGGCATCGGGCTCGGTCAATTCCAGCCCGATTTTCTGCAGGCATTGCCCGAACGCGTCTATGGCGTGATGAGCAATGACACGCTGTTGGCGATCCCATTTTTCACGTTCATGGGGTTGGTGCTCGAACGCTCCGGGATGGCGGAGGATCTCCTCGACACGATCGGGCAGCTGTTCGGCTCGGTCCGCGGCGGTTTGGCTTATGCGGTTATTTTTGTCGGCGCGCTCCTTGCCGCCACGACGGGCGTGGTCGCCGCGTCGGTCATTTCCATGGGTTTGATCTCGCTGCCGATCATGCTCCGCTACGGCTACGATCGGCGCTTTGCCTCCGGCGTCATCGCTGCGTCAGGCACGTTGGCCCAGATCATTCCGCCCTCGCTCGTTCTGATCGTCATGGCCGACCAGCTCGGCAAGTCGGTCGGCGACATGTATGAGGGCGCTTTCATTCCAGGTCTCGCGCTCGCCGGAATGTACGCCGTTTACACTCTGATCGTGTCGATCGTTTCGCCGAAAGCGACGCCGGGACTTCCGGCCGAGGTGGTCGGCTTTCGCGAAGCCGATGGCGGCCGCGGGCTCGGCTCGCTGCTCGCCCTCGCCATCGCAAGTGGGATTTTCGGCTGGCTGATGATGCGCAATTCGGACACGCACGGCGCGGATTTCGTCGTACTGTGCATGTTCTTCGGCATTCTCTTCGCCTTCGGCGTCGCGGTCGTGAATTGGGTGATCGAGCGCCTCACCGGATTCCGCTTCCTGTCGCGCATGTCGCAGCAGACGACCTTTGTTATGGTGCCGCCGCTGTTCCTGATCTTTCTCGTGCTCGGCACGATCTTTATCGGCGTCGCCACGCCGACCGAGGGCGGCGCCATGGGCGCCAGCGGCGCGCTCATTCTCGGCGCGCTCAAGCGGCGTCTGACCTGGGATCTGGTTCGGCAAGCAACGGAGGCAACTGCGAAATTGGCCGCGTTCGTGATCTTCATCTTGATCGGCGCACGGGTGTTTTCGCTGACCTTCTATGGCGTTAGCGGGCACATCTGGGTGGAAAGCCTGCTGACCTCGCTACCGGGTGGCCAGATCGGCTTTTTGCTGTTCGTCAATGCCTTCGTCTTCGTGCTCGCCTTCTTTCTCGATTATTTCGAGCTGGCCTTCATCGTCATCCCGCTGCTCGGTCCCGCCGCAGAGCATCTCGGCATCGATCTGATTTGGTTCGGCGTCATCCTCGGCGTCAATATGCAAACCTCGTTCCTGCACCCGCCGTTCGGCTTCGCGCTGTTCTATCTACGCTCGGTGGCGCCGCGTGAGTCGTTCCTCGACCGCATCACCGGGAAGCTGACACCGGGCATAACAACCGGGCAGATCTACTGGGGCGCCGCGCCGTTCGTGGTGATTCAGCTACTTGCCGTTATTTCGGTCATCATGTTCCCCAACATGGTCATGCACTATAAGGCGGGCCTCTCGACAATTGATCCCAACAAGGTGCAAATCGACATTCCGCAGATCGACTTGCCGCCGCCGATCGATTTCTCCCAGCCGCCGACTATCAAATAACCGCGGGCGTAGAGCCCGCGGCCTGTACCGCCTGAGCCCCCGCACTTGACGTTACCGATGATCGAGCGTCGCCGCGCGACTTGTGGGTCCAGGCGAAAGACGCGAATATCCGCACGTCACGTTTCCCGGCGCTTGTTGGCAAAATCGACGCGAGCGGCCCGTTGCGATTGCTTGATCAATTCGTCGCGTTTGTTTTAGCAGCCGCCAAATGGCTGGCGCTGCCGATCGTGGCCTTGCTGTTCCTGCAATGGCCGCTGCGCTCGATCGTCGGACTATATTCGCGCGAAGCCAATGACCTGGGGCAATGGCAGTTCGCGATCTATGTGGCGGCTGGCATTTGCGCCGCGACGCGCAGCAAAACGCATCTGGCAGCCGATACGATATCGCGGAATTATTCGCAAACCACGCGCGATCGGCTGGAGCGCGCGGGCGCACTTTTCGGTCTGATTCCCTGGGCGATCATCGTGCTGGTGACGAGCTGGTCACTGGTGCGCCAGTCGACGCTGCTTTTGGAGCGCTTTCCCGACACTGGCAATCCTGGCTATTTCATTATCAAGCTGGCCTTATTGCTGCTGGCCGGATTGCTGTTGATCCAAGGCCTTCTCGAAGTCTCTCGTCCGGTCCGGGGAGCAAGTTCGCAATGAGCGAGGCGATGCTGTGGGCGATGCCATGGTTTGGCCTGAGCCTGTTGGTGCTCGTCGGACTTGGCGTCGTTTTCACCGGCATCCCGGCAGCAATCGTGTTACTGGCGGCGGCCTGTTTTGGCGCTGCAGTGGGCGCACTAAGCGGCGCCGTGCCGGTTCAATTGCTCGGCGTCTTGCCCGAACGTCTGATCAATCTCCTCGAAAACGATCTCCTGCAAGCGATACCGCTTTATGTGCTGATGGGCGCGCTGATCAACCGCCTGCCGCTTGCCGACGCGCTCTATCGTTGCGGCCTCGCAATTGTGCCGGGGCCGGCCGCGCCGGTTGTATCGGGGCTGACGCTCGGCGCGCTGTTGGGGCCGATGAATGGTTCAGTAGGCGCCAGCGTGCTGGCTCTCGCGCGGGTGGCTGAACCGCGGCTGGCGGCCTCGGGCATATCGCTGCCGCGCCGCGCCGCGATCATCACCGTGGCGAGTACGCTCGGGGTTGTGGTGCCGCCCTCGCTGGTGCTGATTCTTCTCGGCGACGCGATGCTCAACGCGCATACGATTGCAGTCACTGCAACCGGCCGCGAAGACCGCGTGATCAACACGCAGGACGTGTTCCACGGCGCGCTCGTTCCCGCCGCGCTCTATCTCGCGGCCTGTCTGTTTATCGGCTGGTGGTTCAATCGACGCGCCAAGCCGGAAGACACGGCGTTGCCGGCACCCGTATCGCCCCCGACCTTGGCGCAGGCGATCCTGGCCGCAATGACGGTGCTGGCGATATTGATCCTGCTTGGCGGTGTCACTGCCGGATATTTTTATGCCGTCGAGGCGGCGGCGATGGGCGGCGTCATTCTTTTGCTTGCAGGATTTGTCAGCGGGCGATTGCCGCTTCCGGTTCTCAACGAAATCTTGCGCGAGGCGCTGGCGCTCACCGGCGCCTTGTTTTTTCTTTTGGTTGCCGCAACGACCTTGACCCTGGTGTTGCGAATCCTCGGCACCGACTTGCTGATCGACAAATGGATCGTCGCCATTCCGGGCGGTCCGCTCAGCGCGACGGTCATCGTGCTTGCCGGTATAGCGCTCAGCGCCCTGGTGCTCGACGCCTTCGAGATCATTTTCGTGGTTGTCCCGATTACCATACCGCCGCTCCTCGTGCGGGTAGCGGATGCGCGCTGGGTCGCCGTTCTCGTCCTGCTGGCTCTGCAGGCAAGCTTCATCAATCCGTTGATCGGCTATGCCGTCATGATGACCCGCACCGTTCTAAGGCAGCCGATCCCATTTTCGGCGCTGCTGCGCGCGTTGTTGCCGTATCTGTTCGCGCAGGCCGCGCTGTTGTTTGCTGTGCTGCTCGTCCCGCAGCTCACCCATATCGGTGAAGGAGCGGCCGACAGCAGCCGCAAGCCGCCTGCCATCTCCGACCGCGAGATGGAAAGACGTTTTCAGAAAATGTTACCGCCGCCGGAGCCGCCGCTGCTCAATCTCGAGCCGCAGCGTCAACAATGAAAAGGGCCGGCGCTGAGCCGGCCCCTGGATTGCATATTGCCGAGAATGGTGTGTCAGCTCTTTGGGCGCATCCGGATCATGAAGGTCTCGTAGGAGTACTCGGCGACCTGCCACCACAGATTTTCGTCGTTGCGGAAGGCGTCGATCGAAGCCAGCACCTTTTTGAAAGTGGGGTTCTTGGCGGATTCTTCGGCGTTCACTTCGTTCGAAGCCTTCATGCAGGCTTCCATGATCGACTGGCTGAACGGGCGCAGTTGCACGCCGTTCGCGACCAGACGCTTTAACGCCTGCGGGTTGCGGGCATCGTAGCGCCCCTGCTGTTCGACGTTGAGGGCGGCGGCAGCGACCTCCAGCAGAGCTTTGTAGTTTTTCGGCAGCTCGTTCCACTTTGGGAGGTTGATCAGCAAGTGGTTCGCTGTGCCGCCTTCCCACCACCCGGGGTAGTAATAGAATTTCGCGATCTTGTAGAAACCCAACTTCTCGTCGTCGTAGGGGCCCACCCACTCGGCGGCATCGATCGTACCCTTTTCCAGCGCCGGGTAGATATCGCCGCCGGCAAGCTGCTGCGCCACCACGCCAAGTTTGCCGACTGTTCTGCCGGCCCAGCCGCCGATCCGCATTTTCAGACCATTGAGATCCTCGACGGTGTTGATCTCTTTGCGGAACCAGCCGCCCATTTGCGCGCCGGTATTGCCCATTACGAAGCATTTCATGTTGAAGTTAGCGCCGACTTCATCAAGCAGCTTCTGACCATCGCCCTCATAGTACCAGGCGTTCTGCTGCCGGGCGTTCAGACTGAACGGCGAAGCACAGAACAGCGCCCAGGTTGGATCCTTGCCAATGAAATAGTACTGCGCGCTGTGACCCAGCTCGACGGTGCCGTTCTGGACGGCATCGAGTACCTGGAGGCCAGGCACAATTTCACCGGCGGCGAAAACTTGAATTTGGAATTTGCCGTCGGTCGCATCGGAAACGTATTTCGCCAGATTCACACAGGAACCGAACAGCGTGTCGAGCGATTTCGGCCAGCTCGCAGTCAGGCGCCACCTCAGCTCCGGCATGGACTGAGCGATCGCGGGCGCCGCAACTGCGGCTCCTGCCAGTCCGACGCCGGCGGTCTTCAGAAATTGACGACGTTTCATAAACTGTTCTCCCTAACGCGGAGCCGGAGCGGCGCCGCCTTACCTCGTCCAAGCCCTATTTTAGTGGGCTTCGGCGGCGGCGGGAAGCGTAAACAGGTAAATGGCAGGGTGCGGCTCTGGCCGGCGGACGGCATTGCGAACCGGTGTGCCGCTAAGTCGCAGGCCCGCGCTGCGAAGAACTGTAATCAGCGTTTGTTGGTCTCTTCCAGGAGCGCGAGCTTGCCTCCGAGCCATCGCGTCGTTGGCGCTTGGATGAGGATCGTCATCAGGATGGCGATGAAGGTCACCGAGGCGATCATTTGCGCCCCCGGCGCCTTCATGCCGAGCAAGATGCCGGCAAGCGCAGCCGGAATGACGCCGGTCTCACGGGTCCAGCACATGAACAATATCTCGTTGAGGCTCCATCGCGCTCGCCGATCCGGCAGCGTGCAGGCAAAGACCGTGATGGGCCGCGCCACCAGCATGAAAATCAGCACCACGAGAACGCCGCCAGCGAGGTACCGATTCATCAAGGTGAAATCGACCTGGCTGCCGAGCAGGATGAAGATAAACAGACGCACAATGAATGAGGTGGTCTCAACATATTGATCGAGTCGCTGCGACTCGGCATCGCCCATTTTGAAGCCGAATGAGTCCTTGTTGCCGAGCATGATGCCGAACACGAAAACCGCCATGAACCCGCTGGCGCGCAAGCCATCCGCGGCGAAATAAGCGCCGATCACCGCCATGATCGTGACGACGGGGGCATATTCCATGAAAAAACCCCAGCGTTCATGCGCGATCAGCAGTGCCGCAAGGTAACCGAGCACCGCGCCGGCGGCGATGCCCACCGCGGCTTCCGTGACCAACTCGAGCAACGACGACGACATGGAAAACTCGCCCGTGCCCATCGCCACCGTCAAAACGCCGAAGGTGACGATGGCGCCGGTCGCGTCATTGAAGGCCGACTCGCTCATCACCGTTTGCGCCACGCGGTCGCGAATATGGACCTGACGAAAAATGGGCACCAACGTCGCAGGATCGGTCGACGCCAACGTGGCGCCAAGCAAAGCCGCCACGATCCATGGCACACCGAGAACGAAGTATGCCGCCGTGGTGGTGATCGCCGCAGTAATCAGTACGCCGACGGTCGCGATCACGACGATCGTGATCCAAACCTGCTTCATGACATGAAACCGCAGCGAAGCGCCGCCATCGAACAAGATATAGCTCGCACCGAACAACAGAAGAATTTGGTAGAGCGCGGAATCGGCTTTGATGTCGATCAGGCCCAAGGCTTGGGGGCCGATCAGCATGCCAGCGAGCAGAAATACGGCGACGTCGGGGATTTTGGTTTTCTGCGCGAATAGCCCCGCGACCGTGCCCACTGCAAGGATGAGGCCGCCGGACATCAACGTATGCTTCGCAATTTCAACTGAAGCCGGCTGGTCCAATTGCTTCCTCCCAATCTGGTCGCAACGATTTACGTGCAAACAAAGCGTTGCGCCAGATATAACTTCCCCGAATTAATCGTCGCTGCCGGGCCACCCGCCGTCTGCACGCAGCGCGGCAAAATCCGAAGCGCCAAGTGATCATCGTGCCGAAACGCCGTCCGCCGAGGCCCCATTCGTGCAGGAGGTCGAGATCGCCCTTTCGCCAATGCGCCGCGTCCAAACCCTGCCGGCGGTGCTGCTCGGCGTTTATACGCGTTGGTTCAACGATTGGGCGCTGCTTGTGGGTTGGGCCGTGGGCACCGCGGTCGGCACCTGGATGTTTGTCGCGGCAAATCTGACGCCGAATTTTCCGCTGGCGATCAGCGACTATACATTCCCAGGTTACAGCGCGGTCTATACTGTCATCCTCAATCTCGTCGTCACCGTCGTGCTGACGCCCGTCTTCAATGCGCTCGGCAGCGCCCAGACCGACGCGACGGTCGCCGCCGACTATCGCACCTGAAGCACGCGTTGCCGACGTCGCCCCGATCGTGGCAGATTGCGGCGACCGTGCAATCATGCGCGCGTGCCAACCGCATTGCCGAGGGAGTACGATATGGCCTGGGTGAAGGCGATGGATATCGCATACGGGCGCCTCAAGGCGCCCGATCTCGACGTCATGGAAGAATTTCTCACCCGTTTCGGCTTGCGGCGCAGCGATCGGACCGCCAACGCGCTTTATATGCGCGGCACTGATCCCAGCCACCACATCCATGTCACCGAGAAAGGCAATCCGAAGTTCGTCGGTCTCGCATATCACGTTGAGAGCGAAGACGATCTCAAGCGCTTGGCCAAAGCGCCCGGCGCCTCGGGAATCGAAAACATCGATGAACCCGGCGGCGGCAAGCGGGTCAGGCTGCGCGAGCCCAACGGCTATCAGATCGAGGTGGTTTGCGGCATCGCGGCGGTGCTGGAAATACAGGTCAAGCGGCAGAAACTCAATTCCGGCGAAGCGCCCTTGTCACGGGCCGGCGAATTGATGCGGCTGCCGAGAGGTCCCTCGCACGTCAAACGCATCGGCCATGGTGTGTTGATGACGCCGCGTTTTCGCGAGACCGTGGATTGGTTCCGCGAAATGCTCGGTTTTGTCTGCTCGGATGACGTCTACGTAGAGAAAAAAGACAACATCATCGGTTCATTCAATCGCTGCGACCGCGGCGACCGCTATGTCGATCACCACGTCTTCTTCTGCTTGGCGCACGAGAAGACCGGGCTCAACCATCTTTCCTTCGAGGTTTCCGATATCGACGACGTCTGCATGGGGCACGATTATCTCAAGCAATTCGGCAAATACGAGCATATGTGGGGGATCGGCAGGCATGTGCTTGGCAGCCAGGTCTACGATTACTGGGCCGATCCCTGGGGTCACGTCCACGAGCACTGGGCCGATAGCGACCGCCTCAATCTCGCCAACGGCTCAAACCTTGTGTCCGCGGAGGAAGCGCTGGTCTCGCAATGGGGCGAGGCTCCGCCAGAAAAATTCATCAATCACGCCAGCCCGTGATGGCGGGCCACGTGAAAATGAAGACGCCTACATCCGCGTCACGCGCGCGTGCAGCAATGCGGCGCGGCCGCCGCGAACTTCCTTGACGCAGCGAGCGAGCGCCGCCGGCACGTGGGCCGGATCGCTCACCTCCTCGCCATAGGCGCCGAACGCTTCGGCGACTTTGGTGAAGTGCACATCGGGCGCGAGCTCCGCCTCAAACCCGTTGGCTGATTTAGCTTCACCTTCCGGGTACACGCGCAGCACCGACTGCTTCACCGCGTTCCAGCCGGTATTGTCCATCACGATGGTCAAGATCGGCAGCCGGTATTGTTGCGCGACCGCAAACACCGAGGTTGGATTGCCGAAATAAAATCCGCCGTCGCCGCAAATCTGCACTGCGAGCCGGTCCGGCGCGGCAAGCTTGGCGCCGAGCGCGGTGCCGCCCGACCAGCCGAGGCCGCCGCCGCCGGCGCGAACGGTGGTGTTCGGCACGGCTCGCGGAATCTGCATCAGCACCGCGGCCGCATTGGTGACGCCCTCGTTGAATATCAGGTCTTGGTCGTCAAGCAGCTTGCCGAGTTCGGCCGTCAGGTAATGCGGATTGATGGCTCCGGGCCGGCCTTTGTCGGCCGCAATCTTGGCTGCGTGCGCGATGCGCTCGTCGCGCAACGCTTTGATGCGCTTCAATCGTGCCGCGACCGTCTCCTTGAAACGCGGCGTAGCTTTGGCTTTCAGCGCTTCGAGCACTTGCTCAAGAATGCGGCCGCTGTCGCCCTGCATGCGCAGGCTGCCTGGAAACGTCCACATCGGCGAACCCGGTTTGAGCGTGTCAATGTCGATGTGCGCCCAGAATGTCTTCTCGTTGGCGTACACGTCGCTCGGGAACCAGGGTACGTCGACATCGACCAATAGCCCGACATCCGCTTCGGGCACTGCCTTATCGGCGGAAAATCCGACGAAGCATGGACTGGCATGTGAGATATTGTTGGTCACATTGGCTTCGTACACGGCGATTCCGGCAAATTGCGCCAATGCATCAATCGCACGTGAGCCGCGCTCATGACGGCCGGCATAGCCGGTGATCAGAACCGGGTTCTGTGCGTTGAGGAGCCGTTCCGCCAGCGCTGCTACCAGCGCTGGATCACCGCCGCCGCCGGAGGTCGCGGCAAATTGGTCTGCAGCATAGCGCCGGATCTCGTCGGCGCGCCAATGCTGCGTCAGCGTTTCCCGCTGCATCATCATATAAACCGGCCCGCACGGCTCGCTTTGCATGATCGAGGCGGCGCGCCGTAACGCCTCCTTGACGACGACGCCCGAGGGCAAGGTCCATTCCCACTTCAGATAGGGCCGCACCAGGCTCGCTTGATCGAAGGGCTCCTGCACGAAATGCACATAGGTGTCGCGCGAACCGACCAGCTCGTCATTGACGGTGTACGGCGCCTTGCCCGCCATCAACAGGACGGGCAGGCGGCTGCGAAACAGATTATGCATGCCGTTTGCGGTGTTTGCGGTGCCCACATCGACGTGCACCAGGACGCCCTGGCCGCGGCCGGTCACCAGCGCATAACCAGCCGCCATATGTGCTGCCGTGTTCTCGTGCGGGCAGCGCACGATCGCCGGCATCGGCTCGCCGCGCCTGCGGCGATGCGCCATTTCGTCGATGATCGGGGCGTGGTCGGTTCCGAAATTGCAGAACAAGTAATCGATGCCGATCTCGTTCAATCCTTCGAGCAGGTAATAGGCCGTGGCGAAATCGGGAACATTGGTTTTGCGCGCAACCGACGTATCCATTTGTGAGCACTCACTGAAAGTTTGCTGAGCGGGCGAGGTAGTTTACCCGGGTTTGGTGTGCCGAGGCCTTATAGCATCCTTTGCCGCGCAGGTACGTCGGCATAAAGACCGGGAATCCCCGAACTCTTGCCACAATGCCGGGCCATACCGCGCCTGATTGAGCGGGGAGAGGGTACTCCATGAAATGGCAAGCGGCTCTGGCCGGCGCGTTCGCGTCGGCCCTCGTGACGTGCGCGGCATCTGCAGACGTCCGAATCACCGGCGATCCAGGGGGCGAAGTGTCCTCCTACATCGAGAAATTCGTTGAGATCCGCAATACCGGCGAGCGGATTATCGTCGACGGGCCGTGTTTATCGGCCTGCACGTTGTTCACCGGAATCGTCCCGCGCGACCGCGTGTGCATTACCCGCCGCGCGGCTTTGGGCTTCCACGCGGCGTCCTATTACAACGACGCCTCGCGTTCGCTCGTGCCGACCCGACATGGTAGCGCGCTCGTCATGCGGCTTTATCCGCCGGCGATCCGCGCCTGGATCAATCGGCACGGTGGACTGCGGCCGCAAATGATCGTGATGCGCGGCCCGGAATTGAGCGCGCTCTATCCTATCTGTCAGTAAGCGTTGCGCTATAGATCGGTGAGGCACCGCCACGCCTGCGGTGCTTTTCGCCGTTGTCGGCAGGTGAATTCCGGCCTATCTAAACCGGGCCGGAATCGTCGCCATGCCTGAGCTTATCGCACGACAACGTTTTTCCGGGCCGCTGTTCGTCGGCAGCGTGCTCGTGGCCCTGGCGCTCGCCGGGACGGGCATGCTCTGGGCGCATTACGGCACGGCGGTGTTTTTCGAAACCATTCGCGCCGGTTTTGCGACGTGCTTTGGCTGATGGGGAAGTGACGAAAGCCGTGAACGCGAATACATCCCGCATCATGTTGCTGCTCGCCGCGTTTCTCGGCGGGCTGTTCCTGTTTTTCGGCGCCATCATCTTCGTGACCGGCCGCGCTCCCACGCCGGTCGGACCCGCGATCACCGCCGTCGGCGGCCCGTTCCACCTTGAAGATCAGAACGGCAAGCCGGTCAGCGATGCGGACCTCAAGGGACGTCCTTTTCTGGTGTTCTTCGGGTTTACCCATTGCCCCGATATTTGTCCGACCGCTCTGTTCGAGATGTCGCAAATCATGCGCGCGCTGGGACCGGATGCTGACCGCACCGCGGCCTTGTTCATTACGGTTGATCCGGAGCGTGACACCCCGGCGGTGATCAAGGATTATCTGTCGAATTTCGATCCGCACTTGCGCGGTTTGACTGGCGATCAGGCCTCGGTGACTGCGGCGCTTAAAGCCTATCGAGTCTACGCCAAAAAGGTGCCGCTCGATAATGGCGACTACACGATGGATCACACGTCGCTGGTTTACCTGATGGACAAGGATGGCCGTTTCGTCGCGCCGTTTAACGTAAGCCGGACACCCGAGGCCGAAGCGGCCGACCTGCGCCGCTATTTCTGATGGCCCGCGATGCTCGCATAGCGCCGGTGCAACTGGCACTGCCAGCAGCGCTCGTTGCGGTGGCCATCATGATGTTGGCGAACGCACCGCAACTCGTGGCGCAAGACGGCATCGCGCTGCCGACCGGGTCGGCCGTTCCCGGGTTCTGGGATCCGCGACGCCGGCCCGAACGACCGGATCTTTCGCGTATCCAATCGATCCGGTTTCTCACCGAACTCGACTATCCGCCGTTCAATTATGTCGGAGCGGACGACAATCCGACCGGGTTCAATATCGATTTGGCGCGGCAGCTCTGCGATGAGATCAAGGTCTCTTGCACGATTCAGGCGCGCCGCTTCGATCTCTTGATGGATGCGCTTGATGAGAATCGCGGCGATGCGGTGATCGCATCCATCGCCATCACGCCGGCGGCGCGCCGCCGCGCGGAATTCACCGATCCCTATTACCGCACGCCTGCGCGCTTTGTTGCACGCGCTGACAGCGCTATCGGCGACGTGCTGCCTGAGCTCGTCGAGGGCAAAAAGATCGCCGTCGTCGCCGGCACCGCGCATGAAGCCTTCTTAAAGGAAATGTTCACTGCCGCGGAGGTCCGGTCTTATGCCAATTCCGAGGCGGCGCGCGAAGCGCTCCGCAACAACGACGTCGATCTGTTGTTCGGGGACGGCATTTCGCTAGCATTTTGGCTCAACGGCTCCGACTCAGGCGGTTGCTGCGCGTTTCGCGGCGGGCCATTCCTGGAAAGCCGTTTTTTTGGCGAGGGCGTCGGCATCGCCGTCAAACGCGGCAATGATCTGCTGCGCCAGGCCTTGAACTGGGCGCTGTTCCGGCAGTGGGAAAAGGGCGGCTTCGCTGATCTTTGGCTGCGTTATTTTCCGATCAGTCCGTTTTAACGCGATGACGTTTGACGATCCGGTGGGGCCTTCCTACTGTCCTGTCAGAGCATCATGACGGCGATTGAAGCATCCACCGCGTCGCTCCGCGAACTGGCGGAACTTTCGCATGCCTGGCCGTTCGAAGAGGCACGCAAGATCGTTGCGCGGCTCAAGCGCAAGCCGAAGGACGAAGTGATCTTCGAAACGGGCTATGGGCCGTCAGGCCTGCCCCATATCGGCACCTTCGGCGAGGTGGCCCGCACGTCCATGGTCCGCCATGCCTTTCGCGTCCTCACTGGCGACAAGATCAAGACGCGGCTGATCGCGTTTTCCGACGATATGGATGGGCTGCGAAAGGTCCCCGACAACATCCCGAACAAGGACATGGTGGCGCAGCATCTCGGCAAGCCGTTGACGCGGGTGCCTGATCCGTTCGGCACCCATAACAGTTTTGCCGCGCACAACAATGCGCGGCTGCGCGCTTTTCTAGATCAATTCGGCTTCGATTATGAATTCATGTCGTCGACCGCCTGTTACACGTCTGGTCGTTTCGACGAAGCCTTGCTCAAAGTACTGCGGCACTTCGAGGAAGTGATGGCGGTGATGCTGCCGTCGCTGCGCGAGGAGCGCGCGCAGACCTATTCGCCGTTTCTGCCGATCGATCCGCAGACCAGCATCGTCTTGCAGGTGCCGGTCGTCGAGCATGACGCCAAAGCCGGCACGATCACCTACGAACATCCCGACGGCGTCGAGTGCGTGACGACGCTCGTCACCGGCGGCCGCTGCAAATTGCAATGGAAGCCGGATTGGGCCATGCGCTGGGTCGCGCTTGGCGTCGACTACGAAATGGCCGGCAAGGATCTGATCGATTCGGTGAAACTGTCCGGCGAAATCTGCCGCACGCTCGGCGGTGCGCCGCCGGAAGGTTTCAACTATGAGCTTTTTCTCGACGAGAACGGGCAGAAGATCTCCAAGTCTAAAGGCAACGGCCTGACCATCGAAGAATGGCTGCGCTACGCCAGCCCGGAAAGCCTCTCGCTATTCATGTACCGCGAGCCGAAAGCCGCCAAGCGGCTCTACTTCGACGTCATCCCGCGTCACGTCGATGAATATCTGCAATTCCTTGACGCCTATCCGCGGCAGGGCTCGAAGGAAAAGCTCGGCAATCCGGTCTGGCACATCCATAACGGTGCGCCGCCGCGCGCCGACTATCCGGTGCCGTTCGCCATGCTGCTCTCGCTTGTCACCGCTTCGAACGCCGCCAATGCCGAGACGTTGTGGGGCTTCATCTCGCGTTATCGTCCCGGTGTAACCCCGGGCACGCATCGGCGCCTGGCCGCGCTGGTCGATTACGCCATCAATTATTATCGCGACTTCGTCGCGCCGGCGAAAAAGTTTCGCACGCCGACTGCGGCCGAGCGCGCTGCGCTGCTCGATCTGCGCGATGCGCTGGCGCAATTGCCGGCACAGGCGACGCCTGAAGCCATCCAAGAGGTGGTCTATGAGGTCGGCCGCCGCGAGCCGTTTCTCGACAAGAGCGGCAAGATCAAAACCAAGGACGGCAAACCGGGCGTATCGCTCGACTGGTTCAATATGCTGTATCAGGTGTTGCTCGGCCAGGAGAAAGGCCCGCGGTTCGGTTCTTTCGTCGCCGCGTATGGGATCACCAACACGATTGCCATGATCGACGGCGCGCTGGCGCGATCGGCCTGACGCAGGTTCGCGCTTAGGACAACCCGATTGCACGCTTTATTGGCTGACCCACAGAATGCGGGCCATCCAGGCGACATCGTCCATCACCAAGGTGCGCTCGGCATGCTCGCCGTCGAGCGATTTCAGTTCGACCGCCTTGGCCGTTTTGCGTTTGAGTTCCTTGGCAATCATCTCGCCCGATCTTGTGCGCACCACGACGCGGTCGCCACGGCGAATCGGCACCGAAGGCGAAACGATAACGATGTCGCCGTCGCGGTAGGCCGGCATCATCGAGTGGTCGGAAATTTTCAGCGCATAAATGCGCTGGTCATGGGCGGTCGGGAAGTTGATTTCCTGCCAGCCGCCGCCGGCCGGAAATCCATTGTGGTCGAAATGGCCGGCCGCGCCGGCTTCGGCAAAACCGATCAACGGCACGGCGCCGATCGCGCCCTTGGTGTCGTGCCCGATCAGCTCGACAAAGGTTTGCAACGAAAGCCCGGTCGCGGCGAGCGCCTTGGCAATGGATTCCGTCGACGGCCAGCGGGCGCGCCCTTCCGCCGTTATGCGCTTTGACTTGTTGAAGGTGGTGGGGTCGAGGCCGGCCCGGCGAGCAAGCCCAGAGGCCGTCAATCCGGCGCGCGCGGCGAGACGATCAATGGCTGACCAGACCTGCGCATGCGTCAATATTGACATCCCACTGACGCCCTTGCGAACACCGCGACTGCCGGCTCGGGTGCAGCTAAGACTTTTCGCCGCCCGATCCCAATTTTGCACTGCAATAATAGGAATTATTGCCTTGGTCCTCAAGGGCCGATAGGGTCCGCCGCGCTCGTAGGGCAACTTGCAACCCCACTAACAGCCCCACTTGCAGCCGCACCTGTCAGCCTCTCTAGCTGCGCAGATTGCAACGCATCCAGAACGATCGATCGTGACGACGATCTACAAAATTTGCCAACGGGCATCCTGGAGCATGGCCAAGCAAACGGGAATTTACGCCGGCTCGGACGCCGACAGGCGCGACGGCTTCATTCATTTTTCAACCGCCGAACAGCTTGCCGGGACGGCGGCGAAACATTTTGCACGACAGCGCGACCTTTTGTTAGTGGCGGTCGATGCCGATGCATTGGGCTCCGCGCTCAAATGGGAGCCCTCGCGCGACGGCGATCTTTTTCCGCATCTCTATGCGGCGTTGCCGCTCGCGGCAGTGCGCTGGACGCGACCGCTGCCGGAGGAAGTCGAGGGCGAGCGCGCCTTGCCGGAGCTTGCGCCATGATCGACTTGCTCGACGGTCTGGCGCGGCGGCTCCTCTACGCACTCGATCCGGAACACGCCCATCGGCTTGCGATCAGAATGTTGCAATTCGCGCCCATGTGGCCACATCTGCCGCCGCAGCCACGCGACGACAGGCGGCTGGCGATGCGCGTCTTCGGGCTGAACTTTCCCAATCCGATCGGACTAGCCGCCGGTTTCGACAAGAACGCCGAAGTGCCCGATGCGCTTCTTCGCGCCGGCTTCGGCTTTGTCGAGGTCGGCACCATCACGCCACTGCCGCAGCCCGGCAATCCGCACCCGCGCCTGTTCCGGCTCGATGCCGACGCCGCGATCATCAATCGGCTCGGCTTTAACTCCGACGGCGCCGACACCGTGCTGCGCCGGCTTGCCGCGCGGGCGCGAGCCGGCGGCATTGTCGGCATCAATGTCGGCGCCAACAAAGACGCCGCTGATCGCGTCGCCGATTATGTGCGCTTGATCGGGCGGTTCGCCGCAGTCGCCAGCTACGTCACGATCAACATTTCCTCGCCCAATACGCCCGGCCTGCGCGACATGCAGCAGTCGCGCGTGCTCGACGATCTGTTGGCTCGCGCCATTGACGCGCGCGAGCGCGCCGCGCCGCAGGCGGGGCCGACGCCGATTCTGCTTAAGATCGCGCCCGACCTGTCGCTCGCCGATCTCGACGACGTCGTTGGCATTGCCCGCGCCCGCCGCGTTGACGGCATGATCGTCGGCAACACGACCGTGGCGCGGCCCGCCCAATTACGCGAGACGGAAAAAGCCAATGAGCCCGGCGGATTGTCCGGCCGCCCGCTATTGCCGCTGGCCGACCGCATGCTCGCGGAAACCTATGTGCGGGTCGAGGGCGTATTCCCGCTGGTCGGGGCGGGCGGCGTCGATTCCGGCACTAGCGCGCTCGGCAAGATCCGCGCCGGAGCCAGTCTCATTCAAGTCTATTCGGGTCTGGTGTTTCGCGGTCTTTCGCTTCTCGGCGAGGTCAAGCGCGCACTTGTCGCCGCACTCGACCGCGATGGCGCTCAAAGCCTCGGCGACTATGTCGGCAGCGATGCCGCCGCGGTCACGGCCGAACCGTGGCCCACTGGTTTCCCGCGGAGCTGATCACACAGCGCTATTGCGCAGGGTCTTGCGCAGTCTCTTGCCCAGTGTCTTGGCGAGTTCTGCGGCAATGGCGACCGCGGCGGGCGTATCGGAGTGCACGCAAACGGTCTCCGCCCGCACCGGGATATCGCGCCCGCCGGTCGTGGCGACCACATGGTTGCGCATCACCCGCACGACGCGAGCAGCGGCTTGCACCGGATCGACGGCATCGTGAACGCGGCTGAGGATCAGATTGCCGTCGCCGTCATATTCAAGATCAGCATAAAATTCGGCGATCATTGCGACGCCTTTTTTTCGATAGGTGGTTTCGTGCGCGGTGAAAGCCATGCCGAGCACAGGGACCCCGAACACGCGAGCCGCATCGGCAATCGCGCCGGCGATTGCCTCGTCGCGCGCCGCCATGCCGTAGAGTGCGCCATGCGGCTTGATGTGGTTGAGCGGCAGGCCTTCGGCGTCGAGAAACGCTTTCAACGCACCAGCCTGGTAGATCACCAGGTCCTGTACTTCATCAGGTGCAATCACCATCGCGCGCCGGCCGAAACCCTGCATGTCAGGCAGCGAAGGGTGCGCGCCGACTTTTACTCCATGTTGTTTTGCCAGCCGGACGGTGGCGTGCATGATCGACGGATCGGAGGCGTGAAAACCGCAGGCGATATTGGCAAGATCGATATGCGGCATCAGCGCCGCGTCATTGCCGAGGCGATAAAGGCCGAAGCCTTCGCCCATATCGCAATTGATCGTCATCTCCATTGTCGTAAATCCTCATTAGCGCATCGCGGTCGCGCCAGGCGAGGGCACCAATACCGGCTTGAGCGCCGGAACCAATCTGCGTCGCTCTCGCCGCGCCGGAATGGTGCGATAGACCTGCTTGGTTGCTTCCACGATGTGCACGCCGGCGAATGGTGCCGACAGCGTAGCGCCAGTGCGCTCCCAGGCGCCCGCCGAGCGCAAAAACCAGCGCCGCGGGATCGGCGGCACGTAGAGCGCCTCGCCCCAGCCGGTCGGCGTGAACCAGGTGTCGCGCAACAGGTGTATGATCTGGGTCCGCGAATAGGGCCGGCCATGACCGAACGGGGTCGTGTCCATGCGCGCCCAAACACCCCGCCGGTTCGGCACCACTGCCAATAGCCGGCCGCCGGCAGCCAAAACGCGCCAGGTTTCGCGCAACAACTCGACCGGATCGGGCGACATTTCCAGCGCGTGCACCAGGAGCACGCGATCAACCGCCGAATCGGTCAGTGGCAGCTCATCTTCCTCGACCAGAGCGGCCAAGGCCGGCCGCGTCGACGGCCAGCGCACCACGCCTTGCGGCGCCGGCATCAACGCGAGGCAGCGCTCAGCCTCGCTGCGGAAGAGGCCGAGATAGGGTGTGGCATAGCCAACCCCTAAAACCCGTAGTGCGCGGGCATCGTTCCAGCGGGCGCGGATGCCGCGGCCGATAAAACGGCGTGCCACCACACCGAGGTGCTGGGCGTAGAAGTTGCGCAGATCGACGACGTCCATGATCCCAAAATAGCATGTCACTACCGCCGGCGCCCTTGCGGCAGGCGCCGCCGAGTGCCTACCTTATCTCATGGTGATTTAATCATTACCGCTCGCTGTCAGGCGGGCCAAAAATGGGATGGCCATGCCGGCGCAAACCTATTTGTTCGGTTGCTTAAGTGACAATTTCGGTGTGCTTCTGCACGACCCGCAAAGTGGCGCCACCGCCTCGATCGATGCTCCCGAGGCGGCGCCGGTCGAGGCGGCACTGCAAAAAACCGGCTGGCGGCTCACCGATATTCTCGTCACCCATCACCATAACGATCACACCGCCGGAATTGGCGAATTAAAAGCGCGCCATCAATGTCGCGTGACCGCCCCGCGCGGCGAAGCTCAGCGCATTGCTCACGTCGACGCCACGGTGGCGGAGGGCGACACTGTCAAGCTCGGCACGTTGCAAGGGCGCGTCATCGATACGCCGGGCCACACCGCCGGTCACATCTCGTATTTCTTCCCCAACGAGAAGCTCGCCTTTGTCGGCGATACGCTGTTTTCGATCGGCTGCGGCCGCGTGATTGAGGGCAATCCGCAGATGATGTGGAATTCGCTCCTCAAGCTGCGCGGCCTTCCCGACGACACGCGGTTTTACTGCGGCCACGAATACACCGAGGCCAATATCCGATTCGCCAAGACCATCGAGCCGGGCAATAAGGCGCTCGCGGCGCGCGCCGACGAGGTCGCCAAGCTCCGCGCCGCGGGCAAGCCGACCATCCCGGCGACCATTGGCCACGAGAAAGCGGCCAATCCGTTTCTGCGCGCAGACGATGCCGCGCTTGCCAAATCGCTCGGGCTAGCCGGGCAGCCGGCGTGGAAGGTTTTCGCCGAAATCCGCGAGCGAAAGAATCGCTCCTAGGGCATGACGCGAACAAGCTGAAAAGGTTGCGCTGTCATGGCCGCTCTGACCGCACAGGACGTGATCAGGATGCTGGCGCTGAAACCGCATCCCGAGGGCGGACATTTTCGCGAGACCTTTCGCGATGAAAAGCAGGCCGGCGATGGTCGCGCAGCTTCGACCGCGATCTATTTTCTGCTGGCGCGCGGCGAGCGCGCGCAGTGGCATCGGCTCGATGCCGCCGAGATCTGGCATTGGTATGCCGGCGCGCCGTTGCAACTTGAAATCGCGCCAGCAGGAGGCCGGATCGAGCGCGTGACGCTCGGCGGCGATATTTCAGCGGGCTTACGGCCTCAGGCTCTGGTGCCCGCCGACGCTTGGCAAGCGGCTGAAAGCCTTGGCGAGTGGACGCTGTTCGGTTGCACGATGGCGCCGGGATTCGAGTTTGCCAAGCTCGAACTGGCGCCGCGTGGATGGTCGCCGGCATGAACTGCCGGCAAGCGCCGGGGCGCGAGCGTCAGGCGTAATATTGCCCGCCATTGGCTGAGAGCGTCGAGCCGGTGAACAAGCCGGCATCGTCGGAGGCCAGGAACACCACGCACCGCGCGATTTCCTCCGGCTCGCCAAGCCGTCCGATCGGAATCTGCGGCAGGATACTTTTTTGCAAAACTTCCTGCGGCATCGCCTTGACCATGTCCGTTGCGATGTAGCCTGGACAGATCGCATTGACAGTAATGCCAGCGCGTGCGCCTTCCTGCGCCAGCGCCTTGGTGAAGCCGATTTCGCCCGCCTTGGCGGCGGAGTAATTGGTCTGCCCGAATTGCCCTTTCTGGCCGTTGATCGAGGAAATATTGATGATGCGGCCGAACTTGCGTTCGCGCATGCCCTCGATCACGTTCCTGCACATGTTGAACAAGGATCCGAGATTGGTGTTGATCACCTCGGTCCATTGCTCGGGCTTCATGCGATGAAGCTGCGTGTCGCGGGTGATGCCCGCATTGTTGACCAGGACGTCGACCGGTCCGAGATCGGCTTCGACCTGCTTGACGCCGGCGGCGCATGCGTCAAATGACGAAACATCCCATTTGTAAACGTTGATACCGGTTTCCGCTTTGAATTTCTGCGCTGCTTCATCGCTGCTGCCGTAGGTGGCGGCGACCTTGTAGCCCGCCGCCTTCAACTCTTTGCTGATCGCAGCGCCGATGCCGCGCGTACCGCCGGTGACCAGTGCAACGCGGGCCATAATCTCCTCCCCGATCGTTGAACTTGCTTTTCATGTGCACAACGGACGACACACGTCACAGGATGGAGCGCGCAGCACGTAAAAAAAGCGCTCCGTCCGCTCATCCGTCATCTGTCATCCGACATCTGGCCTCTATCTTTCGACGCACATGGCGATACCCATGCCACCGCCGATGCACAAAGTGGCGAGCCCTTTTTTCGCGTTCCGCTTCTGCATCTCGTAGAGCAGTGTCACCAGCACGCGCGTTCCCGACGCGCCGATCGGATGGCCGATCGCGATTGCCCCGCCGTTGACATTCACCTTGTTAGTATCCCAGCCGAGGTCCTTATTGACGGCGCAGGCCTGCGCCGCGAACGCCTCATTGGCCTCGATCAAATCGAGGTCACCAACGTTCCAGCCGGCCTTCTTGAGCGCCGCGCGCGACGCCGGAATGGGTCCCGTGCCCATGATTTTGGGATCGACGCCGGCCTGAGCCCACGACACGATACGCGCGAGCGGCGTCTTGCCGAGCTTGGCCGCTTCGCTGGCTTTCATCAGCACTACCGCAGCGGCGCCATCGTTGATGCCCGAGGCATTGCCGGCGGTGACGGTGCCTTCTTTGTCGAAGGCGGGACGCAACTTGCTGATCGCGTCGAGCGTGGTGCCGTGCTTGGGATATTCGTCGGCATCGACGACGATATCGCCTTTGCGGGTCTTCACCGTCACCGGCGTGATCTCGTCCTTGAACCTGCCCGACTTCTGCGCCGCTTCGGCCTTGTTCTGCGAGCCGACCGCGAACGCATCCTGCTGCTGGCGCGTGATCTGCCATTGCCGGGCGACGTTCTCGGCCGTGTTGCCCATGTGATAGCCATTGAAGGCGTCCCACAAGCCGTCCTTGATCATCGTATCGATCATTTCAAAGTTGCCCATTTTGACGCCGTTGCGGAGGTGGGCGCAGTGCGGGGCGACGCTCATGGATTCCTGGCCGCCGGCGACAACGATCTCGGAATCGCCGTTGACGATGCCCTGGTAGCCGAGCGCGACCGAGCGCAGCCCCGAGCCGCAGAGCTGATTGACGCCCCAGGCCGGCGTCTCGACCGGCACGCCGGCGGCAATCGACGCCTGGCGCGCCGGGTTCTGACCTTGGCCGGCGGTCAGAATCTGGCCCATGATCACCTCAGAGACCCGCGGCGCTTCGACGCCGGCGCGGTCCAGTGCCGCCTTAATCGCGGTCTTGCCGAGTTCATGGGCGGGCAACGAGGCGAATGCGCCGTTGAACGCGCCGACCGGCGTTCGCGTCGCGCTGACAATAACGACGTCGTCTTTCATGGCAGGTTCCTTCCGGGCTGTTTGGGGCTACCGCGGGGTCTTTGGCATATGTCATAGGGACCCCGCGCGGCCTCGACAAGGCGCACCAGGGCGCGAACCCGACCGCTATCTTCGCATGCCTCGGCCACTGCGCCGGAGGTTGGGCGGCTCCCCATAAAAAGGTAGCCGCGCCATGCGAAACAGGGCAAGATCATACGCTCACGCCAACCCACGGCAGTTCCGCGGAAAAACGACGTTCATGTCCGAAACAGCGACCAAGACAGCCGAGCCGGTCACCATCAAGAAGTACGCGAACCGGCGCCTCTACAACACCGGCACCAGCGCCTATGTCACGCTCGAAGACCTTGCCGCGATGGTGAAGACCGGCGAGGACTTCGTCGTCTACGACGCCAAGACCGGCGAGGACATCACCCGCTCGGTGCTGACCCAGATCATTTTCGAGCAGGAAAACAAGGAAGGTCAAAACCTTCTGCCGATCACGTTCCTGCGCCAATTGATCCGGTTCTACGGCGACAGCATGCAAATGCTGGTGCCGCGCTATCTCGAAGTTTCGATCGAGTCGCTGACGCGCGAACAGGAAAAGTTCCGTCAGCAAATGGCCCAGGCTTTCGGCGTCGGTGCGTTCACTTCGCTGGAGGAGCAGGTCCGGCGGAACATGGACATGTTCGAGCGTGCCTTTGCCATGTTCGTGCCGTTCGCGCGGCGCGACAGCGCGGGCAGCGAGGCAGGTTCCGAGGCTGACAAAGCCTCCGGCAAGGCCGGCGACATCGACGATCTCAAACGTCAGCTCGATGAGATGAAAAGAAAAGTCGACCGTCTTACCGGCGGCGGCCAATAGCGGCGGTTACGCTCGATCCGCGCGCTCGACCTCGATCTGCCTCGTCGCAGTGCGCATGCCGACGATAAAGCCAGCCAGCACGTCGACCAGCGCGATCGTCATCAGCAGAAAAAACGTCGACGTTGCCGCCCGCTGCACGAGGAGAAACTCGACCAGCATGGCGATGAAAAGCGCCATGGAGAGGACGTGGTCCATGACGCTGCGCATGCCGGCGCGTGTCGATTTGATCAGTTCGACCCAGAGCAGAAAAATAGCGAAAGCAAGGAGAATGTCCCCCCAGGTCAGTACCCAGTCCTGGCCCGACATCATCTGCACGGTGGTGACCGGAGATGTCCAACTCACGCCCGGCGTGAGAAACGCGATCATATTGTAGATTGCGAATGGAATGAGAAGCAGCGGAAAGCCGAGCGCGAACATGATCCGTCTCTTTCAGGCGCGCGGCGGCGCAGGCAGCCTCGTGCGCTAGGGAACAGGATCGTATAAGAGCCGAGAGTGGGCAGACAATAGCGCGCAAAAGCGCCACGCCAAGCCCAAGCGCAGGCTTTGCTCAAAGTTGACTTAAGGCTTGCGTCAGGCGGTGCTCAAGCTTTGCGCTTAGCGTTGCGCTTTAAGATTCCGATTTCTTGCTGAGCACTTGCCGGCCACGATACATGCCGGTTTTCAGGTCGATGTGGTGCGGCCGGCGTAGTTCCCCGGAATCCTTGTCTTCGACATAAGTCGGGCGTTTGAGGGCATCGGCCGAACGCCGCATGCCGCGCCTGGACGGCGATGTTTTTCTTTTCGGCACGGCCATGATCGTTCTCCTTTGTACGCCGTCGGTTGGCGAACGCGGCTTATAGAAGAACCGCCGCCGTTGCGCTAGGGGCCGCGCACGCAGGCGTCCAGCCCGCTGAACTGGATAGACCGCCGCTCATAAAGGCCGGCGAGCCTGCGCACCAGGACGCCGGGTGTCCTGGCGCTGCGCTGGACCGGATTTGGCAGAACCGCGGCGAGTATTGCCGCCTCGGAAGAATTAACATCGTGCGCCGATTTACCGAACGCCCAGCGCGCGCCGGCTTCGGCGCCGAATTCGCCAGTTGGTCCCCATTCGGCGATGTTTAGGTAGATTTCGAGCACTCTGCGCTTGGGCAGGACCAGATTGAGCCAAAGCGCCAGCGGAAATTCGAGCCCTTTGCGGATAAAGCTGCGGCCTTCCCAAAGGAACAAGTTCTTAGCTGTTTGCTGGGTAATGGTCGAGGCGCCGCGTGCCTCGACGGTTTCGTCGGCTTGCTGCATCGCCTCGCGGATCGCGCCGAGGTCGACGCCGCGATTGTGGCAAAAGCTGCCATCCTCGGCAACGATGACCGCGAGCCGCAGCGCCGGCGCGACGCGATTGAGCGGAACGACGATGCGGTGCACCCGCTTGCCGGTCGCCCAGCGCCACAGCATCGGCATCGAAACCGGATCGATGACCCGATAAAACGGCGCGATTGCATAGGGGACAAGCACGACGGCAATTGCGAGGATTATTGCGATCCTGATTAGCCGTCGCACGAGCGAGCCCCTCCGCGCAGCGAGCTAAAGCGAAGTGAACTTTGATTGAATCGTCACTTCGCTTTCAGGACGTTGTTTGAGCAGATCTTTTTCGAAAACCCGGATCATGCCCTAGTCCCGGGCGTAGCCGATCAGCGGCTTCCTCTTGCGCCCGAGCAGGATCATGAGCGCCGCCAGGATACCGACAACGGCCCAGGCCGGCAGGTCGAAGCCGCCCTGCAAATAAGGATCCCATGCCCATGAAAGTTTCTGCTTCAGCCAGTCTTGTATGCCGTTGAGGCTGTTCTGATCGACGATCGCCCAGACGTCGCCCAGCCGGGTGTAGAGGACTTCGTGATTGGCGATCGATTTCGTCCCGTCATAGACGAACAGCACAAAAGCCGTGGCAAGCAGGCACAGGCCGACGAAACGAAACAGGAATCTGATCATGACGGTAACTGACGAAGGGGCCGCGGCATTGCTGCGAACCAGCCATTACTCTGACGCGCCCGCAAGTTCAATGCGTCGCATTGCGGTGCCCGCACATCGCGCCCGCTCGGTTGCTATCCTCCCGCGAGCCGCAAAGCCGCCACACGCTCGTAAAATCGCAGTGCCGGCGGTTTCCGGCGGAGGTTCTTGAGTACGGGGCGCTGCATTCGCTAAAGTTCATTCGCTAATGTTCTCTCGGACTTTGCTTTGGGGCTTTGCTCTTTCAACGCAATCAGCGGCAGGCGATCAAAATGGCGGCTAAGAACGGCGGCAAAAACGGCGGTGCCGCACAGCGTCCAACTTTCACCGATCAGGAAGCCCTGCTGTTTCATAGCCAAGGCCGGCCGGGGAAACTTGAAATTGTCGCGACTAAGCCAATGGCGACGCAGCGCGATCTGTCGCTCGCCTATTCGCCCGGTGTCGCCGTTCCAGTACTCGCTATTGCCGACGACGAAACCAAGGCATTCGACTACACGACCAAAGGCAACTTCGTTGCGGTCATCACCAACGGCACCGCTATTCTCGGGCTGGGCAATCGTGGCGCCTTGGCCGCGAAACCGGTGATGGAAGGCAAGTCGGTCCTGTTCAAGCGCTTCGCCGACATCGATTCCATCGATCTCGAAGTATCGACCGAAGACCCCGACGAGTTCATCAATTGCGTCAAGCTGCTCGGCAAAGGCTGGGGCGGAATCAATCTAGAAGACATCAAGGCGCCGGAATGCTTCATCATCGAACAGAAGCTGCGCGAGCTACTCGACGTGCCGGTGTTCCATGACGATCAGCACGGCACCGCCATCATTGCCGCGGCGGGGCTGTTCAACGCGCTTGAACTCACGGGTCGCGAAATCGCCACGACGAAGCTGGTTTGCAATGGCGCCGGCGCCGCCGGCATCGCCTGCCTGGAGCTGCTACGCGCTATCGGCTTTCGCCCCGAAAATCTCGTCCTGTGCGACACCAAGGGCGTGATTTATGAGGGCCGCACCGACGGCATGAACCAGTGGAAGTCGGGGTTCGCCGTAAAAACCAAAGCACGCACACTGGCCGAGGCGATCGCCGGCGCCGACGTATTTTTTGGGCTATCGGCAAAGGGCGCGGTGACGCAGGCGATGGTGAAGTCGATGGCCAAGAAGCCGATCATCTTCGCCATGGCCAATCCCGATCCGGAAATCACCGTCGAAGAAGTCGCTGCGGTGCGCTCGGACGCCATCATGGCGACCGGCCGTTCCGACTATCCAAACCAGATCAATAACGTGCTCGGCTTTCCCTACATCTTCCGCGGCGCTCTCGATGTGCGGGCGCGCGCGATCAATATGGAAATGAAGATCGCCTGCGCGCAGGCTTTGGCCGCGCTGGCGCGCGAGGATGTGCCGGACGAAGTCGCGGTGGCCTATGGCACCCGGCCTAAATATGGGCCGGACTACATCATCCCGGTGCCGTTCGATCCGCGGCTCATTTCCGACATTCCGCCGGCAGTGGCGAAAGCCGCGATGGAATCCAAAGTTGCCCGGCGACCGATCAGCGACATGGAAGCCTATCGGCATCAATTGCGCAGCCGTCGCGATCCTATCGCAGGCGTGCTCCAGGGCGTGTACGAGAGGCTGCGGCGGCGGCCGCGCCGGGTCGTCTTCGCCGAAGGCGAAGAGGGACAGGTGATACGCGCCGCCGCGACGTTTGTTCACCAGGGCCTCGGCACGGCGCTCCTGGTCGGACGCGAGCCCCGCGTACGCGCAACAGCGCAAACGCTCGGTGTCGAGCTCGGCGGTAATATCGAAATCACCAATGCCGCTATTTCGTCGCGCAATTCGGCTTACGCGGCCTACCTCTACGAACGGATGCAGCGCCACGGCTTTCTGCAACGCGACTGCCAGCGCCTGGTCAATCAAGACCGCAATCACTTCGCAGCCTGCATGGTCGCGCTCGGCGACGCCGACGCAATGGTCACCGGCGTCACCAGAAATTTTTCGCTGGCGCTGGAAGACGTGCGTCGCTGCATCGGCCCCAAACCCGGCCATCGGGTGATGGGCGTCTCGTTGGTTCTGGCGCGCGGCCGCACCGTGCTGGTCGCCGACACTGCAGTGACCGAAATGCCGACATCCAGCGATCTGGCTGAAATTACCGTCGAGGCGGCGCGGGTCGCGCGGACGCTTGGTTACGAGCCACGCGTCGCCTTGCTCGCGTTCTCGACATTCGGCTATCCGGCGGGCGAGCGTTCGCAGCGCGTGCAGGAAGCGGTGCGGCTCCTTGACGAGCAGCGCGTCGATTTCGAGTATGACGGCGAAATGGCGGCCGATGTCGCGCTCAATATGGAGCTGCGCGAAGCTTATCCGTTTTGCCGGCTCTCCGGCCCTGCTAACGTTCTGGTCATGCCGGCATTCCATTCCGCCTCGATTTCCACCAAGCTCCTGATGGAGCTTGGTGGCGCAACCGTCATCGGGCCCATGCTGGTTGGGCTCGACCGCTCCGTGCAGATCGTGCCGCTCGCGGCCAACGACGCCCAGCTTGTCAACATGGCGGCGATCGCGGCTTACAATGTCAGCGCCTAGAGCATGATCCGGAAACCGGGGTACCGTTCTGCCGACTGGAGCTGGCCGGGCGGCAAACGTATCGCCGTCGTCTTCAATATCTGTCTCGAAGCCTGGTCGGACGAAAAGGCGCCGGGCATCAGTCCGATGGGCAATCCGCTTCCGGCGGGTGTGCTCGACACAATGGCGATCTCGTGGGCCGCTTATGGTGTTGAAGTCGGCATCCATCGCTTGATGGATTGTCTTGCCCGTTACGGTGCTAAATCCAGCGTGATGGTGAACGCGATCATCGCCGAACGTTCAGCCGATACCGTGTGCGCAATCGCGGCGAGCGGACACGAAGTGTTGTCGCATTCCTACGCCATGGACGTAATTCCCGCGCTGTTATCGGATGACGAAGAGCGGAGAAACATCGCACGCTGCACTACGCTGCTTGCGCAAGCTTCCGGGAAACCGGTGCGTGGCTGGCTGTCGCCGCGCGGCACGTCAAAGCCGTCTACCCCAACCCTTCTCGCCGAGGCCGGGTACACTTGGTATGGCGACGTTTTCAACGCCGATCTGCCCTACGTCATTAGCTGCGGAAACCAGCGCATCGTGGCCATTCCACTATCCTACGACGTCAACGACATGCCTTCGATGAAATACGGCCACCCACCGGGCATGATGCTCGACTCCTACGACGAAGTGATCGAGATCGCGCGCGCGGGCGAGGAGCTTCGTATCATCGACGTGACCGGCCATGCCCACATTTGCGGCCACCATCGCGGCGCCTACTTCTACGAGAAGATCGTCGAACGGGCGATGTCGTCACCAGACATCTGGCTAGCGACACGCGCCGAAATTGCCGATCACGTCTTGGGCACGGCCTCGGCGTGATGGAGAGGATGGAATGATTCCATTCGAAATGACCGAGCCGCGCTCACTCAACGAAGCGGTGGCCTTGCTCGACCCGGACGAACCGACGATCCGGCCCGTGGCCGGTGGCACGGCGTTGATGTTGATGATGAAAGCCGGCGTGTTTCAGCCTACGCGTCTGGTCAGCCTGCATCACATCGAGTCGGAGCACACGCGGATTGCAGTCAGCGATTCCGGCGCGCTGCGGATCGGCGCCATGGCGACGTTGAGCCAGCTTGAACACGATCGGAACGTGGCGGCACGTTTGCCGGCGCTCAAGCGGGCGCTGCGAACGCTGTCGAACCCGCGCGTGCGCAATGTTGCTTGTGTCGGCGGCGCGCTGGCCCACGGCGACCCGCATATGGATCTGCCACCGGTCCTCGCGGCTCTTGCCGCGCGCGTCACGATTACCGGGCCGAAGGCAAAGCGCGAACTGCCGCTGATCGATCTTTATGCCGGGTATTACGAGACCGTGCTCGCGCGCAATGAACTCATAAGCGTCGTCGCGGTGCCGCCGCTCGACGGACGCAAGGTCGGTTACGTCAAGGTCACCGCGCGCGCCGCCGACGATTGGCCGGCGCTCGGTATCGCTGTGTCATTTTCTGTCAAGGACGATGCAATCCGCGATCCGATTGTGGTCGTCAGCGCCGCGACCGAAAAAGTCACGCGCCTTGCAAAAGCCGAACATGCGCTGCATGGCGCGCGTATCGAGGATCGGCCGCTCCGGCACGCCGGCGATGTCGCGGCGGGTGAGGCGATCATCCTTGCCGACGCTCACGGTTCGGCCGGGTATAAGCGCGAGCTGCTGCGCATCTACCTCGGCCGCGCCGTGCGGCAGGCACTGGACCAGCCCGTGGGGGCACAGCGGCAATGAGCCAGATCGGCCGAAATTTTCCACGCCTTGAGGCGCGCGCCAAAGTGACCGGCCGCGCCGAGTATACGCACAACCTGCGTCTGCCCGGCATGCTGTACGGCAAGGCGTTTCGCTCGACCGTGCCGCACGGCCGCATTCGCAGTGTCGACACGACGGCGGCGCGGGTACTTCCCGGCGTACATCGCGTCGTCACGGGCGAGGATATCCGAAAGCTTATTCCGGAACCCTATTACGGTCCGGCCTTCCACGATCAGCCGATCCTGGCGCTCGACAAGGTGCGCTATGTCGGCGAGCCGGTCGCGGCCGTGCTGGCGAGCGATCCGCATATCGCCGAACAGGCCGCGCAATTGATCACAGCCGAATACGATGAGCTGCCGGCGGTTTACGACGAGCTCGCGGCGGTCAAGCCAGATACGCTGGTGCACGAGACGCTGCGGCCGGCCGGCACCTTCGCCGACCTCAAGCATTTGCGCGGCCGCAGGGGAACCAATGTCGCGCTCGATTATCATCTGCGCCGCGGCGACGTAGACAAGGCATTCGCCGCTGCCGACCGGGTTTTCGAGCACACGTTCAAGACCCAACAATGCCTGCATTTGCCGTTTGAACCGCATGTCGCCATTGCCGAACCCGGCGACGCGCGGCTGACGATCTACACGTCCAACCAGACCCCGTCATTCGTGCGCATCGAAATCGCGCGGCTGTTCGACTGGCCGGAAAACCGCGTTCGGGTCAAGGTGCCGTATCTCGGCGGCGGGTACGGATCGAAAGTCTACGTCAAACTTGAGGCCTTGGTCGCGGCGCTGGCGATGCTGGCGCGGCGCCCGGTCAAAATCGCGCTGACCATGGAAGAGCAATTCTACATGATCACCAAACATCCGACGACGTTCCGCATCAAGAGCGGGGTTGACAAGGATGGCCGCTTGATGGCGCGCTCTTGCGAAGTGTACTGGAACGGCGGCGCCTATGCCGATATCGGTCCGCGCGTGACGCAAAAATCCGGATTTACTGCAGCGGGGCCCTACGACATCGAAAATGTCAGTATCGATTCTTACGCGCTTTATACCAACCGTACGCCGGCGGGCGCCCTGCGCGGCTTCGGCGTGCCGCAACTGGTCTGGGGTTATGAAAGCCACACCGACCTGATCGCGCGCGAACTCGGCATGGATCCGGTTGCGTTCCGCCGCAAGAACATTTTGCGCAATGGACGGCCGCAGGCGAGCGGGACCGTCTTGCAAGACGCCGCCATCGCCGAGGTGCTCGAAGCGCTGGTGGCGCGCATCGGCTGGGACGCGCCGTTCGATCGCGGCGCTGGAACGCTGCGTCGCGGCCGCGGCATCGCCGTCGGGCTCAAAGCGTCGATTTCGCCGACGACTTCGGTCGCGGTCGTAAACGTTTCGGCCGATGGCAGTGTGTATCTCTACAAGAGCACCGTGGACATGGGGCAGGGCGCAGATACTGCCTTTGCGCAGATCGTCGGCGAAGTTTTGGACGTAAAGGCCGAGGATGTTCGCGTCGTGGCGCCGGACACCGACGTTACGCCCTATGACATGGGCACGCTCGGATCGCGCTCGCTCTTCCACATGGGCAACGCTGTGCGGCTCGCCGCCGAGGACGCCCGCGTCAAGTTGCGCGCGCTTGCCGCCGAGGCCGGCCTGCCCGCGGGGACCAATTATCCGCCCGCGGAAATATTCAAGAAACGCTACGGCATGCAGGCCGGCAATGTCATCGGCACTGCAAGCTTCGTTCCGAAATATCAGCCGCCAGACGCGCAGAGCGGAATGTCGGAGAACGTCACGCCATTCTGGATGGTCGGCGGCGCCGCCGCCGAAGTCGAGGTGGATACCGAAACCGGCCAGATCCGTATCCTGCGGCTCATCAACGCCGCCGATTGCGGCAAGCCGATCAATCCCGCCGTGGCGCGCACCCAACTCTCCGGCGCGTCAATCATGCAGCTCGGCTTCACTTTATCGGAGGCGATGCAACTCGACGGCGGCCAAGTCACGAATGCGTCGCTGGCCGATTATAAGATTCCGGGAATCGGCGACATACCGCCGATGGAAAACGAGCTTGTTGATGCCGAACAGAATTCCGGTCCGTTCGGCGCCAAGGGACTCGGCGAAAGCGGCACATTTGGCGTATCGCCGGCGATCGCAAACGCCATTCATGATGCCGTAGGCGTGCGTATCGCGGAACTGCCGATCACTGCCGAAGCGGTGTTGCGCGCATTGCGAGTGAAAGACGGCCGCCCGCTCGAGGACGATTGATGAGCGCGCGCACCATAAATTTCACGCTCAATGGCCAGGCGGTCTCGACCGCAATCGAGCCGCATCGCAACCTAGTCGAGCTGTTGCAGCGATTCGACCTGTTCGGCGCCCGCGAGAGCTGCGGGCAGGGCCTATGCGGCTGCTGCACCGTTTTGGTCGACGGGCGGGCGGTGTCGGGCTGTCTCTATTTTGCCGTTTGGGTCGACGGCAAAGCGGTGACCACGGTCGAGCATCTCGATGCCGACGGCGTTCTGAGCAATGTGCAAGAGGCCTTCATCGCATGCGGCGCCTTCCAGTGCGGCTTCTGCACGCCTGGTTTCGTGCTGATGTGTCAACAATTGCTAAAACAGCATCCCGATCCGAGCGACGAGGACATTCGCCATTACTTATCCGGCAATCTGTGCCGCTGCGCCGCCTATCCGGAAATCGTCGCGGCGGTCAAGCAAGCGGCAAAAACGGCAGCAACACGGGTGGGGAACTGAAATGAAATTTTGGCAGGTTGTAATGGCGCTTGTCGTGATGATCGCGGCGTCGCCGGCGCGCGCGCAAACCATCGATATCGGCGGCGACCATGGCGGCTTCGTCTATCTCTACCAGCAGAAGTGGGAGAAACTCGCGGCGCAAAAGGTGAATATTCGCATCGTCGGCCTTTGCGCTTCCGCGTGTACCCTTCTGACCGGATATTTCCCGCGCAAGGACATTTGCGTCACGCCGGATGCGGCCCTTGGCTTCCATGCCGGGACATTTCCGTTCGTCACCGACACATTGCTGCGCATTTATCCGCAAGACATCCTCAAATGGATCGATGCCCATGGCGGATTGACGTTTCAACTGATCTGGATGCAACGGCCGGAAATCTACAAGTTCTTTCACAAATGCTGAGCGGGCGTTCAGCGCGCATTCAACGCCGCAATGAAGCGGTCCTTGATGGCATGACCATCGCGCAACGGTAAAACGCGCGGCACGTCCTCGGGCTTGATCTTGGCATTGACCAGGATCGGCCCTTCGCCGCTGTGCAGTAAGCGGCGCACCTCGGCTGCTTCCTCGCTGCGCGTGACGGTGAGCGCCTTTCGGAAACCGCAGGCGAGCGCCACAGCGACGAAATCGACTCCGGCGCTGGTATGGCTTGGCTGCATGCCGGTTTCGCCGTAATGGGCATTATCAAGCACGACCACGACGAGATTTTTCGGCCGCTTGACTCCGATAGTGGCAAGGCTGCCCAGCCCCATCAGAATGTCGCCATCACCTGGAATCGCGACCACGCGGCGCTCTGGCCGCGCCAGCGCCAGCCCGAGCGCGATCATCGCGGTGCCGCCCATGGCGCCCCATAGATAAAAATTCAACGGGTGGTCGCCGGCCGCGGCGACGTCATAGGTCGCCGAGCCGAGCCCGGGCACGACCAGAAGATCGCCGCGGTCGGTAAGCAGATGTTGCACGAAATCGCGGCGATCAAGCATCACGCTGTCCTCACCGCGTCCATTGCTTGGGGCCGATCAGCCGCTGCGACAGCAGGATCGCAACTTGCAGATTGCCGTTGAACGCCATGTCGCAGCCGGCGCCGACGACCTCATCGACTGCATCGGCAGTTTCGATCCGGTAAGTGAGGAAACCGGAAAGCCGCAGCACCTCCTCGGTGATGGTGCCCATCGGCACCTGCCATGGATTGAATTCGCCGAACTCGCCGCGCATCGTGATGAGCACGATGCAGCCGAAGCCGCAATTGCGTAAGAGCGAGAACATATTGACGCAATTGCCGACGCCGCTCGATTGCATAAGCAGCGCCGCGCGCTGCCCGCCCAAGGCCGCGCCGGCGACGAGGCCGACGCCCTCTTCTTCCGTGGTCAGCACCACGTCGGCGATCTGCGGATCGTCCTGGCATAGCGCGATTAACAGGCTATGGCCGGCGTCGGGCACGTAGCCGACCTGGCGCACGCCAACGCGCCGAAAATGCGCGTGGATCGTGTCGGGCCATGATGTCGTGAGGTCTGCCGGACTGTGCAAAGCTTGTCCCGAAATTTGGCCTGCCGAATATCGCATGCCGCGCGGCAAAACCAAATTGCCGATAAGTCGCGCTCAGCGCCGCCATGTTACCGCCGCCAGGGCAAGTTTGCGGGTTGTTCGACAAAAAACCAGGCGCCTTCACCCAATTCGGTCGGAAAGGTGGCGACGATGCCGTTTTCGAAGGCGCGCCATTCAAGGTCGGCATGGTCGACCGCTTCCTCCGCCGCGGCAAGTGATTGCACGCCGAGCGCATAGCCGATCATGAACGGCAGCGAGGTGACCGGCACTTCAGGCAATTTCTCGGCGGCTCTGCGCTGGCTGAGCAGATAGATGCCGCCACGGTCAAGCTGGATCAGCGCCCCGCCGCCCTCGGTGGAAGTCGCAGGCCTGCCGGTGAAGCGTGCGAACCGCTGCGCGGCTTCTTCGACATCAGCGACTGCGATGACGACATCGATGAGATCGCAAACGCTGTTCGGCTGCGCAAGCCAGCGCGGCTGCCACACCGTGTGCTCGGTGTGGTGCGTCAATATTTGGATGCGCCCTTCCGGCATTGTGCTCGCCTGGACTCGCGCAATAGTGAACGCCGCAAGATCGTGACCAGCCTCGGTCTTGACCGGGCGCTGCATGCGCACGAGATCGCGCATCGGAAAATCCGCAACGGCGAGACGCCGTCGCGCCGCGTCCGCATCGGCGACGGAGAAAGCAGCAAGGTGCAGTCCAGCGCGTCGTGCCAGCGCGGTATCGAATTCACGGACCAGTGGCGAATCAGAAGTTTTGAATACGACCTCTACGTAGCCGCGGGCAAACATCGTCGTGACGTTGCCGGTGCCAGTGGGAATTAAGCCGCCGGTGGAAGGGTCCCTGTCCGATTGGATAGAGACCGGCGTCGGCGCAAAACCGGCGCGGCGCAGCGCCTGGCTGGCCGCCTCGGCCTCGCGCACGAAATGGCCGACATGGTCGAGAAATATCTCGTCGCCGAGCGGCAAGTTTCGCCGTGTCTCCGCCGGCCGTGCCCCCTCAGACAATTTCTTCACTCCGATCGAGCAATGCCGGCATCTTCGACGACCTTACCCCAGCGTACGATTTCGGAGTGGAAAAATTCGGCGAGCTCCTCGGGCGAGCCAGTGCCGACCGGAATCATGCCTATGTCGCGCATCTTTGTCTGAACCTCGTTCGTCGCCACGGCGGCATTAAGTCCGCTATTTAATTTGGCGACGATCGCCGGCGGCGTCTGCGCCGGCGCAATTACCCCCTGCCATGCCGCGGCATCGAAGCCAGGCAAGCCGGCGTCGGTCAGCGGTGGGATCTCAGGCAGCACCGCGAACGGCTGTTTGGTCGTCACAGCAAGCGCGCGCACCTTGCCGCTCGCGATCAGAGGCGAGGCCGGGCCGTAGTCGGCAAACAACACCTGAATGTAACCAGCCATCAGATCATTGAGCGCGGGCGCAGTGCCGCGGTACGGCACGTGCGTCATTTTGATTCCGGCCATGCTGGCGAACAATGCAGCGGCCAAGTGATGGAACGCACCGACGCCGCCGGAGCCGTAACTGAGCGTGCGTTGCTTGGCGAGCTTGATGAGATCCTCGACGTTGTTCACCGCCAGCGACGGATTAACGACGAGTACGAACGGGACCCGGGCTATGAGTGCCACCAGCACGAAATCGTTGGCTGGATTGTATGGCAGACTCTTGTAGAGCGTCACGTCGGCGGCGAGCGAGGAGACCGCCATCATGATCGTGTAACCGTCGGGCGGCGAGTGGGCGAGGAAATTGGTTGCCAAGACGGTGCCGGCCCCCGGCCGATTTTCGACCACGAACGGCTTGCCGAAGCGCTGCTCGAGCTTCTGCGCCAGAAGGCGAGCGAGAATATCGGTGCCTCCGGCAGGCGCAAACGGCACGATGAACGAGACCTGGCGCTCGGGATAGTTCGCGCCGCTGCTTTGGGTTTGCGCACGAGCAGTCGCGATCACGAGCGCGGGCGCGCCGCTGGCCAGCAGGGCGCGGCGCGAAAGCATCAGTGCGCTGCTTTCTGCCATCGCCATTGCTACCCGGAACCTACGCGGCATTGCCGAAATCATGACTAACTCGCGCTTTAGCACGGCGGCCGGATCGAGGTCATCTCCAAGAATTATTGAATATGTACTGAGTAGGCTTTATTGGGCGTCTGCAGAGCAGCGGTTTGGCCCGTGCAAGCTGGCTTTCACTGCATTCGGCCCGCTTTGCATTTCTTGACAGGCAGTTATCGGCCAGTCATAACGGCGCCGGTCAGCGCGCCCGATGCGACCATTCGCGCCGCGTCCCGCCGACCGTCAGCAAGAACAGGTCAGCTGAAGAACCCGGTCGGGGCGGAGTGACCCGAGCATCGAGCCTTGTGACGATGCCCTGCAAGGATGAGGAAGAAAGATGTTCGCGGTCTTTAAAACGGGCGGCAAGCAGTACCGGGTCATCGCTGATGACGTGCTCGAAGTCGCCAAGGTCAAGGGCGAGCCCGGCGAGATCGTCGAATTCGGCGAGGTCCTGGTCGTTGGCGGCGACAGTCTCACGCTAGGCGCGCCGACGGTTCCCGGCGCCACGGTTGCGGCCGAAGTGCTCAAGCAAGCTCGCGGGCCGAAGGTCATCGCCTTCAAAAAACGCCGGCGCAAGAATTCACGCCGCAAGATTGGTCATCGCCAGGAATTCACGCTTCTGCGCATCACCGAAATTTTGACCGATGGTAAAAAGCCGTCCAAAGAGGCGCCGCCAAAACGCGCGCGGGCTGCGCCCGCTTCCGAACAGGCGTCCGGCGCCGCAGCCGTGAGCACGGGGTCCGAAGACAACGCAACGGCGCGCAAGGCAAAAGCGCCGGAAAAAGGGAAACAAAAAGCCTCGGCGAAGGAGAAAAAGCCGGCGAAGCCCGCAAAGGGCAAAAAGAAGTGATCAAAAGAACACCGGCAGGTGATGCTTTTGTCACGAATCCGGTATAGGTAGAGCGCAAGTGAGTTTCGAAGCTAGGTTCGGAGCCGAGTAATGGCGCATAAGAAAGCAGGCGGATCCTCGCGTAACGGCCGTGACTCGGCCGGGCAGCGCCTTGGATTGAAGATTTTCGGCGGCGAAGCGGTGCTGGCCGGAAACATCATTGCCCGCCAGCGCGGCACCAAATGGCATGCCGGACGCAATGTGGGCGTCGGCAAGGATCACACGCTCTTTGCCAAGATCGACGGCAAACTTGAGTTTCGTACCAAAACCAAAGGCCGCGTTTTCGTCTCGGTACGTTCGATGAGTGAGGCCGCGGCCCAGTAAACGGTGGATCATACGAGGTCCGCCGGCATCCAGTCGAACCGGTGGGCCCAAGGGGCTCGAAAAAGGGGAGACCGGCATGCCGGCTCCCCTTTCCGTTTCTTGCAGGAGCCCAGCAATGACGCTCGCAACAGAATTTCCAATCGCCGCTTTTACGCCAAGCCGGGCGCGAGAGGTGAATGCGCGCCAGCTTCCTGTGCTCAAAACCGAGCGGCTTCTGCTGCGCACACCGTCGTCGAGCGACGTGCCGGCAATGGTCAAATTGGCCGGCGACCGCCGGGTCGCCGAGAACACCGCGCGGATTCCGCATCCCTATACCGCGGCCGACGGCGAACGCTTCCTCGCCGAAGCGAATCGTCAAGGCAGCGGCGCGACATTCGCCATCGTGCTTGATGGCGCGATGATCGGTGCGTGCGGCATCGATGCGCGATCGGACGGAGCTGAGCTCGGCTATTGGATCGGCGTGCCGTTCTGGAACCGAGGCTACGCGACCGAAGCAATTCGCGCCGTGATCGATTACGGCTTCGGCGAGCTCGGCCATGAGGCGCTGCAAGCGGGGGCGCGGGTCAGCAACCCGGCGTCGCGTCGCGTGCTGGAGAAGTGTGGCTTCCAATGGACGAGTGTCCAATTGTGTCGCATTCGCGCCATCAATTCCGCGGCACCAATCGACCGCTTTCGGCTGGATCGCGGTTTGTGGGCTTCGCTGAAGGCCTGGGCCAAAGCGCGGCAGGTTGCCTAGAGCATGATCCGGAAAAGTGGGAACCGGTTTTCCGAAAAGATCATGCTTAACTAAAATGCTAGAGTGCCAATCGATTTTTTTGCGCTCTCGGCAGGTTGCCTAGGCAAGTTGCTTGGCGGCCTGCCGCGCCGCCGGCTTTCACGGACGCGGATCGGTAGCGAAGAACGGCGCCAGCTTGGCGACCAAAGCGCGGCCAAACGCGCCCTGCGGATTGGACGGCGTGGCATGATCCATCATTTCCCAGCCGTGGATCAGGACACGGGCATGATCGAACGCGCTTTCGAAGTCCGAGCCCGGATGCAAACTCTGATGGAAAAACGCGTCGCCGAAATAGGTCCAGTCTCGCTCGGGAGCGCAGCCGAATGACGTATGCTCGGCGTCCGCCGCGGTGAGCACGATCGTGGTGTCGTTCGCCAAGGGCGGTACGAAAATTCCTGAATAACAGGCGGACACGATCACGACGCGATTCTTGATCGCCGCGCCGTCGAGCGCGGCGGCAACCTGCTGGGGCGTGAGCACGCTGTTGTCGCCCGGCAATTGCAGAGCAAAGCCGGCGGGATAGCCATGCGAGGTCATCAGCAGGATCAAAACATCATTGTCGCGGTCCATGATCGCGCCGATGCCGTGCACCGCCGCCGCGAAATTCGGAAAATTGGCAAGCGGAATCGTCTTCACCGTGTCCGGGCGATTGATGAGGCGAACGGTACGGTTCTTGATCGGCAAAACGCTGGCGATCGCCTCTAGCGCGCCGTCGAGCTCCTTGATGAAAACATCCTGGTCGGCCCAGCCCGCGAGCGCCAGCGTATAAATGTTGGTTTCGTCTTTGCGCGCGGCCGCCAATTGCGCGATTTGCCTCTGAAGCAGCTTGTGCTGCAACTTTTCGATTTCCGCGATTTCGCCGTTGCGCCGCGGCTTGCTTTCCGCGCGTTGCGTTGCATAGACGGCTTCCCACCAGTTGGCGCTACGCGGATCAAAGTCCGGCGGCGCAAAGACCGGTGTGTGCGGGACGAGCAGGTTGGCGCCGAACAGCGCGAGCCACAGCCCGGCGACCCTGGCGACGAGCCGCCAATCGGACCGTCTTTCGAGGCTGCCGACGATGCAAACCATGGCGCCGCTCCACCAGACGAACAACAATCCATAGGTTGCGGCGAGCACGATCGTGCCGCTCGGCACCAAAGACTGGATAGCCGTCGCGGCGATCGGAGGTGCGCCAAGGTTGATGGCGCTCAAGGCGATGTCGGTCATCAACGACAGAACGAACATCGCCGCTAGCGCGGTGATGCGCGCCTGCGCCTGCACGAACAGCGCGGCGATCGCAAGCTCGAGCGCGATCCATGCCACCACCGCATTGAGTCCATATGGATTGAATGCGTCCCAGGACCCGGCCTCGGCGAGCTGCAGCAGCACGCGTGTTGCGGCCAACAGCGTGGCGCAGGCAAGCAGCGTGGGCAAACCCACAAGCGGCGGATCGGACGTCCTTCGCCAGACTGCGGCTCGGCTTGCGAGCTTTACAACACTCCACACGGTTTTCGCTCTCCGAGGCAGTTCAAACGACCATCGCGGCCTGGGCTCCGGCCTCGCCGGTTTAGAGCTTATATCAAGGCCCGCAGGTCCAGCCACCGCGCATCGGCGGCGGCAATTGAGGTTGTGCGCCTGCTCTGCGCGCTTTACCAGTGAGCCAAATGAAGTTTCTGGACGAGGCCAAGATCTACATCCGCTCAGGCAATGGCGGCAATGGCTGCGTCTCGTTCCGGCGGGAGAAGTTCATTGAATTCGGCGGGCCGAACGGCGGTGATGGCGGTAAAGGCGGCGACGTGACCGCGCAAGCGGTCGACGGCCTCAACACGCTGATCGATTACCGCTACCAGCAGCATTTTACCGCCGGCAATGGCCGCGCCGGCATGGGCAAGGACCGGCACGGCGCCAACGGCGCCGATAGCATTCTCAAAGTGCCGGTCGGCACCCAGATCTATGACGCGGACGGCGAAACGCTGTTGGCCGATCTCACCGAGATCGGGCAACAGGTCGTGCTGGCCCGCGGCGGTAACGGCGGCTTCGGCAATGCGCATTTCAAGACCTCGACCAACCGCGCGCCGCGTCACGCCAATCCTGGTCAGTTGGGCGTCGAACTGACAATCCGGCTGCGGCTCAAGCTCATTGCCGATGCCGGCATTATCGGCTTGCCGAATGCGGGCAAGTCGACCTTTCTCGGCGCGGTTAGCGCCGCCAAGCCGAAAATTGCCGACTACCCGTTCACCACGCTTCACCCGCAGCTTGGCGTTGTCGACGTCGACGGTCGCGAATTCGTGCTCGCCGACATTCCCGGCCTGATTGAGGGTGCGCACGAGGGCATCGGTCTCGGCGATCGCTTTCTCGGTCATGTCGAACGTTGCCGCGTGCTGCTACATCTCGTCGATGGTACCGGCGAAGATGCCAGCGCCGCCTATCGAACCGTGCGCGCCGAGCTGGCGGCCTACGGTCATGGCCTCGCCGAAAAGCCTGAAATCGTTGCGCTCAATAAAGCCGATGCGCTCACGCGAAAGCAGATCGAGGAGCAGGTCGCGCGCATCAAGCGCGCCGCAAAGCAGGCGCCCCTGGTTCTCTCCGCAGTGAGCGGACAAGGCGTCGAGGATGTGATGCGGGCGTTATGGCGAGTCATCGACAAAGCGCGCCACGACACGAGCACCGAGAGTACCGCCGGCGCCGCATGGCAGCCCTAATTCATGGGCGGGGAAGGAGAGGGGACACTCATGGGCTACAATTTTGTGCTCGTGCACGGCGCCTGGCACGGCGGCTGGTGCTGGCGACGCGTTGCCGATCGGCTTCGTGCGAGCGGGCATCTTGTTTTCACCCCGACCCTGACGGGGCTCGGTGAACGTTCGCATCTGCTGCGGCCCGATCTCGATCTCGACGTTCACATCGCCGACGTCATCAACGTGATCAAATGGGAGCGGCTGAGTGATGTCGTCTTGTGCGGGCACTCCTACGGCGGATTCGTCATTTCGGGGGTTGCCGAACGGGCCGCGGACCTCATTCGCTCGATCGTGTTCCTCGATGCTTTTCTGCCGAACAACGGCGACGCGATTGAGGACATTACCGGGCCGGCAGTGAAGGACGCCATTCGCGCCGCCGTGAAGGGCGGCGATCCTGGTGTGCCGCCGCGGCCGGCGGCGGCGTTCGGAGTGAATGAAGCCGATCGCGCCTGGGTCGATGCGTTATGCGTGCCCCAGCCGATCGGGACCTTCACATCGCCGATCAGGCTCACCGGCGCCCGCGACCGGATCGCGCGAAAGACCTACATACGCGCCAAATCCTACGCCAACCCGGCCTTCGATTGCGCCTTTGCCGCCGTGCAATCGGATCGATCTTGGCGCAGCTATGAGGTCCCTTGCGGCCACGACGTGATGGTCGATACGCCGGATCGCCTCAGTGAGCTTCTGCTGCAAGCCGCGGCCTGAAGCGGTCGAAGCGCAAAGTGTCGTCGCGCTTAATACGCGGCAGGAGATCCACTTCCCAAGCAAGATAATCCTGCATCGCCGCTTTGACGTCGCCCGAGCGTTCGTAGGGTTTGCGCCATTGATCGACGGCTTCATCGGCCATTCTTGGCTCGCTCGAGAACGCCTGCCCGGCGCGCTGCCAGGCGGCGTTGCCACCATTGAGAAAACGCACGGGCTCGTCGATCAGCTCCTCGGCCTCTCCCACTGCAAGCTCGGCCAGCATCCCGTCTTCCGACGTGAGCACAAGCATTCCGTCGATGCGAATTCGTAGCAGCGCCCGCGCCAATCGGGTCCTGATCGCAAACCAGGCGCCGGGAATGTGGCCGGCCAAGTAATTCCGGCTCAATGAGAGGTCGACAACGCTCGCGGACTGGCGCGACAACAGTCCGGCGAGTGTGGTGCTGTCGATCGCCAAGTCGGGCCGCTCGTCGCCCTGCAGGACCGAAAATTCCGCCCGGCCTTTCTCGCCGCCGGCCGCCGCGAAAACATAAACATCGGCAAAGCCCATTTGCCGCAGCCACGATGCGGTCATGGCGGCGCGCACTTCCAGAACGTCCGTCAGCACGATGCGTGCGCCAAGCGTGCCGATATAATGATCGGTAGCCTGGACCAGTTGCCCGCCCGGGGCGGAAATCGCGCCGGCAATATGGCCGGCCTCGAATTCGGCGCTATCGCGCACGTCGAACACATAAAGCGTGCGCGATCGATCGCGCCGCCACGCGTCAAGCCTCGCCCCGTCAATGGTTTCGATCCCGCATGCCCGCGCCACGTCTTGTGCCGCGCGTTTGGCCCATTGCAGCTTTTCGACCGATACGCCCGGTGCGCGGCGGTTCTTCCCGCTCTCGCAGTCAAATCCGGCAAGACTCCATCCCATCGTGCCGTTGCGCAGCGCCATGACCTTGTTCGGCAGGCGTGCATTGATCAGCGATTGCGCGCCGATAATGCTGCGCGTGCGTCCGGCGCAATTTACGACGACCAAGGTGTTCGGCGACGGCGCAATATCGCGCGCCCGCAATACCAGTTCGGCGCCGGGCACGTTGGTCGCGCTCGGAATGGAAACCCGCGCATATTCGTCGAACGGACGACTGTCGAGGACGACGAGATCCGCCTTCTCGCGAAAGAGCCGCGCTAGTTCGTCCGCGGAAATGCTCGGCGTGCCGTCTTCATGTTCGACGAACTCGCCGAACGCTTTGCTCGGAACGTTGACGCCGGTGAATACTTCAAAACCGGCGGCTGCCCACGCAGCGATGCCGCCGCCGAGCACACGCAAATCGGTATAGCGGTTGCGTGAAAGGATGGCGGCGGCGCGCTCGGCAAGTCCGTCGCCATCGTCGCACAGCACGATCCGCGTTTCGTGCCGCGGCACGAGCGCCGCGAACTTCAGCTCAAGCCGGCTGAGCGGCACCGAACGCGCCAGCAACAGATGGCCTTGTGAATAGATCAACTCTTCGCGCACGTCGACGAGCGCCAGCTCGCCGCCATCGTCGAACATGCCCCGCAATTCGACGGGGCTGACGGTCGGCGTCACGTCGCCTGCTGCGGCGTCATGCGTTTGACTTCGCCAGTATGGGGATCAAAGCGCACGCGATGAATGCGATCCAGATTGGTCCCGGTCACCCGAACGAAGCGCGCGTGATCGGGATAGTCGATCGAATGGATCTTGCCGTCCTGATAGATCCCGGCTTGGCCAGGCATGAGCCGGTATTTCTTCACCGGTTTGAGTTTGGCGTGCTCCGGATCGCGGCCATCGTCCTCGCGCTCCCATTCGGTCATGTCGGTGTAATGCGTGGCCTGGCCATAGATGGCCCACGAAGCGCCGTGGTCGTGCGGGGGCGAGGTGCGCGCTTTGTCATTGATATGGGCGAGAACCTGAAAACCGAGGCCGGGGTCCTCATAGAGCACGTGCAACCCGCGCGGCGCCTGTTCGCAGTGCCGGCGGACGAAATCCGGATTCTGCAACAAGTGTTCGAGCCGGTTGCGCACCTGTTCGCGGCCTGCCGGACCTGGATCTCGCTCCAGGATCGAACGGCAATCGGAGATGAACTGATCGAGTTCGTATGCCATGGTCACCACTCCTGAAGGAGCTTAGCGCGTTCACTGTCGCGCATTCACGCCTCGGGCGCCAGCCTATTTGCCGCCAGTCTATTTGGCGGCGCTCCCGCCGGCCGCTACATTAGTCGCATGTTTGGTCTGCCACGAACTCACGAACGCCCGCGCAATGTGCGGCTGGACACTCTGGTCCGGCTGCGCTGGCTCGCGGTTTGCGGGCAGTTGGCGGCCGTTCTTGTGGTGCATTTCGGCCTGGAATTCGAAGTTCCGATCTGGGCCTGTGTTGCCGTGATTGCGCTTGCGGCCCTGCTCAACGTCGTGCTGCGTGTCAGTTTCCACCAAACGCAATGGCTGGAACCGGACCGGGCGGCCTGGTTGTTGACGTTCGACACCGCTGAGTTGGCGGCGCTGCTTTACCTCACCGGCGGGCTGGAAAATCCCTTCGCCTTCCTGCTGCTTGGTCCGGTCTTGATTTCGGCAACCGCGCTACCGCCACGCATGACGCTGTTGATCGGCACATTTGCGATGTTCTGCGCCACCATGCTCGTGTTCCTGCATTACGATCTGCCCTGGGATGCCGAGAACCCGCTCGAACTGCCGGAAATCTACATGGTGGGTGTCTGGCTCTCGATCCTGTTGGCGATCGGTTATATCGGCGTCTACACATGGCAGGTCGCTGAAGAGGCGCGTCAGCTTTCCGACGCACTGGCCGCGACCGAATTGGTCTTGGCTCGCGAGCAGCACCTGTCCCAGCTCGACGGGCTGGCCGCGGCGGCGGCGCACGAGCTCGGCACGCCATTAGCAACCATCACCGTCGTCATCCGCGAGATCGAACGCGCGCTGGCAGCGGATTCGCCTTATGCCGAGGACGTCAAGCTGTTGCGCGAGCAGGCCCAGCGCTGCCGCGAAATTCTCGCCAAAATCACCGAATTGCCGGCCGGCGAGCCGTTCGACCGCTTGCCACTATCGGCTCTGATCGAGGAAGCGGTAGCGCCGCAGCGCAATTTCGGCGTTTCGATCATCGTGACTTACCCGCCAAACCGGGCCGGGGAGCCGGCTGGAGAGCGCAATCCAGCGATCCGCTATGGCCTTGGCAACCTGATTGAGAATGCGGTGGATTTCGCCCACAGCCGGGTGGAGATTGCCGCCCAATGGACCGTGGACGAGGTCAGCATCTCGATCAGTGACGACGGGCCGGGCTTTGCTCCCGAGGTCGTCGATCGGCTGGGCGCGCCTTACGTGACCCATCGGCGGGGGAGCCCGCGGGGCTCGCAGGCTGACGAAACCGCTTTGTTCGGCCTCGGACTCGGCTTTTTCATCGCCAAAACCCTTTTGGAGCGCTCCGGGGCGAAGCTCACCCTGATTAACCAAGCACCGCCGCTGCACGGTGCTACAATCACGGTGGGCTGGGACCGCGAGGATTTTGAACGGCCGCTCGCGCCACCCCCACTTGAGGCTGCGGTCGTCGGTTCTTAATTGTAAAGTTACCCTGCCGGGATCACATCAAACGGAGTGCTATCTTACCCGGCCGCGGTTGTTTAACGGACCCGAAGTCTTATGAATGAAGCCGGGACCAGCTCACTGCCGAGCGAGCGTTCACTTCTGATCGTCGAGGACGACAAGTCCTTTTTGCAGCGGCTTGCCCGCGCCATGGAAGGCCGCGGCTTTACGGTAACGACGGCTGAATCGGTCAAGGACGGTCTGTTGCAAGTGGAAAAGGCCGCGCCGGTCTTTGCCGTGGTCGATATGCGGCTTGGCGACGGCAACGGTCTCGACGTCATCTCGGCCATGAAGAAGCGCCGGCCCGAGGCGCGGGCCATCATTCTCACCGGCTACGGCAATATCGCCACTGCGGTGAACGCAGTGAAGCTCGGGGCCGTGGATTATCTCGCCAAACCCGTGGATGCCGACGACGTCGCGGCAGCCTTGCTCGCCTTGGACAACAAAAAGATCGAGCCGCCAGAAAATCCGATGTCGGCTGATCGGGTCCGCTGGGAGCATATCCAGCGCATCTATGAATTGTGCGGCCGGAATGTTTCGGAGACCGCGCGCCGGCTGAACATGCATCGTCGCACGCTGCAGCGCATCCTGGCCAAGCGCGCGCCGAAATAACGAAGTCGCTCCCTTTCAGCTGAACAAGTCCGCAACCGTCGCTGGCGCAGGTATTATCCACGGTCAATTAGAATTGCCCGTTACAAGGTCCCTGCGGATCGGCAATGGCCTGCAAGCGCAACGCCGCCGCATGCGCAAAGCGCAGCATCACCGACTTGCGCGTTGCCGCCGGGATGCGCTGCTCCGGCGCCTCGCAGATGATCGCGGCGCCGAACGCATCGGCGACGATCAATCCGGCCTCGGCCGGGAAAATGTTGCAAGGCACTCCGGCGTGTGTGGCAAAGAAGAGCCGATCGCAGTGCTGCCGGTAATCCATCCATTTTTGATCGGCCCGAAAATCGGCGACCGAGGATTTTATCTCGACGATGATGATTTCACCGTCACCACCGAGCGCGACCAAGTCGGCGCGGCGGCCCGATGGCAGCGGCAATTCGCTGACGACGCAATAGCCGAGCGCATGCAGATATCGCGCCGTGCCGCGCGCAATCGCCAGCGCCGCCGGGGATTGCCGGCCATCGCTTAGTGGCGACGGCGCGCGCCCTGTTGCCGGCGGAGCCGCGCCAGATGCGATGGGTGGCGGAACGTTCATCACCAGGATTCCGGGAAGCGGCAGGTTGGAAAGCGGCCACGGAGCTTACGCACGCAACAGACTCCACGCGAACTGAAGCGATTCTCATTCTGCCGCGCCGGCCCGCTCCGGGAAAGCCCTCGCCAACGTGCTACGCGCGGCGGCGATCACGCCGCGTTCGGTGATCAGGCCAGTCACCAACCGTGCTGGCGTGACGTCAAAAGCGTAGTTGGCGACCGGCGAACCGTCGGGAACGATCCGCACGGTCTCGATTGCCCCTGTTGCGGTGCGACCGCTCATGGTCGCAACTTCGTCGCCGCCGCGCTCCTCGATCGGGATCTCGGTCAGCCCGTCGCTGATCGAAAAGTCGATGGTCGGCGACGGCAAGGCAACATAGAACGGCACATTGTTGTCGCGTGCGGCGAGCGCCTTCAGATAAGTCCCGATCTTGTTGCAGACATCGCCGCCCGCGGTGACACGGTCGGTGCCGACGATGACCAGGTCAACGAGCCCATTCTGCATGAGATGACCGCCGGTATTGTCGGCAATCACGGTATGCGGCACGCCATGCTGGCCGAGCTCCCAAGCGGTCAGGGAGGCGCCCTGATTGCGCGGCCGCGTCTCGTCGGCGAAGACGTGGATGGGAATGCCGTTATCGTGCGCCAGATAAAGCGGCGCGGTCGCGGTGCCAACATCCACCGCCGCCAGCCAGCCGGCATTGCAGTGGGTGAGAACATTGACCGGTTGGCCTGTTTTCTTGAGCGCGGCAACCGCCTCGATGAGCGGCAGGCCGTTTTTCCCGATCGCCGTATTAATCGCGATGTCTTCTTCGCAAATTTCGCCGGCGTGTCGATAGGCTGCGGCGACGCGCTCGCTGCGCGGGCGGTTGAGCACGGCGGCGACCATCTGATCAAGCGCCCATTTAAGATTGATCGCGGTGGGCCGGGTCCGCAGCAAGGTCGCGCAAGCGCGATCGAGCGCGTCGTCGGAGGCGTCCGCGCGCAAAGCCAAGCATATTCCATAAGCCGCGGTCGCGCCGATCAACGGCGCGCCGCGCACCAGCATGGCCCGGATTGCGTGCGCTGCGTCTTCCAGGCTGGCGAGGCGGGCCGTGATCAGCCGGTGCGGCAATGCCGTCTGATCGATGATGCCGACCGACCAGCCGTCCGGCTCCAGCCAAATGGTGCGCATCGATTTGCCGTCAACTCGCATGGCGCTGTTGTAGCGGGCTAAATCGGTTCCGGAAACACATTCGATTTTGCGCACCGCGTTGCGGCAACCTTGCCAGCGCGGCAGACATGCCGCAAATTTCATGCCGCAAACTTCAAGCCGCAATTTGCCGCGCAAAGTTCCGGAGGCGCCCGTGGCCGCAATCGACTACGAAGCCGAATATAACAACCGCGCCCGCGTGCCCGAGCATCCGGAGATTTTCGCCCGTTGGACCTACGAGGCGGAGCTTTACCGCGCCGAAATGCTCAAGAACGGCCGCGCCGAGCTCGAGCTGACCTATGGCAGCACGCCGCGCCAGACCGTCGATCTTTTCCTCGCCGCACATGAACTGGCGCCGCTGGCGATTTTCATTCACGGCGGCTGGTGGCGCTCGCTCGAGCCGTCGATGTTCAGCCAGATGGCGCGCGGGCCGAACGGGCAGGGGGTCTCGGTCGCGGTCGTCGGCTATGACCTGTGCCCGAATGTCACTATTGGCGACATCGTCGAACAAATGCGCCGGATGTGCGGGTTCCTATGGCAGCGGTTCAACCGACGCATGACGGTCTACGGCCATTCGGCGGGCGGGCACCTCGCGGCGGCACTGCTCGCCACCGACTGGCGCAAACTCTATCCCAAAGCGCCGGACGATCTGGTGCCGGCGGCCTATTCGATTTCCGGCGTGTTCGACTTGGCGCCGCTGCTTGCGACCAGCGTCAACCAGGATCTGCGGCTCGATGCGGCGACGGCACGCCACCTTTCGCCGCTGTTCTGGCCGGTGCCGAGCGGCAGGGTTTTCGATGCCGCAGTCGGCGGGCTCGAATCAAACGAGTTCAAAAGGCAGAGCCAGACGATCGCGCAGAGCTGGCAGAATGCCGGCGCGCAGGCGCGCTATCAGGAATTCCCCGCGACCAACCATTTCACGGTGATCGATCTCCTGTCGGACCGGCAAAGCGCGATGTCGACACGGGTCGCCGAACTGGCGAAAGCGTCAAGGTCTAACTGACGCGCGAACCACCCGTCGAGGCTTCTGCCGGTTCAGCAATACGCAAGCCGAGGCGACGAAGATCAGGGCAAACCCCGTCATGTCCGCGCCGGTCGGTACTTCGCCAAGAATGAAAAAAGAGCCGGCGACGCCGATCACCGGGGATGCGAGCACGCCGAGCGAGGCCGTGATGGCGGGCAAGCGCCGGATGATGGTGAACCACAACGCATAAGCGATGCCGCTGCTGGCAATCCCGGTCCAGGCTGTCGCCAGCGCGCCATCGGGATGCACTTCGCTGAAATGCGGCCGGCCATCGAAGATCGACATGCAGACTACGAGAATGACGGCTGCAACGGTCAGCTGCCAACTTCCCACCCCCATCTGATCTGCCTGAATCTGCGCCCATTTCAGATAAACCGTGCCGCCGGCCCAGCACACGCCGATCGCGATCGCAAAAACAATCCCACGCGGAATGCCGTTTGCCGCCAGGGGATAGATGAGGATGCCAAGACCCGTCGCGCAGAGTAGAAGCGCAATCGCTTGCAGGCGGTTCGGCCGTTCGCCGAGAAAGGCCCAGGCCAGCAACACTGCCCAGATCGGCATCGTGTAGGCGAGAATTGCGACGCGCGAGGTTGTCGCCGCAAGCTGGGCAAAAGCGCTAAACAGGCTAAAGGCGACGACATTGAGTAGTGATGCGATCACGATGTGCGCCCATACCTTCGGCGAACGAATGAGCAAGCGGCGCCGCATGGCAACGCAGAGCACATAATAGGTGGCGGCGCCAAGAACGGTGGCCGTCGCGCGCATCGTCACCGGCGGGATTTCGTTGAGCGCAATCCGCATCACCGGCCAGGTAATGCCCCAGATCAAGCTCAAGAAGACGAGCATGACCCGCGCGCCGATATCGGTGTGCGTCGATGCTCGGAACGCCGGACCCCGCGACGACGGGCTGGGATTTCTCACGGTGCTTTCGGACCGGCTGCGACGAACCAATCGGCGATTTGCGCGCCGGTCCAGAACAGCACGTCTGGTTTTTTGCGGATCACTTCGAAAATGCGGCGCAGATATTTCAGGCGGTGCGGCGCGCCCATGATGTAGGGATGCATCGACACCGCCATCACGCGAGCAGAGCGCGCCGAGTCGGCATAAATCTGCTCGAACTGGTCGAGTGCGCGCTCGCAATATTCCGACGCCTTGTGGTGCTGGATCAGCATCATGGCGACGTCGTTGCACTCCTGCGTATAGGGCAGGTTGAGGATCGGCTTGCCGCGGGTCTTCAGCCATACCGGCTGATCATCAAGCACCCAGTCGGCGACGTAGTCATAACCTTCCTCCGCCAGCACATCCGGCGTTTGCCAGGTCTCGGTCAGGCCTGGGCCGAGCCACCCGCGCGGCCGCTTGCCGGTTGATTTAGTGATGACCTCGCGCACTTTGCGAATGTCGGCGCGCTCGTCGGGCACCTTCTGCAAGTTGCGTTGCGTGAAGCCGTGGCCCATGAACTCCCAATCGCGCTCGATCGCGGCGCGCACGATTGCCGGATAGGCGGCCAGCGCCGAGCCATTGATGGCAAGCACGCCCGGAATGGCGAATTCGTCGAACACTTCGACAAAGCGCCAAAACCCGACGCGATTGCCATATTCGTGCCAGGCCCAGTTCGGCACGTCCGGCATCGGCGAACCGCCGGCCGGCGGCGTAATGACGGTGCGCGGCATCGGCTGGGTCGAATCCCATTCCTCGACATTGATGACCACCCAAACCGCCATGCGGGCGCCGTTGGGCAATTTCAGCGGCGCACGGTCGATGATCGGCGAATAGGCGATCCGATCGCTGGGCAGCAGCTTTGGTCTTGCATTTGATTTTGGGGAAGCCGATTTGCGAGTGGTGGATTTTGCCGGACGTTTGACCATTGTCGTTGCTGCCTTTCCGCGGCCGGTGATAGCAGGACGCCCCTGAGCTGTCTTGATTTGGCGGCTCAAAGCCGGCCGTCGTTTTTGCCTTGGCGCGGTGGTTCTGCACAGCTGCCCGTTGTTGCACCGCATTGGGCTTCATGTTAGCAACCGCCGACCTTCCGGACGTGGTTGAGGCTGCGCCCGGGCACTAGCCGTCCCGGTTGAATTCCGCGTTGAGTCCCAGTGACTTGTGCCGCAGCGCCGGTTGCGGGTCCTTGCGGAAAAACTCAAGAACGCCACCCAAGAAGACTGGCCAGAACACCGCACCGAGTACGCGCAGCGAGCACAGATTTTGGCAGCTGAAGAACCCATCCTCGCCGGCGTCGCCGGCCGATATGCCACCGCGCTATTCGATCTCGCCCGGGAAGCGAATGCGATCGAGGCGGTGAAAAGCGAGCTCGACCGTTTCGATGCGCTCGTCGCCGGGAGTCCGGACCTGATGCGGCTGGTGCGCAGCCCGGTGTTCTCCGCCGATGAGCAATTGCAGGCATTGTCGGCAGTGCTCGAGCGCGCCGGCATCGGTGGGCTGCCCGCGAATTTTCTCAAGCTGGTCGTGGCAAACCGACGGCTGTTCGCGGTGCGCGACATGATCAAGGCATTCCGCGACCTGGTCGCCAAACACAAAGGCGAAGTCACCGCCGAGGTCACGGTGGCCGAACAGCTTAAGTCGCAACATGTCGATACGCTGCGTGCTGCGCTCAAATCGGTCACCGGCAAGGACGTCGACCTCGACATCAAGGTCGATCCGGCCATCATCGGCGGACTGGTCGTCAAGCTCGGCAGCCGCATGGTCGATAGTTCCTTGCGCACCAAACTCAATGCCATCAAGCATGCGATGAAAGAGGCTCGCTAATGGATATCCGCGCCGCGGAAATTTCCGCAATCCTCAAAGAGCAGATCAAGAATTTCGGCCAGGAAGCCGAGGTTTCCGAAGTCGGCCAGGTGTTGTCGGTCGGCGACGGCATCGCCCACGTCTACGGGCTCGACAACGTCCAGGCCGGCGAAATGGTCGAGTTCGAGAGCGGCGAGCGCGGCATGACGCTCAATCTGGCGAATGACAATGTCGGCATCGTCATTTTCGGCGACGACCGACCGATCAAAGAGGGCCAGACCGTCAAACGCACGCGCGCCATCGTCGAAGTCCCGGTCGGCAAAGGCCTGCTCGGCCGCGTCGTCGATGCACTCGGCGAGCCGATCGACGGCAAGGGCCCGATCAAGGCCGATCACCGCTCGCGCGTCGACATCAAGGCGCCCGGGATCATTCCGCGCCGGTCAGTCCACGAAACGATGGCGACCGGGTTGAAGGCCATCGACGCGCTGATCCCGATCGGCCGCGGCCAGCGCGAATTGATCATCGGCGACCGCCAGACCGGCAAGACCGCGATCGCGCTCGACACCATCCTCAATCAAAAATCTCTCAACGCCTCGGGCGACGAGAAGATCAAGCTCTACTGCGTCTATGTCGCGGTCGGACAGAAGCGTTCGACCGTCGCCCAGTTCGTCAAGGTGTTGGAGGAAAACGGCGCGCTTGATTATTCGATCGTCATTGCCGCGACTGCATCGGACCCGGCGCCGATGCAATATCTGGCGCCATTCTCCGGTTGCGCCATGGGCGAATATTTCCGCGACAACGGCATGCATGCCGTCATCGTCTATGACGACCTGTCCAAGCAGGCAGTCGCCTACCGGCAGATGTCGCTGTTGCTGCGCCGCCCGCCGGGCCGCGAGGCCTATCCCGGCGATGTGTTCTATTTGCATTCGCGGCTGCTGGAACGCGCCGCCAAGATGAACGATGAGTACAAAGCCGGCTCGCTCACCGCGCTGCCGGTGATCGAGACCCAGGCCAATGACGTGTCGGCCTATATTCCGACCAACGTCATTTCCATCACCGACGGTCAGATCTTTCTCGAGACCGACCTGTTCTATCAAGGCATTCGGCCGGCGGTGAATGTCGGGCTTTCGGTGTCGCGGGTTGGCTCTGCCGCGCAGACCAAGGCGATGAAAAAGGTCGCCGGGCGCATCAAGGGCGAGCTCGCGCAATATCGCGAAATGGCGGCGTTCGCGCAGTTCGGCTCCGACCTCGACGCCACCACGCAGCGGTTGCTCAATCGGGGGTCGCGGCTCACCGAACTACTCAAGCAGCCGCAATTCTCGCCGCTGCGCATGGAGGAGCAGGTCTGCGTCATCTATGCCGGCGTCAATGGCTATCTCGATCCGATGCCGGTCGATCGCGTTCGCGCCTTCGAGGAGGGACTGCTGGGGCTGTTGCGCAACCAGCACACTGACGTTCTCAACGCCATCCGCGATACACGAGACCTCGACGACGCGACCGCAGGCAAGCTCAAGACTATTGTTGATAGTTACGCCAGGACGTTCACCTGATCGCAAGGTTGTGCGCTGAACCAAGGTTGTGCGCTAAACAATGGCTTCGCTCAAAGACCTGCGCAGTCGGATCGCCGCCACCAAGGCGACCCAGAAGATCACCAAGGCCATGCAAATGGTCGCAGCGTCAAAGCTGCGCCGGGCGCAGGCCGCGGCAGAGGCGGCGCGTCCTTATGCCAGCCGTATGGACGCGGTGCTCGGCAATATCGCCGCCTCGGTTGCCGGGCAGGAAAATGCGCCGCAGCTGCTGCGCGGCAGCGGCGGCGATCAGAAACATCTGCTGCTGGTCTGTACCGCCGAACGCGGCCTGTGCGGCCCGTTCAATTCCGCCATCGTGCGGCTGGCGCGCGATCGCGCCAGCACGCTCGCCGCCGAGGGCAAGGAGGTCGAGTTCTTCTGCGTCGGCCGCAAGGGTTACGATCAGCTCCGCCGCATTTTTCCCAAGCAGATCGTCGAATTGGTCGACCTGCGCTCGGTCCGCGTCTTGCATTTCGAAAACGCCGAAAAAATCGCGGAGAAGATTGTCGCGCTGTTCGCCAAATCTGAGTTCGACATCTGCACGCTGTTCTTTTCGCGGTTCCGCTCGGTCGTTGCCCAAGTGCCGACCGCGCATCAAATCATTCCCCCGGTATTTGAACAGAAATCCGCCGATGCGCTCGGCGGGGCGATCTACGAGTTCGAACCGGAAGCCGAGGACATCCTCAATGATCTGTTGCCGCGCAACGTCGCGGTGCAGATCTTCCGCGCGCTGTTGGAAAATGCCGCTTCGTTCTACGGCGCGCAAATGTCGGCGATGGACAATGCAACGCGCAATGCCGGCGACATGATCCGCCGCCAAACCCTGTTCTACAACCGCACGCGCCAGGCGATGATCACCAAGGAATTGATCGAGATCATATCTGGCGCCGAAGCGCTGTAATTACAGCCCTCCCATTGAAGTAGGAACGAACTATGGCTCAACCCGTCGGACGCATCACTCAAGTTACCGGCCCGGTCGTCGACGTGCATTTCGAGGATCACCTGCCGGCGATTCTCAATGCGCTGGAAACCAAGAATCAAGGCAACCGCCTGGTGCTCGAAGTCGCCCAGCAACTCGGCGAGTCGACGGTGCGTACCGTCGCCATGGATTCAAGCGATGGTCTGGTCCGTGGCCAGGAAGTCACCGATACCGGCCGGCCGATCTCAGTCCCAGTCGGCCCCGGTACGCTCGGCCGCATCATGAACGTGATCGGCGAACCGGTTGACGAGGCCGGTCCGATCAAGGGCGCCGAGCTGCGCCCGATCCATCAACCGACGCCGAGCTTCACCGAACAGTCGACCGAGGCGCAAGTCCTCGTCACCGGAATCAAGGTGGTCGATCTTCTGGCGCCCTATGCCAGAGGCGGCAAGGTCGGTCTGTTCGGCGGCGCCGGCGTCGGCAAGACCGTGATCATTCAAGAGCTGATCAACAACATCGCCAAGGCCCACGGCGGTTATTCGGTGTTCGCCGGCGTCGGCGAGCGCACGCGCGAGGGCAACGATCTCTATCACGAAATGATCGAGTCCAAGGTCAACAAGGACCCGCACGAAGGCTCTGTCGAAGGCTCCAAATGCGCGCTGGTCTTCGGCCAGATGAACGAGCCGCCTGGCGCCCGAGCCCGCGTCGGCCTCACCGGCCTCACAGTCGCCGAATACTTTCGCGATCAGGGCCAGGACGTGCTGTTCTTCGTCGACAACATCTTCCGCTTCACGCAGGCAGGTTCGGAAGTCTCAGCGCTGCTCGGCCGCATTCCTTCCGCGGTTGGCTATCAGCCGACCTTGGCGACCGATATGGGCGCGCTTCAGGAACGCATCACAACGACGACCAAGGGCTCCGTGACGTCTGTGCAGGCGATCTACGTTCCCGCCGACGATCTCACCGATCCGGCGCCGGCGACGTCGTTCGCCCATCTCGACGCCACCACCGTGCTGTCGCGATCGATTGCGGAAAAGGGCATCTATCCGGCGGTCGATCCGCTCGATTCCACCTCGCGCATGCTCTCGCCACTGATCGTCGGCGAACAGCATTATCAGGTGGCGCGGCGCGTGCAGCAGATCCTGCAACGCTATAAGGCGCTCCAGGATATCATCGCCATTTTGGGCATGGACGAGCTGTCCGAAGAGGACAAGCTAACGGTCGCGCGAGCGCGCAAGATCGAGCGGTTCTTGTCACAGCCGTTCCACGTCGCCGAAGTCTTCACCGGCTCTCCCGGCGTCTTTGTCGAACTTGCTGATACGATCCGCGGCTTCCAGGAGCTGTGCGAGGGCAAATACGATCACCTGCCCGAGCAGGCTTTCTACATGGTTGGCACCATCGAACAGGCGGTGGAAAAGGGCAAGAAGCTCGCCGCAGCGGCGTAAGGGAAGCGAGTTAGTAGGAAGCGGTAGCGGATAGGCGGAATGGCTGGATTACACTTTGAATTCGTATCGCCGGAAACGGTGCTGTTCTCCGGCGACGTCGATCAGGTCGATCTGCCGGGCAGCGAAGGCGACCTCGGCGTGCTGCCCGGGCATGCGCCGATGGTGACGACATTACGACCAGGCATCGTAACGATCATGCGCGAGGGCACCCGGGAGTCCGTCGTTGTCGTCGGCGGCTTTGCCGAAATGGGTCCCGCCGGATTGACTGTGCTCGCCGATCGCGCCGGCACGCGTGAGGATTTCGATCTCGAGCTGCTGGCGAGCGATATCAGGGACATCGAAGAAGACGTCGCGGACAGCAAGGACGATGCCGAGCGCGACAAGCTCGCTCGCCGCCTTGAGCAACTGCGCGCATTGCAGGCGGCATTGGCGCGATAGTGCAGCCGTCATTTCGCTGGCGCCGCATGGCCGGCGAATTCGGCCACCACGCGTTCGTAGACCGCTCGTTTGAACGGCACGATCAGCCGCGGAATCTTGTCGAGCCGTTCCCAGCGCCAGTCGGCGAACTCCGCTTCGTGACCGGCGGGATGGTCGACATCGATTTCGCTGTCCGCTCCGGTAAAGCGCATGGCGAACCATTTTTGCGTTTGCCCGCGATATTTTCCTTTCCAGGCCTGGCCGACGAGATCGCGCGGAATGTCGTAGCGCAGCCATTCCGCGATCTCGCCAAGCCGCTTGACCGAGCGGACATTGGTTTCCTCGCGCAGCTCTCGGAGCGCCGCTCGCCACGGATCTTCGTCCGCATCGATGCCCCCCTGTGGCATCTGCCAGGCATGTTGGAGATCGACATGTTCCGGCCCATCGATGCGCCGGCCAATGAAGACGCGACCCTCGCGATTGAACAATGTCACGCCGACGCAGGGGCGATAGGGAAGATCTTCAAAGCGCATCTTAGAAAAACGCTCGCAGCGGCAAACAAGGATGAGCAATGATCCTCGTTTTATGCAGCCCTGTCACGAGCCCCGCGTCGCACGCAACGCTATCGGCTTGCCGGTTGCGCTCACCGCGTTGGCACGAAGCCAACTGGTCGTTTGGATCGATCGGCGCGGCTCGCGTGGCACCCCCTGTGGCACGTCGATAATCTGCGGTCCCTTTTTAACGATGTGCAGATCCGCCGGCACCACGGCCATCGACCCGACGCCGGATGGGTTGTCGGCGACCACCGCCCATAAGACGAACAGTCCGAGGAACAGACCGAGCGCCGCCGCGATGATCTAAGCGGTCGGATTTCGATGAGAAGCTGCCGCTTCTTGGGGGCCAGAACGAGCGGCGTCGTCAGATCGTTCACAGCCATGCGTTGAGAGCCATGTATTTGG